>Ga0209802_1000014_pt1 | contig 103397 bp, 126 predicted proteins | sample GraSoiAngelo_129_FD_185886 | JGI IMG/M metagenome (GOLD analysis project Ga0209802, IMG submission 185886) | Grasslands soil microbial communities from the Angelo Coastal Reserve, California, USA - 14_0927_12_40cm (SPAdes) (version 2) | ecosystem: Environmental > Terrestrial > Soil >...
TAGTTGCATGCAGGGATGTGTGTCGCAGGTTCGTGCCGGACCTAGCCGATGGGGAAGTTGTCCACACCAAGGTCTGTCTTTATGATATGACTGAAAACTCTGATTTCGTCCTCGACAGAGACCCGGAACATCCAGAGGTCGTATACGGGTATGGTTTCTCAGGACACGGATTCAAGTTTGCACCTCTAATCGGAAGACTGCTCTCAGAGCTAGCCCTCGACAAGAAGCCAAGCTCTCCCATCGAGAAATTCTCCGCCGACCCCTCTCGAAGGAGACCCCCGACCGTTGGAGCCCACCTAGGCAAGGGCAAGTAGCAAAGCCAACAAGACCGCGCCCGTCAAAGCCTCTAGATGCATCCACCGAGCCCTCCTCTGGTCAAGCTTCTTCCAGTCCTCGGATCCAACTTTCTGCAAGGTGTCTGACTTCCTCGAAGCGAATCCATGGGGCTCGTTCAGGTCATAGGTCCCTCTAGCTGCGTGCAGTACACAGAAGGACATTGAACCCTCCAGACCGGCCAGGAATCCGACATAGAAAGTGATGACCAGCACTAGGCTGAACAAGCGATTTTCTGGATTTAGGACTGTTATGCCGAGGACTATCGATAGTGCGATAAGTACTAGCCCTGTGGTGAGTCGTATGACCCTCCCACGCCTGCCGATATTGCACCTACCGGGCGCGTATTCCGGAGCCAAAATTGACCGTTTTCTCCAAACAGTAACAAGCTTCATTTGGGCCCTACGACATATAGATTATCAGAGATGGCGGGCACCTCCACTGTTACTACGGAAAAGGATCAGCTCGGTTCAGCCCAGACCACGCAGCAGACTTATCCAGTCCAGGGACGAATGATGAGCAGCCGGAAGACCAGACCCCGAGACGAGGTGGGACACTATGTCTGCCCCAACTGTGGAAGCCCAAGCCTTGTAAGAGATGCCGAGACGGGCGAGGTCATTTGCACCAACTGTGGCTTTGTATTGTCAGACCCATCAGAGAATTATGCGGCTCCAGTTCCGCGGCGCACCGAGGAGGGACTACTTGAAAGCCAGTCAGGACCGCCTGGAAGGTTCTCTGCATTCGACAAGAACCTGTCCACGATAATCTCCAGAGCCCAGGCCTCAAACCGGAACCTCAACGCTGACGAGAGGCTCCAGCTCTGGCGGCTCAGACGGACCCAACTGCGTGCCTCTGCCGGATCGTCCATGGCTAGAAACCTATCCCGTGCCATGAGCCAGCTCAGAGGACTATCCGGTCGCCTAAACCTCCCTGAGGTCGTGACTGAACGAGCGGCTCTGATGTACCGTCGAGCCCTCAACAAGGGCTTGGTCAGAGGACGCCCGATAAACGGAATGGTGGCAGCGTCAACCTATGCCGCGTGCCGACTTACAGACGTCCCACGGTCACTGAGCGAGATCGCAAAAGCTTCAGGCATGAGCCGCAAGCTGCTGGCCCATTACTATAGAGCATTAGTACGATCATTGGACGTTACCATGGCGATTGAAGATCCGCTCAAACGGGTCTCAAAGATCGCTTCTCGGGCAGGTGCGGACTCTCAGACTGAGATGCTTGCTGGAAAGATTCTGCGAGAAGCAATCAGACTACGAGTCAACGTAGGAAAAGACCCTGACGGGTTGGCAGCTGCGGCACTCGACCTTGCAGCCAGAATACGAGGCTCAATGGTCATGCAGCGTGACCTTGCGAAAGCCGCCGGGGTCTCCGAAGTTACCATTAGAAGCCGCATGAGGGACCTCAAGACGGCTTCAAAGTCCTTAGGGCTCCCAGACGTAGCATAGACTGTCACTTACCAGCCGCGCCGCAAGTAACGTCATTCAAACCAGTTTGCGATAGTGTTGGCTCCGCAAGGAGGGTATCACGCCAGCTACTGGAGACGCTGGGATACGTCTTGCCTAGAGGCCAGGGAACACGGTACCATACGTAGACGTTACTCTAGACGCCGCTTCAATTCTAGCGGACGCCATAATGATACGATCTCTAGTCAAGGACCCGTTATCATACTTCCAATCTTACAAGAACTATTTCGTCGCGATTTACTTTGCCTTCCTCGCATTTCCCGTTGAGGACCTAGTTGTCATCGCAACCTCTGAGCCGGTATGGATGAGGTCGGCGCTTCAGAGCGTCATAACAGCAGGAGCTTTGATAGCGACGATATGGGGTTATGTGGCCACAAAACTCTACCTGTATCCACAGCCTCTGTCACTAAAGAGAATTCTGTCAGGTCCGTTTCGTGCTGTGTTTCTGTTCTTCGCGGCATATTTGGTGCCCATGGTTCTCGGTATCGTGGTTGCATGGACCGTCCCCTCGGCTATCGCTACCGGTTCTGCAGTCCAAGTTACGTATGTCATAGAAGGCATCACGCTACCTTCGGCAGTCACGGGCCCAATCATGCTAGCCATAGGAGTAGCGCTAGTCTCGGCTTTCACGATCTATCCGTTTGCTGTTCTCTCCCGGCTTCGATCTCAACTTCGAGACAAAGATGTTAGAGGGGCATTGCGAATATTTGCCTCGGCCTTCAGCCTGATTAGCATAACTCTGCTTGCTGGTGACGCCATATCATCTTTCGGCTACAGCATTCAGGGAACGACAAATTTTCTTTCGGTAATTCTGATAATTGTGGCCGTTCGTGCGTTCCGCAAGCCAACATTTCTGAAATCTTTCCTAGGCGTCGTCCCCTCACTTGAATCTTCGCCAACTGCATCTCACTATGATCAGATAATTCTAATCCACAGCCCCGGTGACGAGAAGTTTGGCCCACTCTCCAAATACATCATAGAAGCAGTGAGTCGACACAACCGAGTGATCTACTTCCACCATGCCGATGAGGCCGTGATCAGAGAAGGCCTTTCTCGGCAAGGGATTGACTTGACGAGGTACACGCTGAAAGGGTCCCTCAGACTTGCGTCTTTGGGGAACATCTATCCAAACAAAGGAATAATTGACGAAACACCGCTTGAACTCACTAGGGAACTCCTTCTTGAAGCAAAAACATTGGGTAATGAAGGGCTCAGCGTCATTCTCGACTATGATGATTTCAGTGTTCGTCCTCTGCAGAAATTTGTCCAACACCTGACTGACCCAAAATGGGCGAGTCCAGATCATTCTTTGCACGTTCTTGTGGCGTTCGATTCGACAGTATTCCGAGGAGAAGAGGCATACCTAGCTCAATTGGAGAATAAAATCCGAACCCTCGACCTCTCAGAATCGATGGATACTTTCTCAAGTACAGTTGGACTGTCTCACGAAGAGATTACTGGGAAGAAGCTGCTGCTTGAATTCGACCCGCAATCTGACTACGACCGCATTTTTAAGTCGTTACTCGCGGAATCGGCCTCCCACTTCGAAAGAACAGTTGTCTTCACGCTGAAAGGGCGCCCTGTCTATTCACTAGCGCAAAGACAACCCGGAGCAAAAGTCTTCGTGCTGACGCCTAGAGTCTCGTATCCCAAGGTAGAGAGCGAGAACCTAGTCTTGCTGCCCTCATATGACACTTCACTGATTCTTGACGCACTGAACAAAACCATCGAAGCCTACGCCGAATCATCATTCACCATCATATTCGACAGCATCACACACTTCATCTTCACACTGGGACCTGACAGAACATACTCTCTGGTCCGTCAGGCTCTAGAACTGATGATCTCCGATAAGATTACGGCGATCTTCACGATGAACTCCAGAGCGCACGACCCGAAAATAACGTCGACCTTTGAAAACATGTTCGACCTCGAGATTCTCGACGAGCAAGGAAGAGGAGTTCCAGAAATCAGAAAGAAAATTACCGCAACGAATTGACTCTTCGAACTGAACCTTAGGACGGAACGATTCGTCCCTTATTTTGCGGTCACAGAATTCCGTTGACAGATATCCTATGCGACGAGCCCTGGCACCTTCTGAGATGCGGAAGATCTGGCCCGAAGAATAATCTCAAAGTATTTCGTACCAAATTGCAACCCCATTTCAAGACCCATCGGGTCGTGCTTATCGTGACACTCTGTCAGTATCAGAAGAAGGGAACCGAGTATCTTTGACCAATAGTCATTGCCGATAACGCGGCTGTTGAAGACCCGATCGGAATCAATGCAGTAATTTATGTATCGACTGTCTCGAACACCGTGAAACCTGTAATAATTCATCGTGCTGTCTGCATAGGAATCAGGTATTCCAAGGATTCTGGAAAAATCCAAGAACATAGTCCTTACTTCTTCCCAGTGAGGATTATCCATAATCTGGGTTCGGTCATGACCCGGATAATTCTCGATTTCATCCTGTTTAACGAGAATCTTGACATACAGTTCGGCTGCCCTCCAAGATCTGACAGGGTTAAGGTCGGGAAACAGGTGCAAGTATACCTGAAAGAACGCTTCGGCAGACTTGTCCAGATGACCCCTATCATGCTCCACATAGCCAGTGACGATGTTGTACGCAAGACGCTTAGCCAGCTCCCGGCACTCTCGTAGAGTCTTTGGTATTACCGGCTTCTGAGCCTGGACAGTGGTTAGCTGGCCAGTTGGCTGAGGGTCAGTAACAGCCTTCGAGTCAGCTATCTCCTCAGCAACTGTCATGATCTCGCCACTTTGCCTCGACTAAGCTTCAGATTAGTTTCAGCTATGTCTCGCCGATATAATCGTGGCCTACCATTCTAACGAAAAAGCTTCTACGCGCTTTATATTCTCCAGAAACAACAACGATTCCACCGTTAGCCCTTTTTCAGATATAGAATATTCTGTCCAGCGGAAGAAATGTCAAGAAACACGCCTAGGAGAAGTAATCTTTGCTGGCCCAGAAGAGATAGTTCTTCCTCAGTCCCATGAATAAGAAGAACGCGCCCACAGTCTGCATAACGCAGCCACTAGTCCCATCGGTGCTAAAGTGTCCACGAGGAACATGACTACGATGCCGAAGAACAGGCTACTTAGTTGAGATACATATCCCGGCTCTCCCGGCCTCACTTCCCTTGGAAAGCTTCAACGTCCTTAGACCGTAATAGACGAGTGCGAGACCTAATCCAGTACCGGCAAAGTAGACGATTCGAGAATTAATGTCCAAGGCTCAGAATCTTTTCACTTTTGAACGTGACGCGTTATCTACGATAATTGTGACTGGCAGTCTGACTCAAACTTCGACTAATCGGATCACATGCGCGAAACTCAGTGGGACGGAACTGCAGGCAATCTGGAACCGAAGAAGTGTTGCTCGGGAGTCACTTCGTTAAACTGGGAGAGCCGAGGATTCCAGATCAAACCGGTCCCGGTAAACGGGTTGCTCTTTGGCCGCGACTCCTGAATTCTCTCTCCTGCTCAACCTCGGACTCGCAATCTCCGCAGCATTCGGCTTCAGCTTCCTTTTCTCAAAGATCAAGCAGCCCGTGGTGCTGGGTCAGCTTATCGCAGGAATAATTATCGGACCTTTCGGTCTTGGACTGATACAGGACCTCGGAACAATAAACCTGCTTGCTTCTCTCGGAATCGTACTCCTCCTCTTTACTGTCGGATTAGAACTTGACCCGTTAGAGATCCGCAAGATCGGCCCAGATAGTTTCATACTAGCGACAGTAGAACTCACGATCAGTTTCGTCTCGGTCTTTGGCGTAGCGCTACTAGTTGGTCTCAGCATTATCGAAGCTGTGTTTGTCGGCGCTGTCGTGGCGACAACTAGTACCGCGATTATGAGCAAGATATTGCTCGAGTCAAAGAGTTTCCACGCTAAAGAGTCTCAGATGGTCATAACAGCATCGGTCATCGAAGACTTTGCAACAGTCTTCATCCTCCTTCTACTCCCAGGCCTAGCAGCAGCCAGCAATCAAGTAGCATCCTCCGACCTCGCTCTGCTGGTAGCAAAAGGAATCCTCCTTGTCGCTGTCATCTTCATCTTCGGCTGGAGGATAGCGCCACGGATCATTGATCGTGTGACTCAGAGCGATCAGGAATACAAGGAGACGGCGTTTCTTCTAGCTCTGTCTTTCGGGTTCATCTTTGCCTTGCTCTCATCCTTCCTTGGGTTTTCTCCGGCGGTAGGCGCTTTCCTGATGGGTCTGATGATAAGAGGAAAACAGGCTACGTTCGTACTTGACAAAGTCGGGCCTGTAAAAGACCTCTTCATTGTCCTCTTCTTCGTCTCGATGGGAACGCTCATCAACATGGGAGCAGTCCTTACCCTTACTCTCCCGATCCTCGCAGTCATCGGGACCGCAATACTTGGAAAATACTGGGGATGCTGGACTGGTGCAAAGCTCTCCTCGGCGAAAAGTCAAGCCCGCAAGGTCGGAGTCTCAATGCTGCCACGGGGAGAATTCTCCTTCATTGTCGCCAGTGAGGGCGCCGGTCTTGGAGTAGCTTCGCAAATACTGTTTCCTGTCGCTGGGCTTACGACTCTGGTTAGCTCATTTCTGTCGTCCATCGGAATGCGATTTCTTAACGCAAGAGCGACGAAGGCTATCGAGGTCCCTGTCACAGTGAAAGCAAGGGTAACAGAAAAGACGGTTTGAGGTGCGAAGATGAACGAGTCCCGAATTCCTCCCGGAGCAAGCCTCTTGCTGATAGGGTCCGGGCTCTACTGGATTCTCTCTAGCCAGCTGATATCATCTTTCACAGTTCTCACTCCCGGGCTTTTTCAGGGCAATGAATTAGGCGCGTCATTGATCGCGATTGTTGGGATCGTATCGGCGACTCTCGGTCTATGGATCGTAAATGTTGACTTCGACGAACTCCGTAGCCTATTCTCTCGACGTGATGGTTGGATATTCACTGTTCCACTCGCCCTTGTCGCCGCAGATGTATATCTCACCCTAATCGTCCTCTCGACAAATCCGCAGATCGTGGAGTTGAATCCATTCGTATCTTCTGCCATCGGAATAGGAGCCTCTGCTTTGATCCCTTTCATCATCTCATATCTCGCGTTATCACAAGGACTCGGTCTCTTCATGCTTAGGGTAGGATCATACCTTTTCGGTCCCCTGAAATCTTACAGGTATCTTCCATTCGTCTCAATTTGCGGAGCAGCCGCTTTTGGACCAGCCAGCAACCTAGTCTTGTTTCTTGACCCTAACGTAGGGGTTGCAGCATACGTTATCGGAGCTCTCGGTTGTGCGATGCTATCAACGACCTTGTTCACTCGAGTTGAGAAGTTCGGGAATGATCTAGGTAAGCCTAAGTTCCAGCAACCATAGGACAAGAAACAGTCTCGCCTTGGCACGAAGCCTTCGCTTCATGGTTCAAGAACACGATGCCACCCGACTCCACTGGGATTTCCGGCTTGAACTTGATGGGGTTCTGAAGAGCTGGGCAGTCCCCAAGGGTCCACCGACAGAGCCGGGCATAAAACGACTGGCGGTCCAGGTGCCCGATCATCCATTGAGCTATTTTGACTTCGAGGGGACGATCCCAGAGGGAGAGTATGGAGCTGGGACCGTCAAGGTGTGGGACAAGGGCACCTACATCCTTGAGCTAAGGGAACCGCGAAAGTACCACGTGCTACTCAAAGGAAAGAAGTTGAAAGGCGACTATCGGCTCATCAATTTCAAAGATCGCAACTGGCTCATCTACAAAGTAGCTTGAGATTTGGCTTTGGTGCTTAAGTCCGGGATTGGATCGAATCCGAAATGGTGATTCTCGGCTTCTCCTTCAGCAAGATCTGAGAGGACCCAACTGAGACTAGAGCAATGACGAGTGAGAAAATGATGACTGCCTGAAGCTGAGCCGCATCGGCGATCAAGCCGCCTGCCAAGGGTCCCAGCCCACCGCCAAGACTGATTGCGGACTCTAGTAACCCGAGTCCCTTGCCCCGATCTGCCGCCGACGTGTAGTCTGACATTAACGCGGCTGCGGCCGACTGCACTAGCGGATAGATTGGCAAGATCCAGAGAACAGTGACAACAACCACATTCGTCACGAAGTAGAGTATCGTGAAGTATGCTGCGTATCCCGCCGCACCGAGCATGAACACTGGTTTTCTCCCCACCTTATCGTTGAGTGGCCCGACTATCCGGTAGGCAAAGACCCCAAGCACTGTTGTTCCTGTGGCCGCCAGCCCGGCTGTGAGCCGGGACCCGTTGAGAACGTCGACCAAGTATACAGTGAAGAAGCTGTTGAATGCTGACGTTGAGACAAGTACGGTAATGGAGAGTAGACAGAGAATGGCAATATTGCTCTGTTTCAGCAATCCCCAATAGCCTCTGGAAATGTCCAGAGATCTCTTCTGAGTCAGCGCGTCTCTCGGCGCAAACAACACCACGATGGTGCCAGCATAACCGTAGATACCACCAAGGAGGAAGAGAGAGTTGACAGATTCATACTGGTAGAGAATTCCGCCAATGAGTGTTGCAGTTGCATAGCCTAGTAACGCAGCGGCCCAGATTCTCCGATTGCTCGTCCATACTGTCGGTTGGACAGAGTCGCCATTGCGCCGTAGACGGGAATGAAGCTTGACGAGAAGAGCCCCATCAGAGACACAACGAGAACAAACTCTTCTGGGGTCTTGAGGAACGGGAAGACTGAGAATCCGACCCCTTGTACAAGAAGTGAGACGAGTAGAATCTTGTCTCCTCTCCCGGTCTTGTCGAGAATGCCGCCCCATGCTGGTGAGAGTCCTATCGTCTCGATCGCTGGAATCAGTGAGACGAATGCGATGAGAAGGTAGGAGGCACCGAGCGAGCGCAAATGGATCGGGAGAAACGCCCAGATTATTCCGATGGGGCCGAATGCGAGACCAGTTGAGACATGAACAGTAAGTCGTTGATTCATCCAATCTCGAATCCGGGACAGTCGCTGATGCTACTTCCAGATTGAATAATATGCCACAGAGGACTGTCGAGCGGCCTTTTCAGAACTGGTAGGAGTATCTATCGATCTATTGAGCCTTCGAAGGGGTGAACCCGATTCGTCGTCGTATCTCTTCGCTGATTCGCCGTTTCTCGTCATCGTTTTTTGCCATCATCCACTGAAGCTTTAGCTTGAACACGTCTTGCTCTAGAGTCTGCTTTTGTTCTTGGACTGCGCTCGTCGTGCCAGAGGCCAAGGTGGTTGTCAAGCGTCGTTCTCCGACCACAGATTTAACGGATTCTGAACCTGCCAACAGAGGGCTAGAGTCCGAGAGCTGCTCCGAGGGCGAATCCAAGAATCGCCAAAACACCAAAGGATAGGTGGAGAAATATCGTGTTCGCGTTCGCGGGGATTATTGCGTGCGGGTCCTTGTAGTTTATTCGGAGAATCTTGATCGCTTTTGCGGCGAACGGCAGGCTCAGCAAGGCGATGAGCGAGGTGAGGCTTGTGATGCCGGGAGAGAATATTTCGAGTAGGGCGTAGAGGATTATGAGGATGTACGCTGTTACGACCATTCCGACGTAGACGCTGATGGATTTTGCGTATCCAAGTCTCAGGACTAGAGTTTTCTTTCCTACCGCGTTATCGGCGTCCATGTCTGGGAATTCGTTGATCCAGAGGACGGCGGCGATGAGCAGTCCAACGGGAATTGAAGCGAGTAGCGGCGCTACTGCGAAGCTGTGCGCCTGCACATAATACGCGCCGAGAGTCATAACCGGACCAAAGTTGAGTCCGACAATCAGTTCTCCGACCCCTCGATAGGCTAAACGGAATGGCGGTCCGACGTACGCGTAGGTGGAGATTACTCCAATCAATCCTAGTATAAACAGGTAGGGTAGTGACAGGGCGAAGATGAAGTAGAATCCGATCAAGCTGCCTAGAATAAGGCATGTTGTCGCAACGAGAATGTGGGTTGACGGTTTTACTAGTCCCGCGGTCAGTATTCTTCCGCCTCCTGCGAATGGGTTCTGATGTTTGACTTGAAGATCGTTTCCACTCTTGAAATCGAAATAATCGTTGAACATGTTGGTGGCGATCTGGATGAGACTGGCTCCAAGAAGAGTAAGGAAGAATGTCGCAAAGTTGAAGATATGGGCCACCTGAAACGCAATTACACTCCCCAGAACTACTGGGACAAAGGTCGCTTGCAGGAACGGGATGCGCATGGTCCTGAGCCATAGAGCTAGGAAGGGTGGGCTTCGGACCTCGGCTGTTGGACTGGTTGTCAACCCTATTCTCCTGATTTTCGCGAGAGCCGCTGGTCCGCAGATAATATAAACTCTTAACCAATAATCGTCGAGTCCGAGAGCGAAAACCTAAAGTCGGCTTGAGAAGAGCCGCACTGAGCCCTTCAAGAGGATTGTAGTTGGAAGAGAGAGACGTAGTCGTAGTAGGAGCAGGCATCGCCGGCTGCATGACAGCCGCTACCATAGCGATAAAGTCGAAGAACAAAGTAGACGTTCTCTTACTCGACCGGAATCCCGAGGCCGAGGTCGGAAAGAAGACCACTCTCGGATGGGTCTGCGGAGACGCGGTCGGAGAGCATCACATCAAATTCCTCAACGAGCACCTCGGCGTCACCTACGGCAAGCCCGAGATGGAAAACCGTGTCACGGCAGTCTATGTTTACTCGCCTGACATGAAGGTCAGAGTCCCCTTCGAAGGACCTGGCTACGTGCTGGACCGGCCAAAGTTTGGCAAGAGACTGCTTGACGACGCGCTGAAGGCTGGAGTTGAATTTCGTGGGGGAGTTCAGGCACTGGATCTGGTCGAAGAATCAGGCAGGATCGTGGGACTCAAGGGACAGACTGTGGGCGGGACTGTTAACCAACCTTTCGAGATGAGAACGAAGCTCGTTATCGACACATCGGGAATGTCGACGAAGCTTCGGAGGAATCTTCCGATCCCAAGTCACATCGAGAAAGAGATCGATAAAGATGACATTGAGCCGACGGCCAGGCTGAACGCGAAGCTCCGGGATGGAGTCGAGGTCGAACCCTTCCACTGCGACATATACCTTGACCAGGAGAAAGCTCCTGGAGGATATCTCTGGCTATTCCCGAAGAGCGAAGACAAGGTGAACATCGGTCTCGGTATTCAACAGAAGAGGAGCCAGAAACCCTTGAGCGCATTGTTGAAGGACTGGCTTGCGACTGACGATCGTTTCAAAGAAATGACGCCTTTGAGCGATGATAGCAATCTTACCGGAAGCTGGCAAGTCTCCGTGAGACACCAGAACGATTGTCTGGTGGCTAATGGCTACATGATCTGCGGCGATACCGCTTGGTTCCCCAATCCGATTAGTGCAGGCGGCATCGGCCCAGGACTGATCGGGGGCGTACTTGCCGGAGAAACAGCCGTCCGTGCAGTGGAACAGAACGATTTCAGCGAGAAGAATCTCTGGCAGTACAACCTAGACTTCGTAAAACACTACGGAAGCAAGACAGCCGGGCTAGAGGCGTTCAGAATGTATCTCCAGACACTGAACAATCAAGAGATCAACTATGGAATGCGCCACTTCCTGTCCGGAAAGGAGGCTACCGAGATCTCGCTCGGCGAGATGCCCCATCTCTCACCCTTCGAGAAGATCGTGAAACTATTCTTGGGACTAGGATCGTACAAGGCCTTCCGTGGATTAGTCTACACTATGAAGCAGATGGAGACACTCAACAACCTCTACCAGAACTATCCCAAGGACCCGTCACAGTTCGAAGCATGGAAACACCAGGTTGATTCGATCCTCTCAGAGACTAGGATGCGATTCAGCTAGAGAAAAGTCACACAGTCAATAAATACCCCAGTTCGCCCCCGTCGATGTGAAGCAGTTGTCTTCTCCAGACATTACTCCATTCGAGTCCAGACGCGTTGATGATCAGGCGCTCGTGATGGAGATGTTGTCCACGGAGACAGACGCAACCTACACCTTTCAGGGCCTCAAGAGAAGACTAGGACTACACCAGGAAAAGCTGACGAGAATCCTCAGACGACTAGAGGACAATAATCTCGTCGCCAAGACCGAAGAAGGATACCGGACCCTGAAACATTCACGCAAGGCACCCCAACACCTCGTGAATGGTGAACCAGTGATTCGAGGTCAGCTTCCGCCAGGGATAGACGCGCAGAACCTGCTGGGAAAGATCAAAGGTCGATGGTTCAAGAACTTCCGCTGGGTAGGCTACGCAAACGGGACAGATGAGCTGTCGCTCTACTGGATTACGGAAGACAACAAGTTCCAGGTCAGGATTCAACTCTCGCCCATTGAGATTCTGGTCTGGTCCCAGCCGACAGATCCAAAAGAGACGGATTCTCCAGTGACTGCGGCCTACGAACTGTTCGATCGCATCAGTCGAATGGTACCAGAACTCGGCGAAAACAGCTAAGCTCCAACTCAAGTATTATTGGATCAGGGCCGAGTTTCAATCTTGGATTGAAACCGGAATATCCTCAGCTGAGACACGATTAGCCTTTACTTGAAACCATCATCGCTCAAAGAGTGAGCAACGCTGGAGGCATCGGCTACCGATCCTGAACCTGTTGTGAGTTGGAGGACAGTTATCGGCCTCCTTGGCTGGGTGTTGGTTCTTACTGGAATATTCCTTCTCACAGTAGGCTGCAGCCCCATACACCAGACGTCCTGCAGCACAAGACTGACACTCTCTTCAACAGAAACAACAATTGCTGGCGCACTTCTTCTAGCCACCTCATGGCTGACAGGAGAGAAGGGAGACAAGACTCCCCTCAAAGTACTCCCCTCAAAGTAAGTGTCAAGATGCTCGCGAAGTATCTTCTCATACTCCCAGGTCTCGCAATCATAGTCGTCATAGCCCTCTTCTTCGCGTTCATCGGCCTCGCTCCTTAGAAGAATCGATGATGATTATCGCAATCTCATACTACCCCTGCCAAAAACGCCCGTCGGCAAACTAGGGCCGCGAAACCCTTCTCGCCATTGACTGGATACCCATTTCCCCAGTCAATATGGGTCGCCCTATACAGTCGTACAGTGAGGAAGAAGCGGATGATTGGAGAATCTATCCAGTTGGATTACAGTTTCGAAGTAGTGAGATTGGACTGGCAACCTATAGAACGGCATCCGAGACCTTTTCGGAAGAAGAACCCGAACGACTTCGGGCGAAGCGCCTTCAGGTTTAGCCTAAGCCTTTCGTTCATGTTCTAGGTAGCTAGTCGGTGTCCGCGGCCGCAGTGCCAAGAAATTTCACGGCCCTTCTAGAAACTAGGAAGCGGCATCATGGATTAGCGGCCGCACTGTCTCGACACTAAGGCGGACTAGGCAGCCCATATACTTCTGTAATATTGGACTCAATTGGTGAGATCGCTTTAGAAAAGAGCGGATACTCACATCTGCTAGGCTGTCGGCAGATGTGAGACCTGATGGAGATTTTTCCTTGACTGGGATAGGCGGGCTAGAGACTGGTGGGTGCGAGTGTTAGTCCCGAGTTCGCATTGGAGTTGTCTGACACGGTCCCTACTGCTTGATTGATCAAGTCAGCTACGGCTTCGGGGTGGGAGATCATGGACAAATGTCCTGCTCTGACCTGAACGATTGTTGAATGTGCGCGTTGAGCCATGAACAGCTGCGCGAAAGGCGGAATCACGTTATCGATTGTGCCGACGAGGTAGAAGGACGGGATTGTCTTCCATGCAGGCACTCCAGATAGCTGTGGTAAGGCACTAAGAGCGAACGCGCGTTGGGTCGATGCGAGGACTGCTCCCGCTTTGGGAGAGAGGTCGTTAGCGAAGCAGGAGGGGAAGAGATTTGGTTTGACGTAGAGATCAACTTCTCCACCGGTCAATGGCACGAAGTTGAAGACCGTGGTGGGATCTCCTGAAAGGCAGGACGGAGACTGACCGGGTGGCGGCGGGACGCTGGAGAGCGATGCTAGTGATTCTCCTTGGTCGGGCGCGAAGGCGTCTATGTAGACGAGAGCTTTCACGTTCGGATTTCCGGTGGCGGCATTGGTGATGACTGCTCCTCCGTAGGAGTGTCCGACCAGGATTATTGGGCCGCTGATGCTCTGGAGGAAGCTGGCGATGTAAGCGGCGTCGGAAGTTAGGCCTCGTAGTGGATTGGCTGGCGCGTAAACCGTGTAGCCCTGTTGTTGAAGGATGCTGGTGACGCGGCTCCAGCTCGATCCGTCAGCCCACGCGCCGTGGATGAGAACGATGGAGGGTTTCGGCCCGGACGTGGTATCTGATCTCGCAGCAACGACATAGGCTGGAACGATGAGAAGAGCGAGGATGGCTAACGGGATGAACTTTTTCATATCTATCATTCACCTCCATTGGCTTGGGTTTATTGGCGCGTTGTTTGGTTTGATAAGCCTGCAGGTGATTGAAGGGATGGTTTTGCAAAAAGTACAATCTGAAATGAATTCATGGAATTCCAGAGTGGATAAGGCCCCGGAAAAACTTCGTGAACTCTTCAGTCGCGAAGCAATCGAACTAGCCCGAGGGCTTCTATGAAGCAAAACACTAATGCGTTCAGCGTGTAGCGCTGGACGTCGATTGGTCAGTTGGGTAAGTCTCCTGAGCAGGGGGCGACGAGCAAAGGCACCATCGCTCTTGCTTTCACCTCACTCTTCGCAGTGAGTCTAGTCACTGTTCACGCTATTGAGCCGGAAACGAACTTTGGTCCTATCAGTGTATACTCTCTTGGACCATTTGGCATTGTGATGAGGATTGGTTTCGTATTTCTCGGGCTCGCATTTGTCTCCCTTGCAGCTGGATTACGCGGCCAAACGAGACCTACTACTCTTTACAGAGTTGATTTGATCATGCTTTCTATCGCCGGGGCAGGGCTTGTCACCGTAGGTGCGTTCAACACAGATGCTATTGGGACCCCTTCGACTCTATCCGGTCTCATTCATAGCACGGCTGCAAATATTTGGTCAGTCTCGGCGAACGTCGGAATATTGTTATTCGCTATAGCTTTTCGCCAAGACGGAAAAAGCATAGCTATCGGACGATTATCAAGAAATCTGGGAATTGCTGCAATGATAACCTATCTAGCAGGATTTCTTGGTCTCGGAGCTGTTCAGCCTAGATTGTTCTTTGCACTAGTCGTCCTCTGGCTGAGCCTCGTTGCCAACCAGCTTCGTTCTGGAAAACTCACCCAGCTTGCCGTTCTCGAGGCTTCCTAAACTCCTCCCAATGAGACTATCAGGTCGGTCAGAAAACCGGCAATAAGCCCGATGAAGAGTCCGACCATTATCAGATCGTTCCTGGATTCTCGTCTCGCAGTATTGTACATCAGCAATGTGACGTAGATGAGAGCCCCGCCAGCTAGGGACAGGAACATGATGTAGGTTAGTTGGGACACCCAGACGCTGCCGACGAGGGTCCCGATGAAGGTGGGACTGCCTCCGATTATGCCCATCTTGACGAGGAACGAGATCTGGGGTTTTTCGGAGATCCCTGTCAAGGGTCCCGCGATCCCGAAGCCTTCGGTGGCGTTGTGGGCTCCGAAACCGACGATGAGGACTACTGCGAGGGCGACCGCTCCTGATGCGTAGGACTGGCCGATGGCTAGGCCTTCGCTGAAGTTGTGTAGTCCGATGCCGACAGCAATCATCGTCGCAAGATGCCGGGGGTTGCTGAATAGCTCGGCACCATGTTGTTGAAGGGTCCTGTCTTGTGGACGAACGGGAGATGCCTTTACCCCTAGATTGCCGTTGTTCTCTTCCGCGGCGGCTGCTTTCTTCTTGGTAGAGATGATTCTTCTGAGATACCTCTGTTCGTAGAGAGCGAGTCCCAAGAGTCCCAGACCCAGTCCACCGAACAGCGCGAGAAGATCGATGGTCGCGTCCGCAGCGGGACCTTTTCCCATGTAGCCCGCAACCGCGGCGAGCTTTGTTGGTTGCCAGGCGGCGGACAAGACATCAGTTATGAGGAATATGAGAATTCCCATCGCTAGCGCGTTGAGGAATCCTTTCTTCATGCGGCTGACGTTCCGAAGCAGCGCCATGGGTAGGCCTAGGAATATGGTTAGCCCAGCGATGGACCCTAGCAGTAAGAGCTGTGCGTAGTCTATCAAGCCCGCAAGCGCAACTCTAGGTTATGACATACGTCATTTAAGCCAATCGACGTTAACGAAAGCTGTTAACACTGTTAATAACAAGCGCATGTGTTTCCCAACTCCATGCGAAACATCGCTGAAGGCGCGAGGAGCGAGAACATGATTCCGGTCGTTCGCGCTCGCCTTGCGGTGAGCCTGAGACGGGAGGGTCTAAGAGTGAAGGAGATCGCCGCTGCCCTCAACACTACTCCGGCCGCCGTAGTTCAGTATCTGAAGGGGAAGAGAGGGAAGTTGGTTACGCGACCTGCTCAGATGGACCGTACGATCGACGCCCTAGCGGACAAGGTGTTGCAGAGGGTCCGAAGTGGCGTAAGAGAAGGAGTGCGGACACCTGAGTTGATGGAGGCTGCTGACCAGATAATAATTGCGAGTAAGGGCAGCAGGATACTTGAGGGGACGACGGAGAAGAGAGAGAAACAGGTGGTTGAGGTTCTTCGACAGAGATTGGAACTGGAGCTGAGAGCCTCGGAAAGATGTTTGGAGTCGGCGGTGAAGTTTGACGACCAGTACGCGAAGCTTCTCCTCAGAATGATTGCTGCAGACAGCATGAGGCATGCTGATGTTGTTTCTCAGATCATCTCGTGGACAGAATTACCTCGCGAACCTATGTTGAACGTTCCGAAGAAAGAATTCCTCGACACGATCCTGCAGATAGAGGACAAAGCAGGAGAACAATCGCTTAGAGACGCAGTGAAAATATCACACCCAGTGGCAAAGCTTCTTCTAGAATGGATCGACGCCGACGAGAAGAAACACGAAAGGATCATCACCAAAATGGTCCGCCTGATCCAAAGCTCGACTTAACTATAATAACGGCGGTTGTGGGAACGCGCGTCCTGTTCGAGAAGTTCGGTTTCACGGCTGTAGCCGAATTTGTCTTTTCCTTCCCGGCGAAAAGATCTCGGACGGCTAGCCTTTTTTCGCTACCAGAAGCTGGCCGTCGCTTGGACCCGCGAAATGCTTGGCTTGTTCCTCAGGTAAACCGGCCTCACGCGCAAAAGGTTCGAGGCTAGGCCGTTCGACTCTGACATCTGCAAACCCGACTGTTTTAGCCAAACGCACGAGCTCGACATCCTCATAAAACCGCAACCTAGACGCCATCGGTTCTGGTGCAGCCATCGTACCTCGCATCTCCGGGGACAAGGTGAAGATAACGAGATGGCCACCCTTAGTTAGAACTCGATGGACCTCTGCTAGGGTTGCGACCGGGTCTGGGAGGAAACCAAAGACGTTGGTCATCATCGCGCATGTGAACACTGAGTCAGGATAGGGGACTTTGTCGGCTTCTGCTTCTAGAACTTCAAGCCGATGATTTGCAACGGCGTCTTTGTTGACCTCGCGCGCAAGCCTGACCATCTCTGGACTGTGGTCGATGGCGGCCGCCCGACAGCCGCTGCGTAGCGCGTCTTCTAGGAACGCGCCACCCCCGCAGCCTATCTCGAGTAGGTAGTCTTTGGGGGTCAGTGAAAGTTCCCTAAGAATGGCCTTGAAATTCGGACGGTGCATGAGCGGGTCACGGTAGCCTGATCGCGCAAGCGCCCCGGAGGGGCAGCGTGCTGCCCGATCGGTGACCCAGTCACCGAAACGACCGGGCCCCATTGCCTGTAGCAATGGCGCCATGACTTCGCCAGCGAACCATCCTGCGAGCTCGCTGCCATGGTCTCCCAACACCCGCTCCCATTCACTAGTTTCGAGCGTAATACGGGTCTGTTCTCGTACGCGCTTGAACCGGAGTTCCACCTTCATCACTTCATCTGGTTTCCAGTTGGCCGCGTGCCACTCTAACAGTACGTGCCTTCCCGGTCCCCAAGAAACAACACGCCCTACCTCGGTCCCATCCTCGGTGACCCGGCCGTTAGGAGCTGGCTCAAATTGCATTCTGAGGCGCCTGAGTGCCATCGCCAACTCGTCGATAATGATGTCGAACGCAGCAGATGGCTCCAGAGTTACGTTAATGCTAGCACTTACGGTCATTATCCTAGCCTAGACCACAACATCCTACCGTGAGTACCTATTGTCCAAATAACTATTCCTCCCGGACTAACTTGGGCATCGGTAGTCCACTGCACGCGTTCGTCTTGAGACCGACTCGTCTTTTTTTGTTTTGCAGTATTTTTGCTCGCAAGAGTTTCTTGAAGGAACCTAGATAACTTAGGTCAGGCGGTACCACGCCCTATTTGTGTGGTGTGTTGTAAAGGTGGTGTGTCAGGCACTTTCGACAATGAAGCCATTTTCCGCACTTCCAGCATTTTACCCACGAGCTTCGGTCCTCAGCTGACAATGCCGGTTTCAGAACGCTGCGCGAGGGTTTTGACCGCCTGTTTCCACTGTCAATACGCCAATCGTACCCTGTCTTAAACGAGAAATCCGCCAGTGTCTTCAACGCGAAATTTTTAAAATCTTCCTCTACTAGCACGAAATCTTTTCGGTCTCGAGGGCCTATCCGAGTCTCGCGCAGGCTAGCCCTCTACTTTCGCTACTTTGTTGGGCGGTAGGAGAGGAGGACGATGCCTGAGGGGAACGTCTTCGATTCTGCAAGTTTCAGGACCTTCATTGTCTCCACGTTGTCATCGAAGAGTCGTCTCCCGCTTCCCAAGACAACGGGATGGACCATGAGCCGCAATTCATCGACGAGGTCATGCTTCAACAGCGTATTCACCAGCTTACCACTACCGTAGACTAGAATGTCCTTGCCCGGCTGCTGTTTGAGCTTCTTCACCTCCTCATCGATATTTCCTTTGATCAATCGAGAATTGTTCCAGTCGACTTTCTTCAAAGTTGTTGAAACAACATACTTGTGCATGCCGTTCATCTTGTCAGCAAAACCCGCATCATCCTTCACCGAAGGCCAAGCTTTCGCGAAGCCCTCATAGGTCACGCGTCCCAGCAAGAGCGCGTCGCTCGCAGACAGTTCATCTAACTTGTACTTCGGAACTTGATCGTCCCGGAACTTGAAACTCCAGCCGCCGTGCTTGAACTTCTCAGCTCCCCCCGGGTCTTCCACTACACCGTCCAGGGACACGAACTCCGAAACGACTATCTTTCTCATTCTACTAGCTTCGCCCCACGATAGCGAAGACTGACGACTCCGTTCTTGTACGTCTTGGATTCTAGTAGTTTCAACCTACGGATCACACTCTGGTCTCTGAACAAGGGCGTTCCCTTGCCGAGAACGATAGGATTGACGTTGAAGAAATATTCGTCGATCAAGTCGAGACTCATGAACGCTGATCCAAGCGTCGGACTCGCGAATAGTATAAGGTTCTTGCCAGGCTGCTTCTTCACCCTAGCAATTTCTTCGCCGATATGATCTTTCACAATTCTAGTATTCTGCCATTGAACGTTCTTTAGAGTCCTGGAAAATACGACCTTGGGTGCAGGGTTTGAGCCAGCGTGAATGGTCAAGATCATGCTTCGTAGCTGTCGGGCTATCAGCCGCAGTCGGCCAGTAACCTTCCATTAGCTGGTAGGTGACTCGTCCAAACAGGGCTGTGTCTGCCGTGTTCACTAGACCTTGAACATCTTCGATAAGGTCATCGTCAAAAATGACCCAGTCAATTTCCCCATTCGGACCCGCAACAAAACCATCAAGAGACACGTGCATGAGCCAGACAACATTTCTCGTTTTGATTCCCTCTTGATTTCAGATTCTCTTCTGATATTTAGTCTGGGATAATCTCAACAACTGTGCTCAAGAAGGGGTTGGTCCCGCCCTCGTGGGGCGGGGGGGGTAAAAACCCGGGTGGTCACGTTGCGGCCTGTTGCATTGGAGTTTTCTCGTGCCGCTGGCCTTCGCGCTGCTCTTTCAAGAGTTCATCGAGACGCTCGTAGGATTCATTCATTCCTTCTTCAGCACCGCTCTGGATCATTCCGTCCCGGTCTGCGACTGACTGGAAAACTGCTTGAACAGTCAGCCTCGTTCTTCCACCAGGCAGTTCCTGCAATCTTAGCGTCTGGAGAGCTACATGTCCCTTTTCCGGTAGCCCTTCAAATTCGAAGGTGTCGATCATTCGTTCAGGCGGGAGAACTTCGTGGATCACGCCATGGAATCCATACTCAGTGCCGTCCTTGTCTTTGTGAATGTATCTCCACATGCCTCCGCTTCTCGGTTCAAATTTCTCGAGCCTCATTGTGAGCCTTCGTGGTCCAAGCCACTGAGTGTAGAGCTTGGGGTCTGTGTGTGCTTTGAAGACAAGCTCGCGCGGTGCGTCAAACTCCCTTGTGACGAGGAACTCTTGCTTGCCAGGTTCAGCAGTAATTTTTGTCTTACTCACTTCTTCTCACCACCCTTCGCAAGTTTCTTCTTTTCTGCTTCCAATAGTTTGTCTAAGGCGTCATAGCGAGCATCGTAACGCTTTGTCATTTTTTGAACCCAGTCTTCAAGTTCCGACATCGCCCCGCGGTTGATCTGGTATATGCGCTGTTGGGCCCTTTTTTCCACGCGTACAAAATTGGCTTTCCGCAGTACCTTGAGGTGCTGTGAGATTGCTGGTGGACTGACGTCAAAGTTATCGCAAATGTCTGTAGCGGACAATTGTCCTTTGGTGGCCAGAAGCTCTATGATGCCGCGTCTGGTAGGCTCAGCTAGTGCATTGAATAGTTCCTGTGTCTCCGTCGCGTTGTCTCGCTGTATGCTTGACATACGATAAGCAATGGCTTAATTAAGCGTAGACTTAATTAATCTTTCTTCCGCTCAACGACTGGCAGGTTACGGAGCCTTGGGCTCTGTTCCGAATATTACGGGAACATGACTGTCGTCGGAAGGACCTCTCGAAAAATCTGGAGCGCATCCACAGCGTAATCACGAAGGATTGCTTGTCTAGTCTGGGTTTCTCTTCTGGGCTTGAAATAAACGCCCAGGGGCACCATGTAGAATCTAATCTTGGTCTGCTGATGCGCGCTATCCCTGTAATTCATCTCAAAGTCGTACACGTGAAACTTGTGCCCCTGCCTTCTCATGGTTAGCCAGATGAAAAAATCCCGTAAACGGAATTCCGGCTCTCCCTTCGACATCACCAGTGAGATAACTGCACTATGCGCAACGGCAATATTCGAAGCATCAGCCGCCAACGATTCCAGATTAGTTTGTTCATAGTCCTCAAGGGTCTTCGGCTGCACATCAGTTACCATAGCTGTTCCGTATCTCATTTCTCCACGAAGAACGAAACTGCTCCTCGTCTTCTCCTGACGGATGAAGATTGATCGGCGATCAGTTACTAGAATCGCATACTCTTTCGGATAGTCCTTGTCCGGCATGATAACACGGTGGACCAGTGCCAGCTTCCTTTCAGGTGCCGTATGAGACCCCCCAGTTTCGTACATCATTTCCAAGTCATTCGGGCCTCAATACTGGTCTCTTGGCTAGATTCTTCCTATAACTGCCGCGCACAATCGGTACACTCGCAACGAGACCAACTATCGTTACTACATTCGATTCGAAGACGACCGATAAACCACCCCGTTATTAGACAGAACCTCAGATGCTGGGACCACAAGCATGTTTGTTGGCCACTTCGCGATTGCGTTTCTTCTCTGGAGGCTGTTTCCACAAGTTCCCCTGCCGGTCGTTCTGATAGCGGTCAGCTTTCCAGACCTCCTATGGTCGCTACTGGTGCCGGCCGGCGTGGAGAAGGTTAGAATAAACCCTGACAGTCCTCTCCAGAAGTTTATCGTCTTTGAGAAGTTTCCCTACTCTCATTCTCTCGTCGTCGGTAATGTCTGGTCGCTGATCGTCGGCCTCCTCATTGCCGGGGTTCTGAATAATCCGCTTGTAGTTCCGATCTTCGTTGCGGGTTCGGCTTCTCACTGGCTGCTCGACACAGTTGTCCACCTGAAGGATTTGCCTATCCTTGGTTTCGATGGGGACCGGAAGGTGGGGGCCGGATTGTGGAAGAGGGGCCCGGTCGCCTTCGTCGTAGAGTACGCGTTCTACGCGATTGTTACCGTATTTGCTCTATCGGGACTCCCACTAGTATACGCGCTCATTCTCGGGGGAGTCTTTCACGCGATCAATCTCACCTCATTCTTCGGGTCCACAAGAAAGAACAGCATCAAATCCTCCAACGCCTATGCCGGTCTGGCACTGTTGGGATTCGGATCATTCACATTGATTGCCTCGCTAATCATCTGACGAAGTCGTCAAGGCTTGGAGATCGTTTAGCGGGTATCGTTAACTCGGTTTTGATGATGATCAATTCACGCGCAGGCGCGCTGTTCCGCTTTGTCGCACTCTGCGGTATGACCGCTCCTGTTTTGATGCTGGTTCTCTGGACAGTCGCCAGTCTGATGAGACCTGGATATGACCAGCTCAGCCAGTACGGCAGCGAACTGGGCACTGGTCCCAATGCTATCATCATGAATACAAACTTCGTCATCACCGGTCTCCTAATCATCGCGTTTGCAACAGGACTCTTCGCAATCATCCGTAGGGTACGGTGGATCCAGATAGGTTCGATAATGCTAGGAGTCTTTGGCGTCGGAGAAGTGGCCGGAGGATTCTTTCCATGCGACCCCGGTTGCCCTATAACCGCACAGTCCGTTTCTCAGTTAACGCACAACGTTGAGGCCGTCATTGCCTTCGTGGCGATTGCGCTCTCGCCGTTCTTGATTTCTTTGGGTTTGAACCGTGAGGATCATTGGCGAGGCTATGGGTCCTACTCTCTGGTCACAGGACTAGTCGCTATCGGCCTTTTTTCGATCTTCTCAGCTGCGTCCCTCGGATATCTTGGATATGTTGGACTCTTTCAACGGCTATTCCTCGCTGTAACGTTTCTCTGGATTGAAGTTGGTGCCATACGGCTTTTCCGCATTTCAGGTCATCGTCCTTCTTCTCGGCCTTGACCCTTCGACTCCCCAGAAATAGAGGCGTTTGGTCCGTTAGAATACCTGATGCCTTCGTATGCCTCAAACCGCTTTAACCATAGTATTCTTTGACCAAGTCTTGGAAAGAGGGAAGAGGCTTCATTCTCGCAACCTTTGCCGAGGCCGCGTGATACCTCAACCCGTAGCGCAAGAGGGCCAACAGTACGTACGCCGCGTCTTCTCCACGAGGGGTTAACATGTATGTGATTCGGTCCGACCTTACTGTCCTTTCGATCAAGCCTTCTTTCTGCATGTTTCGAAGACGCCGCGAGAGCACTCGAGGTGTAAGGCCGGGATTATTCCTCAAAATCTGGCCAAACCTCTCCAGTCTGAGAAATCCAATATCTCTCAGAATTAGCAGGGTCCACTTCGAACCAAGCGCCTTGACGCTTCCTCGTACGGGATCCTGTTGATAGAGGAGCTTTGGGCCCATCTTCACTTCTTTAGATCTGGACCGTGCCAAAACAATTCAGTATCCTTCTGGACCCTACCAGGCATATTAGTATCCTTTGGATACTTTATCTCGATGAGGAAAAGTTGGTACAAACAACCGAGTCACAGAGCGATATTGCTCTGAAATACTTCGATCATTGGTCGAAGAAGGAGTACGAGGCAAGCGCCCGATACCTTGACGAGCACCTATCATTCACGGGTCCCATAGACAAGTTCGACAATGCTCAGGACTACGTTCAGTCGATCCGACGCCTTGCCCAGATAGTCACCGGGGTACACAGGAGGAAGACGTTCGTCGAGGGCAACGACGTCTGTTTCGTGTACGACCTTGCAACCAACACACCGGCAGGGACTGTTCCCTGCGCCGAATGGATTCACGCAGAAAACGGCAAGGTCAAGTCGATCCAGGTCTTCTTCGACGCAAGACCGTTCGCGGCGATGTTCGCCCACAAATAGCAAACCGAAAACAAGTTAATCCCCTACTCCCCCACTTTTTTTTGGACATGTCACGACCGATGAACAGCGGGAACGATTCAAGGAGATCTAGAACGCCGGGAGCGATGGCGTTCACCGAACTCGCGAGCACGAACCTAAGCGAGACAAGAAAATTCCTTGAAGAAACCTTCGGTTGGAGATTCGACTCTGTCCAGATGCCTACAGGCCAGTACCTTACATTCCAGAACCCTGCCGGGACGACCGTCGGCATAAGATCAGCTCAAAAATCTGAGATTCCCGGAAGCACAAACTACGTTCTCGTTAAAGATCTCGATGAGGCAGAGAGGAACGTTCGAAAGAAAGGAGGCCAGATAATTCTCCCCCGCACAGACATTCCAGGCATGGGCAGCTTCTTCTGGTTCAAGATCCCGTCCGGCCCAATAATGGCCTGCTGGCAGGACTCAAAAAGACCTTGACTTGGAAATCGCACGGCTCATCATGACGTGCGTGCTCTTGCGACTATTGATTCGACCACTTTCGACTTGGCGTAGATGAGGCTCTTGTGCCTTGTTTGCAGATTTCATGAAAGGCTCTTGGCGCGGAGATATCTAGCGTTTTTGAATCCCGTTCTAAACGATGGACCTGATCCAAAAGTCTTATTCAGACATTATCAAGATACTCTGATCGGAAGGCGTTAAGGCTCAGATCATGTTCGCGACCGAGAAGAAGATTGGACTAATCCCTCGCCTCTGGGTCCAGGGAAAGTGGGGACCTCAAGAGTGGGCTTTGTTCGTCACCGACCAGCGGACCATCCTCGTGCTTGAAAAATCGAGTAAGGCAGGTCTAGGCGGGGCTTTCGGCGCTGTAGGTGCCGCTGTAGCGGCGGCCGCCACCTCTAAAGCTCGGAGTTTCGACTATAGCCAAATGGATGTGAACGCGCTCGCCAGCGACCCGAAGAATATGGTAATTCCGCACAACATGCTCCGCGGCATCCGGATGAAGAAGAAAATGATCGGGTCAGCCTACGAACTGGAACTGCAATACCAGAACACTGAAGGCAAGAACAAAGACTTCAGAGGCGCACTTCTCCCGCCAGACATGTTCGTCAAAAACCGCAAGAACCAAGGCGAAGACAAAGGACAGATCTTCCTTGACTATACGCGGAACGCAGTCAACCTATTCCAGAACGCCCTCACGCAGCCACGCTTCCAGAGCATGTTCAGCGGACCCTCTCTCTGAATTCTCGAAGCCTTTGTTCGCGAGTTACGCAGGACCCGTTCAAACGTCCCCTTTTCTTTGAGGTCTGTAGTATAGCAACACGTTGCCAGAGTCGAACTTGCGACTCTCCGTGAGCTCTAAATCCAGCTTACGGTTCAAGCCTTCGAATATCCGTCTGCCTCCACCCACGACTACCGGGTTTATCATGAACCGGAACTCGTCGATCAAGCCTTCTTTGATGAACGACAATGCAAGGTCTGAGGTGCCTACCCAGATATCTTTTCCAGGCATCTCTTTGAGACGTCTTATCTCAACGGGATCGACCTTGCGGCGAAGTTTGACGTTCTTCCAATTCTCCGTCTCCCGGACTCTATCCAATGTTCTCGAAAACACAATCTTCTCAGCATTATTGATCAAACGCGCAATTTCCCGGTTATCCGGTGATGTCCCGGGATCAGCAGTGGCCTTGGGCCAGAAGCCTTCCATAAGCTGGTAGGTTCTACGCCCGAACAGGATGAGACCCGTCTCTTTCAGCTGTTCTATTGCTAACTTGTTGAATTCCTGGTCGACATTGTGCCACGAGAGATCATGGTTGAGTCCTTCAAAATAGCCGTCGAGGCTCAGCGTCACGAACAGGTGAATGTTTCGCGTTCAAAACACCACCTTAGATGTCTTCCTCCTTCCTAGCCTCCTCGATAAGTTGGCGAGCCGACTTCCCTGAGACCCCAACGCTCTCGTTAATGAGACGGAGCATCCTAAGCCGAGCCTCAGTCTCAAGGCTACAGGCTGAGATACAACCATATCGCTTCCTTCACAAAGTCGCTCCGATTCAGCAGACCGCGACGGCGAACAATTGCATCTATCCACTTCAACTCCTTAGACCCTATTTTGGTCGCCACGGTTACCTCAGTCACTAGAGCCACCTACTGATTGGTTTACAATGGTAAGCCAGTCGTTTGAAGATATTGGCTGAGACGGGCTCTCGTGATCAGTCTGACGATCCCGTCTAATTAACTAGGAAGGCTTCTTCAACCTTCTCAAGGGGGAGGGAGAAGACTGCATGGACCCAGGGTGCGTATTTCCGGTCAATTGGCTCTTTTTTCGAGTCGGCTTGTGAGTTTCTGGAAATCTCCGCGAACTCGGCCCGGCTCAATTCGTAGGCGCTGTTTCTGTTCATATTCATAGGACCGCCGTGCTTCGCGGCCAGAACGTACAATAGCTCATTCTCACAATACCTCGGGTCCCGAGGGTCTCTGGCAGAATACGAGACGGTGAGTATCTTTCGCCAGTTCTTGATCACAACCCCGAGGTCCTCCTTGGCACACCTTCTCGCGGCTTCAGAGAGGCTCTCCACTTTCCGCGCGTCATGCTTCCTTGGGTGAGTGTCGCCCGAGAGGCTCCAGACCTTGTCGAATATCCTGTGTCTCCTGTGCTGAACGAGGATTCTTCCGTCATCATCTAGACATGCGATGGTTATCCCTACATGCTTCTCTCCAAGAATCGGACCCTCACGACCATCCCTCACCCTATGGGTCCACCATCTGTCTCCATATCCGATTGTCCGTCCGAACCCATTAACAAGTGGAATCTTGTATCGTTCCATGAACTAGGAACAAGTCTTTCGTCGAGTGATGTATATATCGAACCATGTCCTCGTTTCGACTGTTTTACTATGCCTATGATTGACGTTTATGCACCAGCAGACCTCTTTCCAGCCGGCACTGAGGGTCGGCTCGGGCATGAGCTGACAATGGCCGTTCTCCGCGCTGAAGGCGTCGCAACTCCTGGACCGTTCCATCTTAACAACACCGCGGCGTTCATCCACCGAATGGATCCTCATTCGGTTCACACCGCAGCTACCGATTCCGCCCGCACCGTGCGCGTCCAGATCATCACGCCTCCATCAGCATTAACCCGCGAGGGCCAGAAGCAACTCGTCAAAGAGGTCACCGAGATTGTCACAAAGATTTCCGGGGACCCGACGCAACCTAGCCGTACGTGGGTGATACTCACTGAGGCGGCGGAGGGTGGATGGGGGCTCTCAGGGACGGCCTTCGGCCGTCAGGAATTCGTGGCTCTCGCGGCCAAGGCAGCCGCAGCACGCGCGAAGTAGCCGCGCACTCAGCCTAGGCACCTATGCTTCTCAGTGCCACTTCAGTTCGGAAAGGCTTACAGTCTACTGTTAGCCCTAGATCCATGTGGAGGAGTCTTCTCTGCCACTTGTGCGGCCGATCCTTCTCTACGACAATGATTGCGGACTATGCTCCCGGTTCGCCCACATCGCTGAAAGAACCTCGAAAGGCTGGATCGACACGGTAGGCCTATTCACCAAGCGCGGAGTGAGAATCAAGTCGGACTTCTTCAGTCCGATGGACCGTCCTGACGACAATTTCTGGCTCTTGGTAGGAGATGTCGGGTATGGAGGGAGGAGTGGTCTGTTGCCGCTCGCGAGAGAGATTGTTAGAGGACTAGTCCTATGAACGATAGAGAAGGAGAATCGTGCAGTCGACCGAAGAACGGTGTAATCAGAATCCTGGGGACTCTGCGACGAGGCAGAGTGGTTAAGCGAAAGACCGACCGATGAGAACGGAACCTAGATAACAAGCTCTTGACAGCAGAAACACCTTTTAGCGGTAACCCACAAAAAAAGCGCCAAATCAGCCCTGATCCGGGATCTAGGAGGAGCATTTCATACGAAGCCCAGTTCACGCTTGCAAGGAGACAGATGGATGCTTCTCGAAAAACGCTGATTTAGCCCGTTCTGTAGGATAAGTCTACAATTTCGCCCAAAACTGTTTCGGATAGCGAGAACACCCCTCCTAGAATTTATGAAAAAATTCTTTCCCGCGACACAAAACAGTTCTTTGTAGCCGAGCCAGTTCCGAGATTTCTAGTTTAGCCGTAGGCTCTTGTCGGCGTCGAAGCCCCGTCTCCGTCCCCAGGCCTTGATGCCATCGAGGATCTTCTTTGAGCCGAACCAACAGAGCGTCGTGAAAACCCCCTTGAGCAACGGGTTCAATTGCAATAGCGTTGGCGGCATCGTGTGCAGCTCCAGCACCGTGTGCCTCCAGCTCCGGTATATGACCCAGAAGCGTGCCTCATCGACCTGGTCGTCAATATTGTAGAATCCGCTCTTCTTCAACACACCCAAGGGCACGAAGCTGAGCGGAGTGACGGTGAAGTGTGCTTTGACACCGACATCCTTTTTCAGCCCATGCTCCATCCGATCTATTAGACGGACAGTCTCCACTGCATCCTCAGACGTTTCACCGGGCAACCCGACGATGATCGTGTAGGCCGGGAACCAGTAGTACTCGTTGAATATCCTCGTCCCGTTATAAATGACATCCTGCCACTCGTCAGGGCTGAAAGGCTTCACCTTCAACGGCATGTACTTCTTGATCAGCTCACTAGAACCCGTCTCGAGACCGGACTGGATTCCAATGTGCCGCTTGGATCCCTTCAGAACGGTCTCGGAAATATCCCTGATTAGATCAGGATCTGCCCAAGCAGGAGCAGCAGTGCCGTGCGTGGGATTGGCGTAGCCTATTCCCTTCTGGGACATGACAGTGCTGAAGAGATCGACCACAGCGTCATGGTTGGGCATGAAGCCCTTCTTGTCCTCCAGCTTGTAGAGGAAAATATCCTCGCTGTGGACCCAGACGTTCGGGTTGCCGATCTTTCGATTAACCGCGATTTCTCGCTCTATCTTATCCGATGGATAGTACTTTGCGATTCTTAGGTTAGGCTCGCAAAACTGGCAGTTGCGGCCGCAGCCCCGCATCACCTCGACAAGCCCGTGAGTGGAAGGAGCCTGAATATCCGGAATATCCTCTAGTTTTGGCCCACGAGGGACATGAATGAACTCGGGGCTGTTGTTCGACTCGATGTCGTTGTAAATGTCTCCAATAACATGGTCGCACTCGCCGATTACCACATGGTTGACCCCTAGGGCCTTGGTGTCCCGGTCGCGGACCTCCATCTGCCAGCCCCCCGACCCGCCCAGCACCAGTTTCGCCTTCGGGTATTTTTTCCGGGTCTTGTTGATCTCTCCAACAAGCTCCAGGAACTTCCTCTTGGTATACGCTGTCAGCTTCCCGCCATCGGTGAACATCATGCTCACCGGTCCCAGACCCATCGGATCCATCGTCGAGATTCCGATAATGCTCGTCTTGTCGTCTACGAATTTTGAGACATGGTCCGGGTGAGCAACAACCACCTCGTCCGCGCCATATTTTCTGAGAAGCGAAGACTCTAGCTTGCGCAGTCCATAAGGCGCCTTCTGCGCCACACCATCAAAGTGTCGAACCGACGGAGCTAGAAAGTCGAAGATGAACCGGGGAACTTTCTCGGCTGGAGCGCAGCTAAAGAAGGGTAGTAGAGGTATGCCCCAGTACTCGCTCATCTGGGTGGAATCAGCAGTAAGGACAATCCTAGTCAATCACGTGCACGCTCCATCATCCGGCAAGATTTTTCGATGTCTTGCTCCTAAAACATGGTATTCTCGGGTCGTTCCATATTTTAACCTAGTGGACGTTTTTCCACGAAATCATTCCCGGATGCTTACAGACTCGTCCTTCGAATCGAGAATCATCCGAGTCCGGTTGTTTCTGCGACTCCTTCTCTCCGATTCCTTCAAAGTATTTCTGTGAAATACTACGTTTTTACCTCAAAACCGCTAGAAAGGGGGCGCTCCTTCAGACCCTCCTAGTAAGGAGGGGGGGCATAGTCTGGCTCTCCGATTGAGAGCGGCAGGTCTCTCCGCTCATTCCTTAGGCGATTCTTCGGAGGACCTGGAGAATCCAGATCTGCCACCTAACTCGTTCCCTCATCCTTCGAATATCGACAGACATGAAAAGACTAGAACTCGGTCATTCTACAAGACTCCTAGACCAGGGAGAAAACGAGCGTCACTGTCGGAGATCTCCGCGAGAGCGATGCCCATAAATCAGTCAGCAACCGCAATCCTACTCATGCAGTCGGTAACCAGTCCCCAAGAAGGAACACTCGCCCCAGACTTCACAGTCCAGAATACCTCAGGTAAGACAGTCCATCTCAAAGACTTCCACGGCAAGAAGCTCGTCCTCTACTTCTACCCGAAAGATGACACCCCAGGCTGTACAGTCGAGTCGTGCGGGCTCCGAGACCAGTACCAGAAGATCCGCGAACTTGGCGCTGAGGTGTTAGGAGTAAGCGTAGACGGTGTCGAGTCGCACCGGAAGTTCACTGAGAAATTTCACCTACCTTTCCAGTTGCTAGCTGACACGGACAAGAGCATCACGAAAGCCTACGGTGTTCTCAACGACAAGTCGAACATGGCGAGGCGAGTCACATTTCTGATCGACGAACACGGCAAGATCATCAAAACATTCCAGACAGTAAAGCCGGACCAGCATCCGCAAGAGATCCTGGACGCGCTAAAAGACAAGCTCTGAATATTTTCACGGCGGAAGTTCACTAGTGGAAACTTGATATTTTCAACCCTATCAAGATAGTTCGGACAGAGTGTCTCCCGGATGGAGTTTTTCAGACACTGCCCAGGATGTGGACGCAGATTCCACATCAAGCTTGTGAGCAAGAAGCTTGTTCACATGGACAGAGAACCAGTACCAACGACGAATGTTGATCCAACCGGAGGCGGGATGGGGCTTCTTTATGCAGCCTCGATGCCTCACTTCGTTGTTCGAGAAGGACCACCAATAATCATTGACATTGAAGAGTTTCAATACGCGTACAGGTGCGGTCACTGCGGACACGAGTGGTCAGAGGAACACGTCAAAGAACAACGGGAATGACAGAGACCGCACCTCTTCTGGAACTCCACAACTATGTCTGCTGAAGCCAAAGCTATCTATCAGGCAGCAATCCCACCATGAGCCAGTGACAGTCTACGGTCAAGGTCGGGGTCCATGTCTCCATCGCCAAATCCTTCGATAACGCCGTAGACACAGCCGTAGCGGAGAAGTGTGATACTTTCCAGGTCTTCACGCGGAATCCTCGAGGCTGGAAGTACAGTGCTCTCGACCCTGAAGAAGTGAAGAGCTTCCGTGAGAAACTTGAGAAGAGCAGGCTCGGACCTGTAGTCGATCACATGCCGTATCTTCCCAACCTATCCTGTCCCGAGGACGAACTCTACAAGAAATCGGTCGACACTCTAGTCGCAGAAGTCGATCGTTGTGTAGAGCTTGGAATACCGTACTTGGTAACTCACCTTGGCAGCCATCTCGGAATGGGGAGAGAGATTGGACTCAAGAGAATCAACAACGCTCTCAACCAGGCGACGAAGCATGCTAGGGGTGATTTTCAGATCTGCTTGGAGAATATGGCCGGGACCAGCAACAGTATGGGGTCGAAGTTTGAGGAGGTCCGGGAGATATTCGACAGCGTCAAACAGAAAGAAAGAGTGGCAGTCTGCCTAGACACTTGTCATGCGTACGGCGCAGGCTACGACCTGCACGTGGAGAAGGCGGTCGAGAGGACCCTCGCAAGGTTCGACGAGATTGTTGGGTTCGAGAATCTCAAGGTCGTCCATCTCAACGATTCTGAAGACGGGCTTGGCTCTGGCCACGATCGGCATCAGCACATTGGTCTAGGGTATATTGGGACAACGGGTTTCAAGGCAATCCTCCATCATAGAGCGATCAGGGACCTGCCGCTGATACTCGAAACGCCGATCGACGAGAGACGTGGCATCGCAGGCAATCTGGAAACTGTCAGGAAGCTGGCAAAATAGTTGCAGGTAAGCGTCAACAAATACTCGCGTCAAGAACTTCATCGGATAATCAGAGACGCGGCCCACGCGATCGAGAAGGCGAGACGCGAAGACCCGACAGCTCTACAAGAGATCAGCGACTCGACAGACGGTGACCCCTTCCGCGTCCTCATAGCTACGATATTATCGCACCGGACAAAAGACCCTGTAACCGCATTAGCATCCTCACGCCTCTTCGCCAAATATCCCAAGCCAACCCAACTCGCAAACGCAGACACACGAACAATCGCGCGACTCATCAAACCCGTAGGCTTCTACAACACCAAAGCCAAGACCGTCAAGCGAGTTGCCCGGATAATTCTAGAGAAATACAAAGGCAAAGTTCCGGACGATATGGAAGAACTTCTCAAGCTTCCTTCTGTGGGACGGAAAACAGCAAACTGCGTGATGGTCTACGGGTTCAAACGACCCGCAATTCCCGTCGACACGCACGTCCACAGAATCTTCAACCGACTCGGAGTGGTGAAGACAAAGACCCCTGACGAGACAGAAGAAGAACTGACGCGAATAGTAGACCGGAAAGACTGGCTAACACTAAACGAAGTCTTCGTCAAATTCGGCCAACTAATCTGCAAACCCATCGGACCAAAATGTTCAGTCTGCCCGCTCAATGATAGATGCGAATGGTATCGAGAAAACTACAGAGACAAGAACTGAATACTTGATTCTGTTTGGGCTTGCCATTCAAGGCCTCGCCCCCTCGCATACCAGATGTTTCAAATGATTTATCCTATGAGTTTCAGAAATTCAGTCTGGAGTTTCCTCAGTTACGGAGGCAGATAAGGTGAGAGTCTATGTCGCAGGGAGTTTCAACGATTATGATAGAATCAATGAGATAGCAGATGAGCTGACTAAGTTGGGATTTGAAGGTATAGCTCCTATGCGCCTTCGACCTATGGATGAGAGGAAGGATGACCCGAAGCAGATCACTAAGTTAGATCTGGAGCTGTTGGAACCTTGTCAAGCTTTGGTTAGATATGCTTCAGGTCACTTTAGTGAGGGTAGCGCCGTCGAACAATATGTTGCCTACATGAGTGGCAAGACAGTCATATTATGGAATCCAGGCGGACATTCAACATCGCCATGGGCAAGGAGTTATTCCCATTACCAGCTTACTGGGACGTTTCAAAATGTAGTAGCACATCTGAAGAAAATTGGTAATAGCCACTAACAGAGGTCTCCTTTTCAACCCCGAGGAGATTCCTTATCATCTCTATCAGCGTTCTAGGAAGCCGGGGTCTTTGCTACGATAGCCGCCTTGATCTTCCTACCGATCTCATCCAGCTCCACGCGATGCGTCTGCTTACGATTCGGAAACCCGCTCATCATCTCATGGTTAAACCTGGGAATAATGTGAACATGCATGTGGAATACTTCCTGAGAAGCGGCGATACCATTTGATTGTCCGACGCTGATTCCGTCTGCGCCAGACGCTCTGTGAACTCCTTTCATGACCTTGTTGACTGATGCGAAGACTCGTCCCGCCTCGTCGCTAGGCATGTCCAGCATGTTCGTGTAATGCTTCTTCGGAATAACCAACGTGTGTCCAGGGTTCAATGGATGAATATCCATGAAAGCTATCGTGTGAGGGTCTTCATAGACGACCGTCGCATCCGCCTCCTTACTCGCGATCTTGCAGAAGATACAGTCCTCCTTCATCAGGATCAGCACTCTGTAGGCGCCTTCATTTTACGGAAGTGGTAGATTGCCCAGCCCAAGGTCTCCCTTCCCCATCTAAGATAAGACTCTCTATCCTTCGAAACAAGAGCTGATAATTCTTCTAGATCGGGATCTTGGGGATTGGTAACAGCATACTCGGCTGCCGCGTACCAATGGAGGGACTCATACATGTCCCAATCCTCTTCGCTACTAACAAGCGTATAGACGCTCCGCAGTCCCTCTGCCTCACCTGTGGCAACGTTACCGTGGTGCGTGTCGAAAGAGTCAACGGAAAGCTCTCCAGACTTGAGGTATTCTGGGGGAGGGTTTCTGCGCCAGAAAGGCTCGCCGACCATCACGAATCCAGACGGTTTCGTCATTCCCGCTAGGGCCCTGATCGTATTCCTGTAACCGCCGTAAATCCAGGTGGCCCCTATACACATTGCAAGGTCTGAAGACCCTCCGTTCCCGGTATCGTACTGGGCACCGTCCATTTCCAAAAACTTCAGGTCAGCTCGAGGTACGCGTTTACGCTTAGACTTAGGCTTCTCGTATGCAGTATGGAGACTTGTCAACTCCCACACCCTCGACGTGGTATTTCTCGGCTAGCCGGATTAGCATCTCTCCCTTGCCGCATCCGATATCTATGACTCTCGCCCCTCGTTTCAGTTCCAGCAGATCGTAGAGGTGCTCCAGACTATTCTCATTCACTGGATTCATCACTGTGTGACGCCGATGTATGATATCGTAGAACTTCCAGCGGTCCATCCGTCATTTCTCTCGGACAAGTTCCTCTTCAGGAGCCCGCTGCATCTTGTTCGCTGTCCGTGCAAGAACGAACAGGAAGCTGGACAATCTGTTGATGTAGGGAAGTATCTCAGGATTAATCGACTCTACCTTCGAAAGAGCCACGATCCTTCTCTCCGCCCTTCTGCACACCGCCCTAGCAACATGAAGCTCGGCCCCAGGAACACTACCTCCCGGAAGAATGAACCTACGGAGCCTTGGTAGTCCAGAGTTCAGCTCGTCAGTAACACTCTCCAGTCTGTCAAGCTGCTCCTTGCTGATACGAGGGACGTTCGCCGTGACAAGTTCGCTTGCCAAGTCTCCCCCGAGGACCCAGAGATCCCTCTGAATCTCTTTCAAAATTTCTTTGAACTTCTTCTGCCTGATATGCGCCCTAGCAACTCCCAGCTGAGAGTTTAGCTCGTCAACAGCGCCGTAAGCCTCCACTCTCGGGTCAGCCTTCTCAACACGGGTCCCACCATAGAGACTAGTCTCGCCCCTATCGCCGGTTCCAGAATACGCCTTCATTTCTGAGAACCCATAGGACTCTGATTCTTATGTAAACTAGGCCAACCCTAGTAGTCTCACTGAACTTTACCGACCCTCTTTACACACACCGTAGTGGAGGTTCAGAGTCGGATAAATTGCGTCGGAAATAACGCGTTCAATATTTGGAAGAGGAGACTAAGCCAAGGGTTGGAACGAATCGAATTCAAACATGAGTTGATCGATGAGAGATAGTTGCATCCCAGCTGAATACTCCAGCCAAGGGGACCCAAGACAAGCCTAGAGAGGGCGAGGTAGACGAAAATCACCTCCATGAAAGCTACAAGGACAGCTCTGGTTCGGGAAGGCTTTGCAAAGCTTGATTTGACTTGGGTGAACAAAATTCCGAAAGGTGTGTAGATAAATCCAGCTAGAACCCAAGTTCCGAAGTAAACCGCGTAGTTTCCGTTCTGCCAAGCCAATCTGTAATTTGGGTTTGACTCTCCTTGAGGACCCACAAACAGCATACCCACGGTTGTGAAAGTGAAATCAAGGATCACAGCGAAGAGCAATAACAGCGATACGGGATGGTGCACTAGGGGCTTGAGGTATCTGTTGAAGGATGCCTTGAAACTCATTTCCTTTCAGTATGACTCGGTATGATAGAATACTTCGTGTCATCCCCCGTGCCCGCTTCCTGCGGGAGGGTAAGGAAAGGAATTTCAAGCTGATTGACCTAGGATTGGATTGGGCCATCGTGTTTGAAAAGTTGTGTCCGGCCCGGTGGACTAGTGTAATATGATCAAAGAGGCGCAGCTGTACCAGCCACTTGCGGACGGGAGGGTCCGTTGCACAGCATGCGCTCGCTACTGCAACATCCCAGAAGGCAAGGTAGGCCTGTGCGGGGTCAGGCAGAACATTGGTGGCAAGCTGCATCTCCTAGTATACGGGAAAGTGATTACAGGCCATATTGATCCAATTGAGAAGAAACCAGTCACCCACTACATGCCCGGCTCGAAAATATTCTCAATAGCCACGACCGGATGCAACTGGCTCTGCTCCTACTGCCAGAACTTCGACATAAGCCAACGACGGAAAGTTGAGGGGACAGACATGATGCCTCCTGAAGTTGCAAACTTGGCCGTGAGCCATGGTTGTCAGGGTCTCGCCTACACTTACAATCAGCCGACGATATTCATGGAGTTCGCGCATGATGTTGGCGTCGAGGCGCGGAGGAACGGCCTGATTAACATCTTCGTGTCGAACGGCTACGATACTCCGGATACGGTTGGTATGATGGATGATTTTCTGGATTGTATCACTATCGATTTCAAGGGCAACGCTGAGACAAACTTTGTCAGGAAATACATCGGGATTGCGAACGCTGAACCCATCTTCCAGACAATACTAGAGATCCGGGACAAGACAAAGGTCCACATGGAGTTCACTGACCTAGTGATCCCAGAAGTAGGAGACAAGCTGGAGGATGCTCGGAAGCTCAGCCGCTGGCTCTACGACAATCTAGGTCCCGACTATCCAATCCATTTCCTACGCTTCCACCCAGACTACAAAATGATGAACCTGCCCCATACGCCAGTAAAGACATTGGAAGAGCATTGCAAAGTTGCCAGAGAAGAAGGACTACGATTCGTCTACATCGGAAATGTCCCCGGCCATCCCTGGGAACACACCTACTGCCCCGAATGCAACTCCATAGCCATCAAACGCTACGGATTCGACATAACCGGATGGAATCTAGATGAGCAGAACAGATGTGCTAGCTGCGGCTATCAACTACCGATCATAGGCGGGCTCAGCTCAGCAGTATCAGAAGAAAGATTTCTACCAGTTATCAACTGATCCTTCCAGATCCCTAAACGTGCATCGGGGCTTGGGCAGTCTCTCAATACAGACTCTCAATACAGACTCGCTAAGCACTCCGTCGAGGAAGCCTCTCGGGAACAGAACTCTGTTCTACGTCGTACGTTTCTATACTTTCCAGGATCTAGACAACATACTTCCGGACACTGGCTTGCGAGTTGACCAATCCTTCAGCACTGGTATCGGCGTTCTTCCGAACGTGAGCCAGGGGTATGGTCCATTCTATTCGCCCAAAACTCCGAACTGTGGCTACACCGACTTCTACATTTTCCCGCCTCGGTACGACCCTAGTAGGTCACCCTGCCATCCATCGTTGCTGTGACCAAGGATGTTCGCGTCAGAATGCCCGCCGGTCCGAGCAGGCGATCAAATGCTCTATCGTCTCCCCCGAAGGGTCCATTCAACAGGGTGCTTTTTGCGCATCTGTCGGCGAAGACTTCTATCATCTTCAATACGGTAAGTCTCTTCTCCGCTTCTTTCCTAGTGTCGGGAGACAGCGGCAACGGCTATCGGCCGAGCTTTTCAGCCAGAGCTTGGAGTCGGGCGTATCTTTCGCGTAATCGCAACAGGTTATAGATGGAGACAACGGAGAGAGCAAAGAGAACGAAGGTTAGAGTTGTCTCGATGAGGCCCGGATCCGGCCCTGGGCCAAACCTGAGCGGGAAGAGGATTATTCTTACGAATGTAACAACAGCCACTAGTCCACAGCCATCTGCCGGTAGCCAACCCGCGAATGGTCCACAACCGGCAACTAGCACTACACCCGAGCCGCCTAAGACCTGACCTAGAATCCAAGCTCATACTGCCAAAAAAAGTCCTTCAAGTAGGTCCATTTAAGCGGATTCCTAGGAAGAATGACCATCTTCACCCCATCATGACTGCAAGTCGAGGAAGATGTCACAGATAGAAACGCAGCAGGCAACAAGAAAGAGCTTCTCGACCCGCTCTCTGGTACTAGTCATACTGCTTGTCGGACTCGGCGCAGGTACAGTCGCATACGTTCTCGCCAGCGCCTCGGCGGCACCTACCACTCCATCGAACCAGAACGGTCTCAACACCTACAATGGACAATGCCCTGGCCTGAGGGGGAACGGGCCACTCGGCTGGGAGAGACACGCCAATGGGACGTTCACATCGTTCAGAGCAGCAAGCACCATCGCCAACGTAACAGTCACCGGCTTCAACATCGTGGACAGCAGCCATCTCACGGTGACCCTATCGTACCAGGGAACAGGTACCCCTCCAGCAGCAACAATAGTCGCTGCAGCTCTAGGGCTCAGCGGAAGCAATACTGTCTCTGCGGGATGGAGCAACCCCACAACTATTAGCGTCCACGTGATAGGTTCAGGAAGCCTCTCCTCAACAGCAACCTGTCTACGAGTGTTGGTTGTGCCTCTCACCGGAGCCTAGAAGATCGACTCAACCTCGATCTAACCCCCTATTTTTTGAAACCCTTCAGAGTCGACCGGGCAAGGATGTGTAAGTAGAGTTCTGTTTCTGATTCCGGCTAATCGATTGAGATGCGGCTAGTGGTGTACCGTCTTGACTCGGCCCCAGCCCGGGCCTTCTGACTTGAGACCGGGTATCCCAAAGCTCCAGGAAATCTTCGGTGTAACTCGAAGATACTTGCCAGGACCAAATCTGCCTTGATGATCTACGACCTCTGCTGTACCGTATACTTTGATGGCTCTTGGCTTCCAAGGATCGATGGACTCCAAGTCATCGATCGTTAGTGCAACAAGCTTGTTGCCATTCTTCACGTTATGATATTTCAGCGTGCGGTGGAAAAATGTCTCGGCTATGGCTTCCTACCCAGAAGTATTGTCCATCGAACTCGAACCCGACGGGGACAACATCGGGTTGACCCTTGTTCGATACGGTGGCGATCCTAGCTAAGCGTTGAGATTTCAAGTATTGAGTCTCAGGTTCAGAGAACGTACACTAGCCTCTCCAGATCCTGTTTCGCTTCGAGTCTTTGGATATATTGACTATCTCGACCAAATATCGTCATCATAGAGAGATAGTTCCTCCGAATACGACCCGAGACTCACCGGTTTTGAGCGTTCTCGCCACTGAAACAGAACAGGACTGGACTTATCGCATCTCTCTCAATGAGGGCCCTCTCCATTGCGCTCACAGAGCGAGCGAACGCCATCTCGGTATCTGTCGACGGAATTCGCATGTCCATTATTATGTCCCAGAAAATGTAGGGCTCCCATGAGAAGTGCGTCTCTTCAAAAAGGCTCCTCAGAGGGCTATACATGTCCTCGAATCGGTTGAGATTCTCCTTTCGTCCATGCGCGTGCCACTCTTCTTTGATTTGCTCCGCTGAAAACTCAAGATTTTCGGAAAGATTAGCGTCCGACTTGAACCAGCCCGCCTGCTCCAAAACCCTTCGAATATGGTAGAACCAAGCGGCTGAGCGACTGTCGAACTGATTGTAAGCGTACTCGACACAGATTATTCGTCCCTTGGGACCAAGAAGGCTCCGAGCCTTTTCCAAAGCCCTAGCGGGTTGAGGAATATGATGCAGAGCGCGGTTGAAGATGACGAGATCAAACTTTCCCTCTGTGTTATTCCAGACGGCAAAATCTGAAACTTGGTATTCCAGCTTTCCACGACCCGATTTGTAAGGATCAGTGTTCATCGTCTGATACGCAATCCTGATCGTCTCTTCATTGAGATCGATGCCCAACAAGTCATGGCCTTTTCGCGCCAATTCTAAGCTTAGGTAACCTCTACCGCAACCTACTTCGAGTATGCTCATTTTTTTGCCTGATACGAATCTGTTAATGAGACGGAACATCTCCCCGTAAGTCAGCTCAGCAAGGTATGGCTGCCTCCACGGACTCCTTTCCATAGAAGACCAGCTCCTCAGTCGACGAAGGTCCGGGGTAAAGTCACTGGATAAACCGGGATTTGACACCGTGTCTCTAGGTCAACTACAATGCATGAGGATGAAAAAACTTGCAGCGACTTCAGAAATTTTCGTCTATGCGAGGGCATCGTTGTATAACGCGTCGAGAGTAGAGAATGTCTCTTCAGGCGTGGAAGGGCTGACAGGAAGGATTTCTTCCGCGATGGATCTCTCTAGTATCTGTCTGATACAGTAGCGAAGTTTCGTCGGTGTCATGCCAGATTCAACGTACCACATTGGATGATCCATGTTTACGAAGACAGTCCGAACACCACTCTTGTCAGTCTCAACATATGCCTGTCCCCGATCTCCGCCGTGGGCAACATCGAACGCGAGAATCTGGTCCTTGAGATGAATAACACTCCGAGTAGCTTCCCGATTATGCTTCTCTCCCTTCCTGTGCTTCCTCTTTCCGAGAACGATCTCCTTCCTCGTCTTGCCTGGGACTGTATTGATCTTCGGAGTCACTCTCGGACCTAACATTGCCTTGGAGAGGATCTGAACGTTTCTTCGCAGGCTTCGACGAAGCCTTTCAGCGATCTCTCGATTGAGGTACTGGATGCTTCTTAGTTCCCTTCTGCTGGCTGTCTGTTTCAGGAACTTGTAGACCTTATTCTTCACGAAGCTTCGCATTGCCTTCTCGAAAATACGCCATTGAGTACTATCATGTTCGAAGTCGTTTCCCCCAGGGAGACGTCGAAGAAAGTCAGCGTTTACCCACCCCTGAATGCGGGACAATCCGTGAGTCCGATACTGATCCAAACCGAAGAACTGGTGCTGAAGACAGGTGATGTGTTTCTGTTGGACGCTTATTCCTGCGTCGGATATTCCAGCTCTGACTCTTGATATCGGCATTATCATGATCTCTCCCGTTATCCTCCCATATTCAGTTGCGATGTTGACTGGGAGCAGAGTCGAGCCTCTCAACTCCTCAGGTTTTACCTGTTCTCCATTGACCCGGACTTCGAAGGGTCCGTAGCCTCGGAGGGCGAGAACGTTGGCGCGGGCTAGTAGCGCTCTCCGGACGTCTACTGGATCCGGTTTTTTGGTGAGTGAGCGTATTCTGATTCTCAAACCATCATGATCCAGAGGCGCTTGAATTAGTCGGAGCGGTCTCCAAGTCGATTGGTCTGTAGCGTCCCAGTGTTTGTCGATGAGGTTCTCGGTCAGGGTGATTGTGCGGTCGAATCGGCCTTTGTGGACTTGAAGCTCCAAATCCTTACCGACGGTCAGCCATGCGAGACTGCCCATACCGTACGATTCTCGTATTGGACGCTTGTACTTCGGCGAGAAACCCTCGTCAGTCAACTTCCCCTTGGTGAGGAATCCTCGCAACCCAGTGAGGTCCATGCCATTCCCCCATTCCTCATACTCGATGGTAGACCCACTCTCGGGAACTCTGATCTCGACCTTGGTCGCTTCGCCCCACATCCAAGAATTGACCACGAGCTCTACGAAGAATTGCGCCGCGTCAGTGTACTGGCGTCCCAGAGTTTTGATGATGCTCTTATGGGTGGAGACTCTGAGCTCATCATCTACAACAGAGTGCACCGTTCTATCTGGATGAGCGCGTCTCCTAATGGCCAACGCTGGAATCTCTTGTCGCATGGAGTCTCGGCCGGATAATGAAGTGATGTAACCCATCTCGACAAAGCGCGGGAATCAGGGAAAGCTGAGGAGTCTAGCGGTTGAGTGTGTGTTGCGAAGAGCATGTCGTTGCGGCTGGCCTCAGATCCACAAATGATCGCGCTCTATTTTGACCCCATAATGCCTGACGAGATCATACATCTCTTTGTACAATCTCTCAGATGAAGTAACAACTTCTTCTTCAGTCGTCTGAACGAACCCACACATCTTCTCGACAAGCTTTCTGAAATCCTTCGGTTTCCTGTCTGAATCGAAGACAATCTTCCAGAACCAGCTGGTCGTAGTCACATATCTCCGGTTCAAGAGAAGTACTATTCTAGCAGCATCCTCCGCGAGCACGCGCCCTCTCGATAATACTCCGACCCCGTCGCTTGTCAATATGTCGTTTCTCATGACGGCCATTGACTCGGTCATCATCATGAACGACTTTCGAATCGCTTCAACAGAACTGGCTTCGTCATTCTTCGCGACGGCCTCATCGAGCTTTCTGAACCATCTATCTCGCTCGTAGAGAGCAATTCTGTTTCTATACTGGTCAGCCTCCCAATGCCAGTTGTCGGTAAACCGCTCCGCGGCATCAAGAATTTTTGAGGATTTGAGATATTGAATGTCGATGATTAGCCCTCGGTGAAGATAATATTTCATCGGAATCTCAAGCCGATCACGAACTACGACGATTAACTCCAAATCGGAAAAGGGACGGTCAAGTGTCTTTGAAGTTGAACCGCAGACATAAACCGCTAGAACATCGTGACCATATTTTTCGACGACACGGTCTGAAATGTGGCGTGCAACCTCAGTTCGTTCTTCGTGGGTAATCTTTCGTAGTTTAGGCATCGAGATAGATCAATCCTTCTTGTAGCATGATTCTATTGTGCGTGCCTTTCATAAGCGTGGGTTTCTTCATCTTTGGCCCATTCCTTGTGAGAGCGACTAGCATGGTTGAGACTGAGAGGATTCATCGCCAAGCATCGACGCCAGAGGTTCACAGGAACAAGCTGAACGAGCTTTCTGGAAAGGAGTGGATCAAGTTCACAAAATCATGGTTCGTTCATCGACCTGAACCTCGAGGAGATCGGAAGATTAGACATCCGGCCTCCTTTCCAGAATCCCTTGTCAAAGACTTCGTTTCTTTTTTCACCAAGAGGGGTGATCTAGTTGTTGATCCGTTCGTCGGAACCGGAAGCACCTTGTTGGCCGCGCTTGAAACCGGCCGCTCAGCAATTGGATTTGATATTGTCGAAAAGTATGCCGACATATCGAGGGAGCGAATCAAAGAGGTGCGAAGTCAGAACAAGAAACGTGGGATAACGGACGAAAACGGATCATCGTGGGCCAAGATCTTCACGGCCGACTCGACAAAACTATCGAAGATTTGGAAAGAGAAAGGTTTCCCTCCCGCCGACTATTGCATCACATCTCCTCCCTACTGGAACCAGCTGAGGAAGAGTCACATGCGGCAGAAGGGTCGCGTGGAAAAAGGCCTAGACACAGCCTATAGCGATGATCCCGATGAGATTGGCAACATAGAAGATTATCAGGATTTCCTGAACGCGCTGAAACGTGCCTTCAATGAGGTCTACAAGGTGATGAGACCGAAAGGCTACCTGACGATTATCACCAACAATGTCTTCAGTGATGGAAGAATGCACCCACTCGCATTTGACACGGTCTCAACACTTTCCGAGAAACCCTTCGCATGGACTCCAAAAGATGAGAAGGTTTGGTGTCAGGACGACAAGACGCTTCTCCCGTTGGGAGTCTTCAATGCCTGGGTGGGGAACAGACATCATCAGTACTGCTTGATTTTCAGGAAGGAACGATAGCAGCGACGAACGCCCTAGCATGAATATGCTAAAGAAGGGGTAAATAGTTGCGGAAATTAATACAAACTTGTAATGACTCCCGGCAGCTATGTGGTCGAGGTCATCGTCGAGAACAAGCCGCTAGCCCGAGACCCTGAAGGGGAGACGATACATCTGAATCTCATTTTGAAAGGTGGCTACAATCAAGTAACCGGCGTTCGCGCAGGCAAACTCCTACGGATGAACGTCGAAGCGGAGAGTCCGGAAGAGGCACGTGTGATTGTCCGTAAACTTTCCGATGACCTGCGAATCTACAACCCGGCAGCTCACACAATCCAAGTCAGAGTAATAGGATAACCAAGTAATGGGAAAGGTCGCAGTAATCCAATACCCGGGAAGCAACTGTGACCTAGACGCGCTAGAAATTCTCCGAGACGTTGTCAAGGTGAGGACAGATCTTGTCTGGCACAAGGATTTGGCGCGCGACGATTATGATGCATACGTTCTTCCCGGCGGATTCAGCTACGGCGACTATCTCCGAGCAGGCGCGATCGCAGCTACCAGTCCCAGCCTCAGAATTGTCAAAGACGCGGCTGAGGGTGGCAAGCCGGTTCTGGGAATATGTAATGGATTCCAAATACTGGTAGAGGCTGGACTCCTACCAGGAGCGGTGTTGCGCAATACTACTCTTCGCTTCGTCTGCACCTGGACTATGTTGAGGGTCGAAACGACACGTACGCCTTTCACGAGTGAAGCCGAGAAAGGAGAGTTGTTATCAATTCCAATAGCTCACAATGAGGGACGCTATTATCTCGATAAAGAACGAATCCCAGAGCTGGAAGGAAACGAGCAGATAGTATTCAGATATGTGAATGAAAAGAAAGAAACTACAGAGGACGCTAATCCTAACGGTTCAATCGACAGCATCGCCGGTATATGCAATCGTGATGGCAACGTCATGGGCCTGATGCCGCATCCAGAAAGAGCCTCATTACCAGTGTTGTCACCTAACAACCGAACAGGCGGTCGAGTCATCTTCAACTCTATGACGAGAACGCTGCACGGGCCTAGAGCGTAGGATGAACCCTCTCAACCTAAGGCCTAACGCTTCGTACGCTGAAAACAAAGATTCGCGAAATGAATCGGCTACTCGTGCTCCTCCCCCATCTGTCTTCGGCATTATCGTAGTAGGACTACTAGCTGGATTTGTCGTTGGCCTTCTGGCTGGTCCAAACTTCACTCTGCAGGGTTTCTTTCTCGGTTTCGCTGGAGGAGCGTTGATAACGGCAGGTCTCTACTTCTACCTAGCTGAAAGGAGCCAACACGCCAGATGAGCGAGCCGGTCCGTTCCAAAGGAAGAATCGCCCTCGGCGTCTTCGCAATAATCATGGGATGCGTATCGTTGGTTGGATTGTCAAGCACTAGCTATTACTTTGGGTTGGGAATCTTCGGCGGAGCATACGGCGCGGTCATGATAGCACTCGGCGTAGCACTAATCGCAAAGAAGGAGGCAGTTAACCTAATGAGCGGCCCAACAAGCGATAATCGAAGGCCGAGCCCAATTCCGCGCGCGGTCCTTGCGGGTCTGATCGCTGGACTTGCGGCGGGACTCATCAGCTACTATGTCATCAACAGCGTCTTGGGGCTAATAATCGGGTTCATCGCAGGAGCAATAGTAGGCTCGCGAACCGTTCTCCTCATGCACAAGGCAAGAGAGCAGGACCAATGACAACAGTCCAGGTTCACAAAACGAACCTGACAGATGAAGAGATTCGGTACGCACTCAAGAAGCTTGGCCGCGAGCCCAATGAGGTCGAGTGGGCGATGCTCGAGGCGCAGTGGAGTGAACATTGCAGCTACAAATCCAGCAAGCCACTTCTGCGGCTTCTGCCCAGCAAGGGACCTCGAGTAATCGTAGGACCCGGGTCTGACGCTGGAGTCATCGATGTCGGAAGTGGGTGGGCAGTCACTCTTCACATTGAGTCTCATAATCATCCGAGCGCGATCGATCCTTACGGTGGTGCGGCCACCGGTGTCGGAGGTGTCGTTCGGGACATCCTCTCGCTAGGAACACGTCCGATCGCGCTACTCGATCCGCTTCGATTTGGCAACATAGAAAACACCCATAGTCGCTGGCTCTTCGACAACGTGGTGCGCGGAATAGGATCGTATGGGAACTGCATCGGAGTGCCTACGGTCGGAGGCGAAGTAGAATTTGACCCATCCTTCGAACGAAACTGTCTCGTGGATGTTGTATGTCTCGGCCTCGGCCTAAAGGACAAGCTCGTCCTCAGTGGACCGAGTCGTCCAAGAGACCTAGTGTATGTCGTAGGAGGAAGCACCGGACGCGATGGAATTCAGGGTGCTAGCTTCGCGAGCAGAACGCTGACAGAAAGATCGGATAGCGAAAGATCTGCTGTCCAAGTCCCTGACCCGTTTGTCAAGAAACTGATCATCGAAGCGGTCCTAGAAGCCGTCGATGCAGGCATTGTTCAGAGAATGAAAGACCTTGGCGGTGGAGGCCTTGCTTGTGGACTCTCGGAGATGGCCTCGAAGGCTGGGATGGGCATGGAGATCAACCTCGACAGTGTTCGGACCCGTGAGCCCGGAATGCGCCCGGCTGAGATCATGATCAGTGAGTCCCAGGAACGCATGATAGTTGTTGTGAAGCCGAGGGATGAGGGGAAGCTCACCGGGATCCTTGACAAATGGGAACTAGGCTACTCACGCATAGGCCACCTCACAAGGGACGGGATGCTCCGCATCAGGCATCAAAACCATTTGGTCGCTGAGGCCCCTGCCAAATTTGTCGCAGAAGCTCCTTTGTCTCCGCGGTCCAGCAGAAAGCCCTCCTACATTGACGAATTAGCCGACGCTCCTGAACCTGCGATTCCGGAGGACCTCAACGCTACTCTGTTAGCGCTCCTTGGCAACCCGAACATTTGCAGTAGGGAATGGATCTACTGCCAGTACGATTTCGAAGTAGGACTACGGACAATTCTCAGACCGGGACAGGCAGACAGCGCCATCCTTAGACTTCCCAACAGCCGAACACTGGCAATTACGACTGATGGCAATAGCAAACAAGCTTATCTGGACCCGTATTGGGGGACGGTTGGAATTCTCAGCGAGGCTTTCTCCAACCTCGTCGCTACAGGGGCCGAGCCAATCGCCGTTGTTGACCACCTTCAATACGGCAACCCTGGAAACTCAGAGGTCTACTGGACCTTCAAGGAAGCAATCCGGGCCATCAGAGACTATCTCAAGGCTACAAGGGTCCCGTGTGTTGGAGGAAAGGTCAGTTTCTACAACGAAGATGCTCACACCAGGACTGCGATCAAACCTTCACCTGTAATTGCTGCCGTAGGACTCCGGAATGCCAGAGCACCGAAGATTGGCTCGGCTCTCGCCAAGGAAGGAGATGACCTACTGATCGTTGGAACAACCTTCCCAGAACTCGGCGGAAGCGAGTACTACGAGAGCGTTCAGGGACTAGTAGGTGGAAGGGTCCCGAAGGTCAATCTGAAAACAGAGAGACAACTCCTCCGAACCGTCACGAAGATTATCGAAAGCGGAGCGGTCGAAGCCGCTCACGACATTTCCAAAGGGGGACTGGCTGTAAGTCTTGCAGAAATGGCTATCCAAGGCCAGAAAGGAATCACCGTAAATCTAGACAAGGTCCCATCCAAGGCGACAAACATCGCTCAGCTACTGTTTTCAGAATCTAAGCCCAGATTCGTTATGGAGTCACGGCCGAAAAACACACCCCGAATAATGCGCAGACTGGCAGCCGCGAGGATTAAGGCGGCGAAGATAGGTAGAGTTCAAGGCAGCAAAATCCAACTAGAGTCCCACGAAGGCTCTATCATCACAATCTCACTGTCAGTTGCGGCCGACGCCTGGTCCAAGACTCTGTCCAAGACAATGGACTCAGCCACGTGAATATTGAAAGCCTACCAAACCGAAAGAAACGGGAGCCAAAATCACAAAACCCTTCGAAACAAAACGAGTTGCCGAGATTTTCCGAAAGATGAGTTGCTGAACCCATTTAGATGATCGCGTCAAGAAAGACCTATACACGGGCTGAAATTGATACAGGGTTGTAATTGGACCTGAGGGGCTTCAATACCGAACCCATTGTCCAAGCGAAGGATCGTCTCCTCGCTAGCCCGGAGCGAATCCAGACTCCACAAATCGACGTCGAAGGTGGAAGCCGCTCAGTAAGAGAACATTGCGGAGTCATTGGAATTTATTCGTTAAAGAATGAACCCGTCGCCGAGCGTATCGTCAAAGGACTAGCGGCTCTCCAGCACAGAGGCCAAGAATCTTGGGGCCTGGCCATGCCTAACGAGCCCATCATCAAAGGCTTGGGGCTAATCGGCATAGGAGCCGCAGCCAACGCCCGGAAGATCCTCCGTTTGGAGAGTAGCCGCGGCATCGGACATATTCGTTATTCCACTCGGGGACGAACGAACCTCGAGAATGCTCACCCGTTGGATATTCATGGAGAGTTTGCCATTGCCCAGAACGGGACCATCGCCAACACGGAAGACCTAGAGCCTCTGGTCAAAGGCGAATTCCCAATCATAGACTCAAACTCGGACACTAAGCTGGCGGGATACAGGTTACTTCAGCACTATCGTCGAGAACATGACTGGACACGGGCATTCACTCGACTCGCGAAGGAGATCAGCGGGTCCTACAGCTTCGTCATTGTCACACACGAGGGAGAGGTGCTCGCCGCCAGGGACGAGTCAGGCTTTCGACCATTATGCCTGGGCTGGGACGAGGAGACGCGGACGAACCTTGTGGCCTCGGAGAGCTGCGCGCTAACTGCTCTGCATGCTGAGCTTGTCCGGGACGTTCAACCGGGAGAGCTTGTCCGTTTCAACCAAGATGGTGTGACAGTCACAAAGTTTGCAGAATCTCCTCACCACCACTGCGCGTTTGAATACACATACTTCGCCCATCCGAGCAGCAAGATCGAAGACCACTACGTCTACGAAGCTCGACGACAACTCGGGAGAGTCCTTGCTCGGAAGTATCCGTTCAAGGCAGACGTTGTGATACCTGTTCCCGACTCCGCTCGACCCGCCGCTCTTGGATATTCGGAGGAGAGCGGGATACCGATGGAAGAGGGCTTGATGAAAGACCGGTATCGGAGGAAGGGAAGTCTCAGGAGCTTCATCGAACCTACCGATGAGAGTCGGGAAGAGATCGTCAGGGAGATCATAACCATCAGACCCGTGGTCGACGGGAAGAACGTCATCGTGGTCGACGACAGCATAGTACGGGGGACAAGTAGCAAGAACATCGTACGGGCGCTGCGCGACGCAGGAGCCAAGAAGGTCTACATGGTCGTGACCTTTCCGCCCATACGACATCCATGCTACATGGGCATCGACTTTCCAACACACGGCGAGCTACTGGCGACCAAGGTTGATGGCGACGTGTTGTCGATTCCAGAATTGAACACGAAGGTGGGAAACGAGATCGGCGTTGATGGTCTCGGCTACAATGATATCGAAGGACTTAGCAAGGGAATCGGGCTCAAACAGAGCGAGATGTGCTTCGCCTGTGTGACAGGCGAGTATCTGGGATTGAAGAAGAATCCCGTGCTTCGGACCCGAGAAGAAATGAAGGCCTGACACTCGATCCGACTTGTAGCCGTATGAAGATTCTCATTGTCGGAAGTGGCGGCCGAGAGCACGCTCTTACTTGGACGCTCTCGAAGGATCAGAACGTCAAGGAGATTTACGCAGCCCCAGGGAATCCAGGCATTGCCGAAATCGGTACCTGCGTTCCGATAGCCTCGAATAATATTAGCGAACTCGCGTCGTTTGCATCGAAGAACGTAATCGACCTTACTGTCGTTGGACCCGAAACTCCGTTGGGGGCGGGAATAGTCGACACGTTCAGAAAACAGAATCTCTCCATCTTTGGACCTGAGAAGCGAGCGGCCCGAATCGAGAGCTCGAAAAGTTTCGCCAAGGATCTCTGCACTAGATACGCCTTACCAACGCCGCGGTGGGAGACCTTCACCGACAGGACCCAAGCGAAGAGAGCTCTCGACGAGCTCGGCCCTCCGTGGGTGATCAAAGCAGACGGACTCGCAGCGGGCAAAGGAACGACCGTCACAAGAGACAGGCGCGAAGCTGAAGCAGCGATTCAACGCGAACTGGTACGAGAGCCCAAGCGAATCGTGCTGGAGGAATTCATCGACGGATGGGAAGCAAGCTTCACCGCTACTGTTTCAGCAGATAGGATCCAATGGTTAGCACCCGTCTTTCAGGACTACAAGCCAGCCTTCGACGGCGACTCTGGACCAAACACCGGAGGCATGGGCGTCTATACTCCGGTCCCCTCGGTGACCCAATCGCTGGTCAAGATGGTTAAGAAGAAGATTCTGGACCCTGCGGTGGTAGCGCTGGCGAAGGAGGGTGCTCCCTTCCAGGGAGTTCTATACCTGAATGCCATCGTCAAGCACGGGACGGAAGACCCGTACGTGTTGGAGTTCAATGCGCGCTTCGGAGATCCTGAAGCTCAGGGAATAATGCCACTAGTAAAGAGAGGGCTATTCGAGCACCTGAGTGCTGTTGCAGCCAATTCAGACAGCCCACCGTTACCGGAATCTTCCAATTCCGCGTCCGTAGTGGTTGTCCTCGCGTCCAAAGGATATCCAGAAGATCCATCAGCGGGAGAACTGATCACGCTTCGACCTTCAGCCAGTAGCAACATTGTAGTATTTCACGCAGGGACTGCGAGAAACCCAAACGGGCAACTCGTTACCGCGGGCGGACGGGTCCTCAACGTGACCGCAACAGGACCCACCGTCGAGTCAACCCGGAAGGACGCCTATTCGGTCATCGGCAAGTCAGTCCAATTTCCAGGAATGCACTACCGAACTGATATCGGGAGCGGCCGGATCCGCCGCAGACAACTAGAACCAATCAAAACGTGAGACAGAATGCAGGACTGCATATTCTGTAAGATCGTAAGAAAAGAACTGCCCTCCTATCTGATCTTTGAGGACGAGAATTTCATCGCCTTCCTCGACATTCGCCCACTGAACCCTGGACACACGTTGGTCTCCCCGAAGAAGCACCATCGCTGGGTCTGGGATGTCCCGGAAGCGGGAAGGTACTTCGAAACGGTTCGGATGATCGCGAAGACTCTTCAGAAGGCCATGAACACGGAGTGGGTGGTCGCAGATATTGGAGGAATGGGTGTGCCACACGCGCATGTCCATGTGGTCCCGAGATTTCCAGGAGATGGTCATGCAGAATTCGTGAACGCACAGAACGTCAAAGACATTCCGACGGAAGAGATGACGAGAATTGCAGAAAAAATCAGAAAAGAATTCCATCGAGCAAACGCCGAGTAAAATTGAATGGAGTGCTGACTCTCGACTTTCCGACTCAACAGTCTCCCAACAGACGTCAAGCACCTTGTCGATGATTATCGAGAGGGACTCGTGAAGAGTCTTGGTAGCAACCTCGCGGGCGCATACCTGCACGGTTCCATAGCCTTTCCTGAATTCGAGCCTAGAGCTGGAGACATCGACTTCTACGTCGTAGTTCGACGGTCTCTCAATGCGAGAGAGATCAAGAGCTTAGCTCGTTTACATCGGGCTTTGGCTGCTAGGTTCGACTTCGGAATTAAGCTGGACGGATTCTACATTCCATACCCGACAGCGCGAAAGCAGGAGAATCCGAAGAATCTTGTCTACGGAGCTCACGGCAGGATCCATCGTGGCGGCTCTGACGATGCATGGGCTATCCACCGAGAACATTTTGCCCGCTCGGCATATATTCGACTCTACGGCCCACGGGCTAGCAGAATCTTCTCACGCCCAAACTGGCCGGAAATCAGAAGCGCACTCTATCGACAACTGGTCTATTCGAGAAAGATCATTGACAGTGATCCTTGGTGGTCAGTCCTCAATCTCTGTAGGCTCGCCTACGATTTCAAGAGAGGAGGTATCGTCGCGTCGAAGTTGGGCGCGGCTAGGTGGGCCTTGAAGAGACTCCCATTGCGCTGGAAACCAGTTATCAAGTCAGCCATCAAGACATACAAGGGAGTTGCAGATGGGAACGACCGTGCGATACTCAGGAGAGATGGGAGGAAGTTTCTTGGGTTTGCGTCTATTCGAGTGATCGCTTTCGACATCGCATTGGATTCGCATCGCCAAAGGACCGTATATCTTAGAAAGAGAAGGACACGAACCAGGAGATAGTCTTGTTTCCAATCGGTGTCCTAGTTTCGGGCCGTGGATCCAATCTAGAATCGATCTTGGACGCCGTGGATGGAAAATACATTACGAACGGCAAGGTGAGCGTTGTCGTCAGTAACAAGCCAGGTGTCGGAGCGCTTGAGATAGCCAAGAAACATGGCGTGCCGACGGTCGTCCTTGACGATAAGGGACTGCCAAAGATGGACCCTGAGTACGATCGGAAGACCATGACCATTCTGGAAGCTCACAATGTTACTCCGAAGGACGGTCTTGTCGCTCTTGCGGGGTACTTTCGAATCCTCAGCCCGCAATTCGTCGACCACTATCATGACAGAATCATGAACGTACACCCTGCGCTGCTTCCCGCTTTCCCCGGCCTCGAAGCGCAGAAACGCGCTTTGGAGCATGGAGTGAAGGTCTCAGGAGCCACCGTCCACTTCGTCGCAAAGGAGGTGGACGCGGGGCCAATAATCCTCCAAGCCCATGTCCCAGTCCGAGACGATGATACAGTTGAGACTCTATCAGAAAGAATCCTGCGACAGGAGCATCGGCTCTACCCGGAAGCGATCCGGCTCTTCACTGAAGATCAGTTGAAGATCGAAGGGAGGAGAGTCGTGCTCAAGACTTGACTGCTGTAATTCTAGACGGTAGGCTGGTCGCCTCTGAGATCAAGAAACAGGTCGCGCTCCAAGTTGGACAGCTAGCGAAGCAGGGTATCAAGCCGTCGCTCGCGACCATTCAGGCAGGCGACGACCCCGCCAGCTCTAGCTATCTAAGAGGGAAACACAAGGCCGCCGAGGAAGTTGGAATCCAATCCGAGAACCATCATCTGCCAGCCAACACGCCTCAAGACAAGCTTGAAGCTCTGCTCGGCCAACTGAACACGAATCCCAAGATCCACGGTATCCTTGTCCAGCTTCCCCTCCCACGCGGCTTTGATGAGGATAGAATTATTGAGAGAATAATTCCCTACAAGGACGTCGATGGACTCCACCCGATCAATCAGGGAAGGCTGGCAGCTGGCAAGGAGGAACTTGTGCCCTGCACTCCTAAGGGAATCATCAAACTATTGTCCCATTACAAGGTCCCTATTGCCGGGCAGCGGGCAGTCATCATCAATCGAACCACACTGGTCGGCAGGCCGCTCGCAAACCTGTTTCTCAACAGGGACGCGACCATAACGATATGCCATTCAAAGACGCCTAATCTCGCAGAGATAACAAAGACCGCTGACATTCTTGTCAGCGCTGTGGGCCGAGAGAGCTTCCAGATCAAACTAGAACACGTTAAGCCTAACGCGGCCGTTGTTGATGTGGGTCTGACACGCGTCGAGGGGAAACTCCGCGGTGATGTAGATTTTGAAAATGTCAACAAACTAGCGGGGTTCATTACTCCCGTCCCTGGAGGAGTAGGGCCTATGACAGTCGCATGCTTGCTTGAGAACACGGTCCAAGCGGCTAGTATCCAAACGAGAAGATGATAGAGGAAAGAAGAGTTTGCCCCAATCAATTGTGAGGAATGTGGAGCCAGACGAGCTTGGAGCGTTACCGAAGAACTTGCAAGAATGGACGTCTGGTTTTGTCGAGCTTCCTGGCACGAAGAATGTTCTGTCGTCTAGCGCTTTTGACCGTGCGGGTTGTTTCGTCGCTGAAGACAAAGGGTCGATTGTTGGCTGCGTGGCTGTCACCAACCTTCCCCGAAAGAACTGGATGGTCATAAGATACCTCGCCGCCAAGCGTGCCTTGTCCCGAGTCTATGCAGTGGAGAAACTGCTAAGCAGAGCACTACAGTTTGTCGAGACAAAGAAGCCCGAGTTCCTCAGGGTAACTACACCATCGATGCAGCCGTACGTCGATGTTTACAGGAGCTTTGCGTTCAAACCCATTCGACGAGACTTTAGGATAACATGGGACCTAACAAGGACCCTTGAATCGCCTACCAAGCCAGTTGAGATCATGGAAGTCACTGAGAAGACAGCCCCAGAAATCGCCAAAGTTCTTGTCGAATCTATCCGTCCATACTGGGACTGGCGAACCGAGGAACAGGGAGGCGAAGACGCCGTCGCCCAGAAATTCCAAGAAGGAATCAAAAAGGGCGAAAGATGGCTCTCCGGATCCGTAGGAAAAGAGGTCGTTGGACTAACAGGACTAATCTCGAACTATTACAAAACTGGAGACGCCCGGTTTCGGGGAACATTTGTCGTTCCCAAACATCGAGGCCGAGGATACGGCCGAACCATGATGAGCCAAGCCTCAAGTTTGGCGAAGAAGTTAGGCCAGGATAGGATGACGGTGTACACCTTCTCTTATCTTGAATGTCTAGCCCCGGGAGCATTACTGTACATCAAGTCAGGCGGCAAAATTGAGAGCGAGTATCTTCAGATGCAGCGGGCATGATCATACGCGGGACCATTCCCCATTTTGTTGTCTCATGGTTGAAGGAGCTGGTGTGATGGTTTGACCGAGGCTCAGATTGCTGTCGAGAAGGAGAATCTCAGACGGTACATGCTTCGTCTGAGAGATCGCCAGTCAGTTGGAGAGATCGAGCAGAAGAGCCAAGACATTATCGATCAAGTATTGCATCTCCACGAATTTGTTCGAGCCAGGGGAATCGCCTGCTATGTTAGCAAAGACAGTGAGGTAAACACTAGACCCCTGATCCGAGCGGCTCTTGACCAGGAAAAACGCGTGCTTATTCCAGTCGTGAAGAAGGGAGACATCGAGCTCTTCTTCAGTGAGATCAAGGACCTAGGAAGCGAACTTGCGCCCGGCACGTTCGGCATTCTTGAGCCTAAACCCGAGAATGTTCATCCCGTGAGCCTTGATTCTATTGACGTGATTTTCGTTCCGGGTATCGTCTGGGACCGTGAAGGCTACCGGCTGGGCTGGGGGCGAGGATACTTTGACCGAGTCATCAAGAACCTGCCTCCACATGTCCGTTCCGCCGGTCTGGCTTTCAATATGCAACTCATCGGTAAGGTGCCGCGGGATCAATTTGATGTACCGGTAGACATGGTCGTCACGGAGTCTCGCGTGATTCGGTGTCGTCATTGACAAAAAGCGTCAGCATTCTGATGGGATCCGAGAGCGACCGAGAAATCGCAAAGAAAGCTGAGACCATTCTGGACAAGCTTGGGGTCCCGTATGAGACCAGGGTTCTGTCTAGTCATCGGAATCATAAGGAGCTTGACAAGTATGTTGAGACGTCGAAGGCGGATGTGTTCATCACGATCGCGGGTCTCTCCGCGGCTCTCCCGGGATTTGTGGCGTCATTGTCAACGAAGCCTGTTATCGGGGTCCCGGTCTCTGGAAAACTGAATCTGGACTCTATTCTGGCAATCGTCCAATTACCCTCAGGCGTCCCTGTTGGGACCGTCGGTCTTGACAACGGCACAAACGCTGGACTATTGGCCGCACAGATCCTAGCCCTGTCAGACCTGGAAATCTCAAAGAAGCTCACTTTGTACCGGAGCGGACAACTGTAAGATGCAAGAGATTATGGAGAATCTCTCAGCCCCGTTCAAACGGGGAAAAGTCAAAGACGTCTACGAGATAGGACATGACCAACTGCTCTTCATCTTCACCGACAGAGTCTCAGCCTATGACGTGGTTCTGCCTTCAACCATTCCAAGGAAGGGCGAAGTTCTCTGTAAGCTAGCTGCTTTCTGGTTCAACAATCTCAACACGCCCCACCATATGGTCCGGGTCGAAGATATGAACCGGATGGTTGTCAGGAAGCTCAAGATGATCCCTGTCGAGTCCGTGGTTAGAGGCTATCTTTACGGGAGCCTCTTTGAACGGCTGACGAAGGGCGAGATCTCTCTTCCTGTGGACCCTGTATTGGCCGCAAGGCTTCCGGAGCCGTACTTTGACCCTACAACCAAGTCCGAGGTCAAGGATGAGCCGGTGACGGTTGAACAGATTGAGGAGGAGGGATGGTTGGACTCGCAACAGTTGGGGGCGATGCGGAGCAAAACGCTTGAGATTTACAACAAAATGTCTGGGAGGGCTGAGAAGGCTGGTTTCATACTCGCTGACCTCAAATTGGAATTCGGTTTCGACGAGCAAGAGAACATTGTATTGGCCGATTCTATAGGACCTGATGAGTTCAGATTATGGCCCAAGGCCAACTACTCGCCCGGGAAGATTCAGGAGAGCTATGACAAGCAACCGATCCGAGACTGGCTTGGAAAAGTCGGCTACAAAAGGACTCTTGACGAAGCGAGAAAAGTAGGACTGCCCACGCCACGCCCTCCAAATCTTCCGAACGACCTTATTGTTGAGACGAGTCGAAGATATGAGGTCGCATATGAAAGACTGACAGGAACCAAATTGTAGTGTTCCGGGCATCTTCCTTCTCCTTCCTCTCTAAAGCATAACGTGTTGGTAGTTTCAATGGGCATAGAAGGCTGTTTAACTGCCGTATCCGAAAAATGCGAAGGTTTTTGTCTTATAAACGGTTGAGATGGCTGAAAGTAAGCCCATGCGTAATCAATCAATGACATACGCGGACGCGGGCGTTGACCCGAACAAGATTAGCGATGCTCACAAGATTCTAACAGGCATACTTGAAACAACTTTTCGATTCCGCCAGGGAAAAATCGGCCAACCGATCGCGGGGATTGGACACTATGCTGGTCTAATTGACATTGATGGGTCTCATGCTCTTGGTCTCCATGTAGACGGAGTGGGTTCCAAGGCAATGATAGCCCAAATGATGAAACGATACGACACGATAGGGATTGATTGCGTAGCGATGTGCGTGAATGACCTGATATGCACTGGATGCGAACCGACCTCATTTCTTGATTACATAGCAGTCAGACAAATCGACAACAATGTCATAAAGCAAATTGGCGAAGGCATAGCAAAAGGAGCGGAACTGGCTAATGTAGCAGTAATAGGCGGTGAAACAGCCGTCTTACCCGACATGCTTTCTGCCGACCTCGACCTAGTCGGTATGGCGTTGGGAGTCTGCAACAAGAAGAAACTTGTTCTCGGAAATAGCGTCAGAGAAGGAGACATATTGATAGGACTGAAAAGTTCGGGAATTCACGCTAATGGTCTGACGCTTGCAAGAAAAGCACTAAGAAAATACCGACTCGACAGTTTGATTCCACAATTAGGCACCACTCTCGGGGAGGAACTATTGAAACCTACAACAATCTACGTAAAAGCGATAATGGAGGCACTACAGACGATAGACATTCACGGATTGGCTCACATAACTAGCACAAGCTTCATGAAACTCAACCGCGTCATGTCTCAAGCGAAACTTGGCGCGTCAGTCGACAGTCTTCCGTTGAAACCAAAGATATTCGACCTGATTCAGAAGGAGGGAAAAGTCACCAATGAGGAGATGCGGAAGACGTTCAACTTAGGCATTGGTTTTGTAGCCATCTGTTCTCCAAGTGAAGTAGACGCGGCCATTGAGATCTTCAATAAGTTCGGGCACGAATCGCTTCCCATTGGAAGAGTGGTGAAGGACTCGGGAATTTGGGTTGAAGGCGGCCGCATTGTGTAAAACTTTTGATAATGATTCTGTGAATTCTGCATGGAATCAGTAAGCTTTCGGGGACAACAATCTCACGGTAGAATCTAGCTGACAACGAGAGGACCTCTATAAGGAGGCCTTTTCAATTGGAGGCCCAAGTAATTCGAAGGCTATCGGCGAGACGAAACGGAGACGCAGTTCATATCTTCTATGATTGCCACCTTGAGGTTCGGGGAGGTCGGTCAGTTGGCATCAACGGGGCAATGCCATAAGCTTTCAACGGAACGGTTTATGTTCGAGCTGGCAAAGCCTCAATCGATTTACCTTGGGTCTTAGGGAGCTTCTGATCCCTCAAGAGAAGATATTCTTTCAACTCCTAGAGCAAGAGTCCAAGAACGTTCTCGCTGGCGCTCTTGCGCTCGATGATCTTGTGCAGAATTTCGACCAATTGGCCGACAAGCGGAACAAGATCAAGGATATCGAACACCAAGGAGATAACATCGTCCATTCAATTTACGACCGCCTCATCAAGACCTTCATCACACCGATCGACCGAGAAGACATCAGCAAACTGGCCTCTCTCTACGACGACGTTCTAGACTACATCTACGCGGCTGTGAACCGTATCTATCTATACGAGGTTAGTTCTCCTACTGAGCCGATGAGGAGATTTACCGATCTCGTGGTGAAGTCTGTTCGGGAAATCGATTTTGCATTTGCAAGTATTCACAAGATCAAGGCTCCCGAGGTGGAGAGTCGAATCATCGAGGTTGACCGGTTGGAAAACGAGGCTGATGTCGTTCTCAACGAGGCTGTCGCAGCCTTGTTCAAGACGAATGATGCAATTTCAATAATCAAGCTTAAGGAGATTTACGAGTTGATGGAGACCATCACGGACAAGTGTGAGGATGTAGTCCAGGTGATTCGAGACATCATTCTGGAATACTCCTAGGTCAAGAGCTCGTATGGCAACGGTTATCGTCCCCGTCGGGATAGTCATCCTTGTAATTCTTGTCGCGTTAGTCTTTGACTTCTTGAATGGTTTCCATGACGCCGCCAATTCCGTAGCTACTGTTGTATCCACTCGGGTTCTATCGCCGCGAATAGCGGTTCTGTGGGCCGCGTTCTTCAATTTTGTAGCAGCGTTTGCATTCGGCGTAAACGTCGCGTCCACCATCGGGAAGGGAACGATAGACCCGGCGATAGTAACAGCTTGGCTTCTCCTATCGACTCTAATCGGCGCGATTGCTTGGGATATCATTACTTGGTGGTTCGGTCTGCCCACCAGCTCATCCCACGCTCTGGTAGGCGGGCTAATCGGCGCGGGAGTGGTTAAGGGAGGGTGGGGAGTTGTACAAGTCTCAGGGGTGAGCAAGATACTGCTCTTCATCGTATTATCGCCGCTGATCGGACTTCTGGCTGCAATTGGTCTCATCCTCTTGACCACTAGAATCGCAATTAGATTTCCACGCTCAACCGCGGACCATAGCTTCCGTCGACTGCAACTAGTATCCGCGGCTCTGTACAGTCTGGGTCACGGCACGAATGACGCTCAGAAGACGATGGGAATAATCGCTGCTCTCCTGTTCGCACAAGGGCTACTTGGAGCGGTCTTCTTTGTTCCGTTCTATGTTATCCTGATGGCTGGAACGGCCATGGGTCTTGGAACGTACTTTGGAGGTTGGAGAATAGTTCGAACCATGGGCATGAAGATAACCAAACTACATCCCTTCGGAGGATTCAGTGCTGAAACCGCTGCAGCCGCGACCCTTTTCGCGACAGCGTCACTCGGGATACCTGTAAGCACGACCCACACTATAGCGGGCGCGATAATAGGCGTGGGTTCGACACGCCGCTTGTCCGCGGTTAGATGGGGTGTGGCCAGACGAATCGTCTATGCGTGGGTCCTGACGATACCCGCCGCTGCTTTGATAGCCGGAGTGATGTACTATTTGCTCTCCTCAGCGGGACTAAGATAGCGCCCCCTGAAAATGCCCATTTCAAGTTTCGAAATGAACTAGAGAATGGGCAGTAGTCTGCTCGGACTTGTTTAAAGAAAAAGAAGGGTCCGGTCCGACGCGTGGAATCTGTCTTACATTCGGCGGGCGCTCTGCCAGAGACCTACGATGTTTCCTTCGGTGTCCTTGAAGTAGGCTGTGAAGCCCATGTCAGTAACTGGTTCTTTCTTCCGTACTGTTTTGCCGCCCAGTTTCTCTACGTTCTTCAATGTAGCCTCGATGTCAGCAACGTCGACTGTGATGACGGTGTTCTTGACTTCGCTGTTTCGTTTTGTTAGTCCGCCGTTGATAGCACCTGGTGCTGTAGGCTGCCGAGTCTTCTGGTCAACTTCTGTGGTTCCAACCATGTGGTACTCCATTCCGGGGTACTTGCTGATGTCCCATCCGAAGGCTTTCTGGTAGAAGGTCTTAGCGCGTTCCTCGTTGTCGGCCGGTATCTCAAAGTGTACGACCCTAGTGTGATGCATTTTCCGCACTGAGAGGGCGGGCGGAAAATCGGTCTAATAAATACTCGCTATACTTTTCTTCCCATACCGGATGAGAATCAATCGCCGTTATGGACGATCGGACCTCAGATTACCGCTTTACCTAATCGCTGGTGACGGATTTCTTAAGACTCCCGCTCGAATGCGGGTTATTCGGTTCCTAATGCGCGAAACGATGTTCGACGAATCATACAACATACGAGAAGTTCTTGACGACGTAATAGAGAGAGTAACTCTACGCGAGAAACTCATCCAGACAGCGAAAGGATTTGCTGAGAAGAAGAAGGAAGAAAGATACACACTAGCGATTAGACAGTTTGAGAATCTCATGACTGACTTCCTCAGACTTTACCAGCCCATACTCGAAAGACTCCGCAGCTATCGAGAAGGCCTCCAGAAAGAACTCTCCACTTTGAAGTCATCTCTCGCAACCGTCAACGGAATGCTAGAAGTCTCGAAAGGAATTGAGGGCCTAGCTGCTAGATTGCAACGATTGGAGAGTGATGGTCAGGAACTTGATGAGACGATCAAGGAGAAGAGCAAGATAGGTGATAAGATAGACGACCTTTTCAACAGAATCAGGACTCACAATCCAGGGATTCAGGGACCTGGAAGAGACTCATTCGCCGACGTAATGTCGGGAATGCCCAAGGACCTATTCCCCGAAGAGCCGACAAGAGAAGCTCCAAGCGCCAAAAAGACATCAACCCGCGGCTAAGGCACTCATAGAGCCTCTGGCCTCGAATTTGTCGAGTGGAACTCTGTTTCTCTCAGCGAATTGAACTCGGCCTCCCCGCAAGGGTTTGAGACCGGGTACGCATCAATGAATACGCGATTGCAGCCGCAATGAGAACCGCGATAGTCGTGCCGATTATTGAGTCGGTAAACGGTTCGCTCGCGAGAGATCCTGTGGCGGACAGGATCGCTTCTGATACGGTACTGAAAGCAATGATTGCTACATCGACTCCAAGAGTTAGGACCCGTGCTCTAGCCTTCCCCATCAAAAGCAAGTAACCTGCGGGGAAGGCCATTAGTCCGAGGAACGCGTGAACGATACCTAGAGTTTTTCCTGAGGCGTCAATCGAAAAGTAGACTAGCGCTGCGCCGCCGAGCAGGACGATTCCCCCGGCGATAAATTCTAGAACTGCTAGGAGCAACGCTCTCCTTCTTAGATTTGCGTTCATACGCGTCCGTATTGTCTGCATTTCTGTTTCCATTGAGCTTATTCTGGAGCCGGATTATCTAAGAACGCTCCTAAGACTCGTCGCGGTCTGGGACAATTCTGTTCTGCGGGGTCCTGTCCAAGAACGCGAAGGAGCTTGGGGGATTTGTTAAGAATCAGAAGAGACTCCTAACATGCTGCGGGTTCGTGGAAATGAAGGTTCATCTCTGGTTTCGGATAACCTCGATCGTCGTGTTTCTACAGATCGCGCTTGGCGGGCTGTTAACATTCAGTTTCATCACGTCGTTGCCGCATATCATCACTGGATTTGCAGTCGTCGCCTTTGCCATAGTCACGTTGGTTGTGGCTCAGACCCTGAAACCGCCCTTTAGGCCGTTGCAGGGTCTCTCCGTTGGATTGGTCTTGTTGATCGTAGTGCAGATTATCCTCGGATTCACTACTTTGACCACCGGCAATCAAGCGATCGCATGGGTCCATCTGCTGGCTGCCATGGGCATTTACGGGATGGCGATCGCGGGAACCTTCATGTCAATGAGATTGGACTATCGCTCTAGAGAACAATCAGTTCCAAGTGTTAGGCCGCAAGCCTAACCTCTCGGCTGCTGTATTCCCATTGTCTCCAGTATCTTCCTCTCAGGGCTAGGAGCCAGAATCGATATCGTCTTCACGCGTCTCTCGACTTCACTCTCGATCCAGTCGAAGACCTGCACAACCCTCTCGGCAATGGACATGCTAGCAGATATCACGCCCGGATGCTGTCTGACCCATTCGAGAATATCGTTTCCCTCAGCAACGTTAGCTCCCGTAAAGCCGAAGACCGAGCCGCTCTGCGAGTCGGAAGCTCTGAAGATTACGCTACCTATGTTCGCGATGACAGCTTTCTCCACTTCCGATTTCTTGCCCTGTTCGCTCTGCGCTCTTAGCTGGTAGAATATGCCCTCAGTCTTTCTCAAATCGACCATCGGCATGATGAATATTGCAGACTCCTTCATCATCATGTTGAGTCTCCGTTTGACCGTCCTCGTCGAGACCCTGAGTTGCTTCGCAAGGTCATCCGGCTTCCTTTCAGCGTCTCTCAACAGGAGGCTGATTATTTCCCAGTCGAGCTTGGTCATCCGAAAACCCTGTCGGCCTAAGACCCAGCCCCGGGACCGGTGCGACTTGGGCCTCAACTCCCAAGCCGATTAGTAACTTCGAGAAATCTTGGTCTTGGTCAGCAAACAGCGTAACGAGGACGCTCTTGTCGTATGTGCTCCCGATGTTCATGACGCCTTCGACGCTGCTGAGGAGTGGGATTGCGGCTTGCTTCGATTCTCTGTCTTTGAACTCGATGCGAAGTGAAGCAAATGTGCGTCCGAGTAGATCCGGGTTAGGGACTAGGCGATAGCCTAGTAGGAATCCGCTGTCTCTGAGATGCTTGACTCTGTTTCTGACGGTCTCCTCGTCGACCCCTAGTTTAGCGGCAATTCCAACATATGATTTCTTCGTGTTCCAGATATCAGGTGAGCCCCAGAGTTCTCTCATTAGATCCGCATACGCCTTGTCCCGGAAACACAGAGTATCCCACTCAGCCAATCCCCGTCTCTCTTCTTCGCCTTACTAATAATTGTCCAAAAACGCGGGGTTCGTTGGGGATTGGCTTAGGAACGACAGGCATGCAAGGGATCTCAAGATCCTATGGTAACAATCGCTGAGGCCCGCGAAGTAGACGCTTCAGTAGACGACGTATGGGACATAATCTGTAATGTGGACAAGGATCCTGATTACTGGATCGGACTAACCTCGATCCGTAACATTCGAAGGAGGGGAATCTGATCGAACGGGAGGTCGTGGTCGGTTTCATGGGAAGAAGGGGGACGCAGAGGATCGAACTAGTCCCGAAAGAATCGATACGTCTTACTATGATTGACGGCCCGCTGAGAGGGTCGAGAGAGATCAAGCTGGTTCCATCAGGCACGGGGCATACGAAGATTGATGTTTCATGGGATATTCAATTTTCAGCAATCCCGGACTTTGCGCAGGGCTTTGTGAGATCGCGCCTCGAAGAAGGCACCAGGGAGGCGCTCGCCAGAATAGCTGAGGCTGTCCAAGCCCGAAGAAAGTAGGACTTCTCCTCTCTCTGCAAGCCCGTATATTGTGTTGATAACAGCTACGACTTATGCCTCGCAGAGTCAGACCGAAGTTTCCTGAAAATGGCGTGTGCCGAACGATCCAAAGTTGTGGATAACTTGGGAACATGCGAACGATAAGCTGGCTAGGGAGACGGTGTACTGGGTATCGACAGCGAGCCGTCTTGGACGACCTCACGCAGCTCCCGTCTGGGGTATCTGGAAGCAGAATAGGTTCTATTTCGAGACTGCTCCGAATTCCGTCAAGGGCAGGAATCTATTGAGTAACCACAGCATAGTAGTCCATGTACAGGATGGTAATGATGCGGTGATTCTGGAAGGCACGGCTCGAAGAGAGAAAAAGAGCTGAAACGTTGAATCGGCTAAGGAAGGATTACTCGAGCAAGTATGAGTATACACCGGACTGGTCGAACGAGCGTGATCAGGTTGTCTTCAGAGTTGAACCGAGGATTTTACGTGCATGGAAGGCTCCCCGAATGCATAGGAGCCTTGTGAAATTCATTTTCTGAGAGCGTCCTATTTCTCGGACAAGATCGAGGCTAGAGACGATGCCTGCAAGAATAATCCTAATAACACGACTATCAGAATCGTGATCAAGATCGTAGCTGCTAGCGCTACCTTCTGGTGGTTGGTAAGCGGTTTTCCGTCCGGCGTTGGACGAGGTGGAGCATACGTCGGTGGAACGGCTGCCACTTCAACGTCTACCTGCATTCTTCTTTCCGTTTTCGTAGGCCAGCCCTATGACCCTTTTTGCCTTCACCAGATCTTGCGCGTTCTCAATTTGGAGGCTGACCCATCCAGCTTGGCTGTGCACTAGTGCTCGGTGGGGAAGGGCCTGTCCAGTCTTCAATATTGACGCCTGGTCTTCCTTCGAGAGTCGAATGTCCAGCCATGTAGCTCCGTGGGAGTGCATGAATTCGACGCCCCCCACTTGGAATTCGATCCCTCCGACTCTATGAGGTGCCTCTTTTACTCTGGGCAGTTGTAATATCCAGGCCCTCAGACTTTCGTAAATAGAGGCCGAGTCATCCAACGAGCCTCAGTCTCAGGCGTTTAGTTTAGTTAGCTCTTCGCTTATCTTCCACAGCCGCTCGGCGGAGGTCTCGTCATAGGATTCTCTAGATGATCTCTTTTCCTTCCCTCTTGAGAAGAATTTTCCGGTAATGCCTTCCAATTCCGGCGATGTTGCGAGATAGATTGCGGCTCTAGCAGCCCTGTCTGGGCTAATCATGAAAGGACGGCCCACCGTGACGAGAATCGACATGAGGCCGCCCTGGTCTTTTCCAAAACCGGTTCTGACAACTCCAGGGTGGAGACTGTTGACGGCGACCCCTGTGCCCTCCAGCTGTTTTGCCAGTTGATACGTGAAGAGAACGTTAGCTAGTTTTGACTGGCTGTAGGCGTGGTATCCGCTGTACTTTTTCTCGCCCTGAAGATCCTCGAAATCCATCTCGGTTCCATAGTGAGCTGATGATGTTAGGTTGATGATTCGCGACGGCGCGCTCGCCTTCAACACGTCCAAGAGCAGATTGGTCAGTAGAAAGTGTCCTAGGTGGTTTGTGGCAAAGGTTGCCTCAAGCCCGTCGACAGTCTGGACTCGCCTGGGCAGGAAGATGCCGGCGTTGTTAATGAGAACGTGCAGCTTCTTGTATCTACCCGTGAAGTCGTGAGCTAGTTCGCGGACGGAGTCCTGGGAGGACAGGTCCGCTGTCATCGCGTCGAGGTTTCGATTACCACTCTTGGCTCTCATCTCAATGAGTGCTGCTTCCCCTTTGTCCCTGTCCCGGGAGACTATCACGACTGAAGCGTTCAGCTTGGCGAGACCCATTGCCGTGGCTTTGCCTATTCCAGAATTGCCTCCAGTGATTAGGCATACTTTGCCGGTCATGTCGACGTTGCTAGCATCCAACGGAAAAATTCACCTCTAGAATGGGATCAGATGACTGGGATAATGTTTCGGATTACCGACCGCTCCGACGCCAGGATCTGAGAAGCTTTGGAACGAGGGGCTGGTCGCTTACTGGTTAGGTTCCGTCTGTCTCTGTTTTGGAGCAGTCGGCGTTGGGGTCGGTTGGCGCGCATGAGATGGGGAACTTGCGGAAAGTAGCTCTTTCCAGCGATCGATAGTACGATGTGTTTTACCGAACGATAGGTGTGACCCGCCGATAGCGTTCACCAGACTGAAAAAGATCCAGAAGAAAGGCACTCCTTGAATTATCAGGGTTGGATATTGCGCCAAGGAGAATCCCGGAACTCCCACGTTAGAGGTCCCAGAAGTGATGGGACCTGGTTTGGTGTTGAGGAATGTCCAGGCTAGAACAGCTGTGCTTGCGAAACCGACAAGGGTCGCGAAGCTCATCAGAACATCGAAGAACTTCTCGAGCTTGTGTATTTTGCCCATGATGCTTTACGCAGCCGGGCTTTCTCATACGGTCGTGTTGTCACCAGCAACTTGAGCTGGCTGGGACCATTCGATTGACCTAATTATCGTGGCCTTTGATCGGACAGAATCTAAGCTTGTATTTCTTGAGTTCGCGCCCTTAGGAATTGGAAAACTGTTCTGTTAAACTCGTCAGGCTTCGACATGTTGACAATGTGATCTGCCCCTGGGATCAGCACTTTCTTAGAACCGGGGATATGAGAGTGAATGTTGTCCACCATAAGGATCTGCGCGGGAACATCTCTATCACCGATAATGAGGAGTGTTGGAGTGCGAATCTGAGAAAGACGCTGGAAGGTTCGCGGTTCAGGAGGAACCTGCAGCTTCCACGGATTCTCGACGTGAACATGGAAATTATCCATTGCGACCTGCGTAATGCGTTCTCGGTTCACTCGTGTCTGGGCAGACGCCCATGCATTTACATCCATCTCGACGGCGTCTGCTGCTCTTCCCTCTCGATCCGCGGCTTCTTGCGGTTTCATCTGCTTGTCAAACTCTTCCCATAGCTTCTCCTCTTCCGGACCAGCGGGCTTGTAGCCGCTCATTCCTGGAGAGACCAGTACTAGACAGTCTACCATTGACGGGTATTCGACGGCGAAATCCGAGGCTATCCTCCCTCCGTTAGAGACGCCGACAAGAGAGGCTGTTTTCGCTCCTAAGTGATCTAGAATTCCTCGGAGATCTTTGTAATCGGAGAATTTCGTCCGTGCGATGTCAGACTTGCCAAAACCTCGAACGTCATACCGGATGACCCTGTTGTTCTCTGAAAATAGCTGGAACTGCGTGTCCCACATTCGGCTGTCCAAGAATCCAGCATGTATCAAGACTAGCGCGGGACCCTTTCCGCTCGTCTCATAATACAATCTTCCATCGTCTACTTCAGCATAGCCAGTTTCCACTACTATCCACAGAAGCGTCCAAAGCCACTGTGTCTATTAAAGAAAATCAGCGAACTTGCGCGCAGATTACTCTCACGCTTCAATCCAAGGGACCGGAGGTCATGGGCAAAAGCTGAAATCCAGACTGGCTTTCGCTTTCAACCGAGGGTAGTAGGGTCCGCGGAAAGCGGTGGATTAGAGCATGGAAGGAAAAGACCTTGAGCGCAATAGAAGCCGTCTCCCTATCAAAGATCTACCACCGTTCTAGGACGCAAGCCCTCTCAGATCTCACCCTTACAATCCGTCGCGGCGAGATTTTCACCCTCCTCGGCCGCAATGGTGCCGGCAAGACCACCTTTCTGAGAATCGCGGCAACACAACTCATGCCGACCAAGGGCGAGATTTCAGTGCTGGGACATGACGCCAGAGACGAGCCGTTAGAGATTAGGAGTAAGATCGCGGTAGTACCTCAAGAAGGTGGCACGATAGGACCTCTAACCCCGTGGGACCACATCTACCTCTCACTCCTAGCCCGAGGGATATCTCGCATCGAGGCTCATCAACGAGCAGAGAAGACGATCCATCAGCTGGAGCTAACAGAGTATAGGAATCAGCCAGCCGACTCACTGTCTGGTGGGCTTAGACAACGGGTCCGTGTCGCAATGGCCGTGGCAACTGATGCGGATCTCATCTTTCTTGACGAGCCCACGCTAGGACTTGATGCAGTTAGCCGGCGCAGAATATGGGGAGTTCTCAACGAGATCCAGAAGGAGGGACGGAGCATACTGCTGACGACCCATTACATTGACGAGGCCGAGATATTGTCGAACAGGGTTGTGATAATTGACCGAGGGCGGTTGGTTGTGTCAGGGAGCCCCGCGGAGCTTCTGCGGAACGTGAAGGAACGGGTCCGCGTCGACATTGTAGGCTCAAGCTTCTCCTCGGAGGAACTGAGCAATTACGGTCGAGTGGTCAAGCTGGCCGAGAGATTCAGAGTTTTGACTGATGACCAGCGAGGCAAAGAACTTGCGGATGAAGCAGTGAGACGCGGCTCAGATGTGGCTCTGGCCAGAGTCTCATTGGAAGACTTGTTTGTGGACCTAGTTGGGAGAGACGAGGAATGAGCGGCGCAAAACAGTTCCGCGCAGCGGTCATAATAGGCTACATGCTATCGATAACGTGGCTCCGAAGAAATCTGCTCAGCCTTGTCTGGCTCTTCGCAACTCCCTTCAGCCTACTCTTCATCATAACAGTCACTACAGGCGGACGATCCTTCGCATTGGGGGTGATCGGCTCCTTGCTGTTGGTCCTTTCAACGGTCGGCACGGGACTCGCCGGAGATGCCACCTGGTACCGACTTGAGACAAAGCTCCAAGACTTTTTCGTCGCGAGCCCGGTCAACCAGTTCGGCTACCTGCTAGGTATCGCATTCGCGGGGCTATTCTTCGCCTCCCCGGCGCTAGTAGTGCTGCTTCCGCTACTCATCTACATCGGACTCCCTCTCCTGTCCCTCCCCGTTGTACTACTATCTCTCGTGGGTGTCTGGCTCTTCTCATCGGCAATCGGCTACCTCGTCTCAACGTTCACTTCGAATCTACGAAATGGATGGCAATCCGGGCTACTCCTAAGCGTCCTCGTCGGAATCCTACCGCCAGTCTTCTACCCAGCGGAGATTCTCCCACGGAACATTCTCCTAGTCACCTACGCAATTCCGACAACCAATGCTGCCCTTCTGATTCGAGACGCCATGGGCAGCACCCCGACTCTACCCTATTGGTCGCCCCTGATAGGCTGGTTCCTGATCGCAGTCTCACTCGCAATCGCGCTAGCAGTAACGTCGCAAGTGGCTAGGTGGCGACAGCCTTAGTGATTAGGAACTGTTCAGATTGGCGCAATCTCCATCTCAAAACCAGCTGAAGAGACGTTACGACGAAGCCGCCAGCCGCGCGGCGTCCATTGTGAGACGTGAGTATCCTCGTCTTGCAGGTATTCTCGTTCATGGAAGCGTTGCAAGGGGAGAACCCGGACCCTTCAGCGACATTGACATGTTAGCTGTGACGAATCGTAAGAGGAAACCTTCAGAATTTTCCTATTTCGACGAAGACATCTATGTTGGAGTGGGATTCCTCTCCGTTGCAGAGTTGAAAAGAGAGTTTGCAGACCCTAAGTCGTTCTTCTGGGCCCGGGGCGCTGCAAAGGCCACAAAAGTTCTCTACGACCCAAATCGCGTGTTGCGAAGTATTATGCTCCGCTGGAGGAAAGCCAAGCCACCCCATCAAATTCTGGAAAAGTCTCTCTGGGACGATTATCACAACATGATCGAGTACTCAGGCAAACTGAGGAACGGTTGGCTCAAACGTGATAAATATTTGACGAGATATGCGGCCCGAGTAATTGCTCAGCATGTTGAACGCTCTATGATCGCGTTGAATGACCTGTCGATCATCAGCGAGAACTATCTTTGGCACCAGATTCTGAACGCGAGAAAAAGACCCAAACATCTCCGAACCGACTATCCACTCCCTTGGGATAGAGGGGACGCAAGATACTAAGATAGTTTATCGATCAGCGATCAGACTCTGCGGAGAGACCCTGCGCATGATCAAAGTCGAGTTCGGAGAGAAGGCGAAACAATCGCGATTCCGGACACTCCTCGAAGAAAGACTGGAAAGCACGGGCTGTGAAGTCGCGATTCACAAGAAGGAGCTCGCAGTTAGATAGTTTGTGGGATTAGTTGGCGCGTATCGAATGTCGCTGCTGCGAATGCGGGTCCTCCCGATCCAATACTTGACCTTTAACTGAATCCGATTGAGGTGCGAGTGCCAACCAGAACTTGCAGCTTTGATCCCCCTTACTCCGACACTCAACCTCCTCCCCTCCGAGGTCCTTGTGGACTAGTTGCGAGAAGAGGCCTTTCAAGTAGCTAAGCATGAAGAAGCATGTGGGTTTGCCTGACCTTCCTGTGGAGTCTGCTTCGAAGCTGTTGGCGACCGATATTTTGAATGTCCAGGTTCCGAAGTTGATGTCGTCGACCGCAATCTTCCCGTAACCCATGTTAGTCTCTTCCACAGCTGTGAGAACCGCTGCAGGTAGCGATTCTGGCGACCTGACCCCGTGAGCTTTTGCTTGGGCCAGCAGTCCGTTTCCCTCTTCTCTGCCAGAGACGTACCCCGCAGTGTCTAGGATTACCCTGCCCCCCGCGCCTCCGAGGCGCACGAGTTCGTCTCGGATCAGCCTGATCGCGTTCCTCCTCAGCATTACAACTGGTTGACCGAAATACTCAACCTGCCCTGCTTCATCTCTAAACCGGATAGGGCTGAATGAGCTGATCAAGCGTCGGATTCGGTTCGGAGAGTATCTTCCCTGCGAACTCATTCTGCTAATTCACTCCACCTAGACCTTCCAGCTTTGTCGCGAGTTCGTTGAACCGCTTCGTTATCGGATGTCTAGGGTTCTGAAGGATGAAGACTGATTTGCTGAGAGAATTGGTGATTTCCTCGGAGAACGGAAGCCATCCGAGCACCTGAACTTTGAAGTTGGAACCGATCTTGTCGAGGACTTTCGAGGCTTCAGAGGCACTCATCGCGGAGGGAATCATGTTCAGTACTAGGTGGACGGGCTTCTCCAGGGTCCTCGCGACTTCAGCAAGAACTCCCGTGCCGAACATGTCCTGCTGGTCTAGCCGTGAGACAATGACGAGGTTGTTACATACGCCCATGGCCAATAGCGTGTCATCCTCAAGACCCGGATGGGTATCTACGACGAGATAGTCTAGGCCGAACTTTTCTGTTAGTTTCTTGATGGCGTTGGAGAACGAGTCGAGCTCGAAGCCAGATCTCAAGCTTTTCAGGATTTCTTCAACTTTGACGCTGGCTGGTGCGAAATAGATTCCTCCCTTGGTTAGGTGGAGCCTATCGTTCATCTTGATTGTCGCTTGTTCGGGCTGTGCACCATTTGTTAGGACATCGTTCAGGGTGAATGGTAACTCATAGGGGTCGAGACCGAATATGACGTGTAAGCCGGGACCCTCGAGGTCCATGTCCATCACTCCAATCTTCCTGCCCCTCATTGCTAGGGTGGCCGCCAGATTAGCCGATATCGTACTCTTGCCGGTGCCTCCCTTGAAGGAGTGAATTGCTATGCTCCTAACCGTTTTTCGGTTCCTCCTCTGGTTTCGCCTGCTGCTGCTTCAACTGATCGTGGACTTTCGCGAAGAAGTCGCGGTTCTCAACTCTTGCTGCTTCTCGCTCAATCGATTGGAAGTCAACCTTCAACACGTTCCGCTGAACCTTCTTTCTTCCGAAGAACAAGATCCAGGAAACAACAACTGCCAGGGCCGCAGCCATCAGGATGACTGCAACAAGCAGCAGGTAGGTTACTGCTGAAGTCGGCGTCTGAGATGACGCAGCAGGCTCTACGATGAAACCCCTCACTACGCTGGTGGTTGGTCCCACGTTTCCGTATCCGTCATCGAAGGCCGCAGGGTCGATTACTGCGGCCCACCCTCCTGACGGGCTGCTGGAAGACAACCGATAAGTTCCCTGGAATGCTTTGGAGGTCGCGTTGTAAGTGGCGCTGACAAGGTGGTTGGTGATCCCGTTGGGTTCGATGACTCGGACTGTTGTTGTGCCTGTGTTGGCCTGGGTCCCGTTGGGGTAAGTTGAGGAGAACGTGAAATCTGCGACCTGGGTTCCTTGAAGCAGCGTCACGTTAGCCGCTAGTTGCGTTATGGATACGCTGGTCGGTTGGACTGTGAAGATCTGAGAGTCAGGCGGTTTCTTCACGGATGCTTGGCCCGATAGGGTTATGTTGTTGCTTCCGAGTGGGGTTGAGACTGGTATTTGCCAGGAGTACGAGAAACTTCCAGTTGTGTCCGCTAGTTGATACTTCGGAAACCCTGGAGCGAGGATTCCAGCGTGTGATATTCTTATTGTGATGTTTTCATTGGAAGCGTAACCTTGCGCGATGGTGATGACTGTCGCCGTTCGCTTGTAAGCTAGGCTGTCAGTCAGACCAGCGTAGAACTTACCCGTCGCTACGAGGACCGTGGGTGCGGGGTAAGTCTGAAATATGTTAACACGGTATGTTCCATTGTACTTGACCGAGGCTCCTGAGAAGTCACGGGGATAAACTGCGGTGAGAGTCAGGATGGGACCGTTCGCTGCGATGTAGTAGACGAAGGAGCCCAAGCTTCCCGACGGGTCGGTTACGTTCCACGAGAAACCGTAAAACGCCCCAGACGCGGTACCGCTAACATTGAGAGTCATCATCACTCCGGGATTGTTTGCCTCCTGTATCCGGCTGCTCGAAAATGTGAGAGTGTAGGATGGTGCTGCGTGAACTGTTGAATTCGGTACAGTGATGAACGTGATTGCCAATACGAGGAATAAGATAACCGCATTTCGCGAAAGGGACAACGCGTCCACTTGTCTCTTTTCGGCCTGACCTTGTCATGTTCCACAGCGTTTCGCGTTCGCTAAAACGGTCTTGTAACTGAGGGTGGTATCTAGGGGTAGCCCGATCTACAAGCGTTTATGAGGGAAGTTCTGGACATTTCATGAACCTCGAGTTTCCAGCCTAGAAGATTGAGGGATGAGCGCAGGCTGCGGAACTCGGTCAAGCCTAGGCTCGACAACAGGCAATTATTCGTTTGGAGCTTGGTTTGAAAGGTGAAAGGTCGAACTCGCCATAGCTCTTTACGTATCGCCACCCTGCTCTCTCGAGCAAGGCTCTCAGCTCATGTAGCGAATAGACCCGATGATGGATTCTCAGCTTTGCCCTTAGCTTGAGGCCCTTTCCCCTTCTCATGTAGAACGACCAGCTGCTCTCATGCCACGAAGTCTCCGGGTCGAACCTTCTACGTTCACGCAGTTGCATATCGCCAACGGTATCGACGGTTGCATCGTGCGGGTTGAGTATCAGATAGTCACGATTGACCGTATCGTCGACTAGTAACCCATTTCGTTCCGTCATGTTTCTTAGAGCCGTGAACATTCGCAAATCCTCTTCTTCGCCATAGTACCCGTGTGAGCTCCAGAGGTTCAGAATCACGTTGAACGGTTCCTCGCGCTGGAGGATGCTCGCGACCTCTCTTACATCTGCAACGCGAAACTTTGCTCGAGAGTTGACCTTCCGCGCTTTTGCTCTCGCGTTCGCATTGGCGATGAAGAGGGGAGAAATGTCCAGACCAAGAACATTGTACCCTCTCTCGGCCAGTGGAATCGAGTGACGGCCGATACCGCAGGAAACGTCAAGGATTTTCGCATTCTTTGGGACGTTGAACTCCTCGAAGATGCGTACCAGTCCGTCGACTTCGAGCTTCGTCGATTCTGCCCTATTCTGCAATAACTTCAGGAACAGGCTTCCGTGCTTGATGAACAGCCGCTGAGGCCATTCGACCTCTTCCTTGTTCAAGAGGCTCTCCAGCGCGGGGTACAGTATGTTGAATTCTGAGTTAGCCCCATGCAGATACCTACTTCTCCGAGGCCCAACAAATTGTCGCTGCCCCCCTCTATCAGTCCGAGCCCCCAATCTATGAGTATGCTTTCCAGACTTGTCCGGTTTCTCAAGTCTCATCCATTAGTATTCCTGCTTCTCTTAACGCCCGGTATTCCTGAGTATCTCTCGGCCTCCAGCCAGCTTACATTGCTGGTGATTAGCCCGATACTCTTCTTCGGATTACTAGCGGCAAATTTTGGACTCTACGGCTCGGGTGTCATATTGATACGAGAAGCAATGATCCGCTGGAAAAAAGGCTGGGCTTCCGTCTTCCTCCTTGGAGTCGCTTATGGAATCGTCGAGGAAGGAATAGCGCTGTGGACCCTGTTCAATCCTTTAGCGCAACCGGTCGGCAATCTCGGCTTTTATGGTCACTGGCTAGGCGTAAGCTGGGTCTGGACGGTTGGCCTTCTGATATTCCATTCCGTATACAGTATCGGCCTTCCAATCTTCCTTTTCGGCCTAATCTTCCCAGAACTAAAATCGAAGAGCCTAGTCTCTAGCGCAGGAATAACGTTCAGCATTTTCGGTCTTACGATCGACTGCTTTGCCCTATTCGTTCTAGAGTCTGTTATCTATCCGAACTATAATCCCGGTGCGGGATTGTTGCTTCTCTCCGGGGTCGTCGTAACGATCCTAATAATCACGGCCCGAAAACTTCCGGGAAATTTCCTGAAGATCAAACCGTCCGAGCCGGATTGGGGTCCCCGAAAGTTCGCGGTAGTAGGCGCATTATTGTTTCCGGCGACCTTGCTGACTGGAGGCATTGCTGCCGGAGCAAGCATTCCTCCAATAATCCCCATGATACTCGACATAATCTTCGCAATCCTCATACTGACCCGAGCCTTCAAATCGATGGGATCAACAAACAACCAAGAGCAGAAAGTAGGATTTGGCATTGGCCTACTCTTCCCAATTGTCGTCTTTGGTTTCATAGCAAGCATTGGGATTGGCAACGTGCTGATAGTGGTAGCTGATCTCCTCTTCGTCCTCTTCTCGCGTCGGCTCTGGAGGAAATGGCATCAATGGACTCTGATTCATAGTTCTGCGATACGGACCGGTCTCCCGGGCTTTGGAGAATCGCCTGCTCCACTGTTTCCTTGACTCAGAGACTGCTGAACTTCCACGGAATCTTTAGAGATGTTTGTACAGCATGGAGACCTAGCTCAAACGGCCGAATGGACAACTTGATTGTAGCGAGAACCCATTATATGGTAAGGCTATGAGCGGCAGTCAAGCTGTGACAATGTTGAGTGCCAAGACCAGGGCAAAACCGAGGGGGACCAGCATCCAAGGAAAGGATGCAGCTGAGATAGTAGCTGGTGTCCAGGCGATGTACGAGAAGATCCCAGCCTTCATTCGTCCTATGCTTCCTGCATTGCCTGATATTCTGCGCAGAATACCAGCTAGCGCGGGCAAGTACACTCTCAACGAAATAATAGAACTATTGGATTCGGCGTACGAAACGGGGAAGCTGAAGAGGTAAGGGGCCACATCGAACCATGAGCCATCCGTCCAAGGACATCATCTCCTCCAAGGGTCGAGAACTGGCTGGAAAGAAAATCGCGCTTCTGGCGACTAGCAGTGTTGCTTCGTTCAAGGCACCGGAGATTGCTCGCGAGCTTATGCGCCACGGAGCAGATGTCTACGCGGTTATTTCATCGCCCACGGAGAAGATGATTGGTGCAGATCTTCTCGAATGGGCAACAGGAAACCCAGTAGTCACACATCTAACAGGTAAACTGGAACATATTGTGCTCGGTGGGAAAAGCGAGGGACACGCAGACTTAGTTCTAGTCGCGCCCGCTACCGCCAATACGATTGGAAAGTTGGCGTCCGGAATCGATGACACTCCTGTTACCACAGTTGCCGCGACAGCCATAGGCTCGCGAATACCGGTAATGATTGCGCCTGCGATGCACGAGCCCTTGTACGACCATCCTATCGTCCAAGAGAACATCTCACGACTCAAGAAGATTGGAATAGAATTCATCGAACCAGAAGTCTCAGAGGGAAAGGCGAAGATCGCCTCCACTGAGAATATAGTTCGTTCAATTATCGCACGCTTGTCACGTAGTCAAAGTAGGGACTTGGAGGGTCGACGAGTTCTAGTGACCGCAGGTCCAACAATCGAACACATTGATCCCGTCCGTGTAGTTACTAATCGGAGTTCTGGAAAGATGGGCGTAGCCATCGCAGAGGAGGTTGCTTCACGCGGTGCAGACACGACGTTGATTCTGGGTCCCGGGACAATAAATCCGCCTTCGGCCATTAAGACAATCAGGGTTGAGAGTACGAGCGAGCTGCTGGAAGCGGTTCTCGGCGACCTCAAGAAGACTCCAATGCATCTAGTCTTCGCTGCAGGCGCTCCGACCGATTACAGACCTGTAACGGTCGCTCCGAAGAAGATCAAGACTCGCGAAAAACCTCAGATAAACCTGGAACTTCGCGCGACTCCAAAGATACTGGAGGAGATACGAAGGGCGAGTCCGAAGACATTCCTCGTCGCATTCAAGACTGAATACAAGGTGTCCAATGAAGAGCTGATCGATGAAGCCTTCAAGATAATTCATGAGAAGAACGCTGATCTTGTGGCTGCGAACGACGTCGGGCTCGAAGGCGTAGGGTTCCAAGCGGATACGAACGAACTCTATGTTGTTGATGGCCGAAAGAAAGTAGTGCATATTCCTCTCGCTCAGAAGCGAGAAGTTGCACGGCAGCTAGTGGACTTGGCCGTCAAGAGAATGAGAGACTGAGTCGGGGCTGTTTCTTTAGTGGCGAAGAAGATAATCAGAGCCGCAGCAGTACAGACTAAGCCTATCGAGACGTCCGTAGAGGATACTATCTTTCGCGCGGTAAAGCTCGCAAAGAAAGCTGCAGAAAAAGAGGTCGACATAATTTGTCTACCGGAACATTGGTTGCCAGAAAAGGCGATTCCGACTCCCATGAGCCCTCTGCCGGGGTTACGGTCGCTGGCTGAGGAATACGGAGTTGCTGTTGTCGGAGGAGCGTTCTATGAGAAGGTCCAGGGCCAAGTGCGCCTTAGCAGTCCGGTTATTGGAGAAGATGGGGAAATCATTGGGCGACAGTTCAAGGTCCACCTGTTCCGTTTTGAAAGAAAGTACGCTAGACCTGGAAGCTCCTACCCTGTCTTCCAGATGAAAGGCTACAAAGTCGGCATACTGGTCTGCTACGATGTAGATTTTCCTGAGCCGTCGCGCATCTACGCATTGAACGGTGTTGAGCTAATTCTCTGCCCATCGAGAATAGTGAAACCCGGAATAACCCCATGGCAGCAATACGTTACTGTTCGCTGCTTGGAGAATCGCATGCCAATAGTCGCTCCGAACGTCTACGCGCCACCGTGGTTTGATGGCCACAGCATGATCATTAGCCTGAGGGAGGATCATAGAACCAAGATCTCGCATCCAAATATCGCCTCCGTTTCTAGAATGAGAGAGGGAATTGCGATTCAGGAAATCGACCTCTCATTCCACAACCGTCTCCGGAGAGAACGGTTCGCTGACAGACGACCTGAGACGTACAACTAGAGGTAGCAGCCATTCCTGCCCGACACATCGAAGCGGTCGTCTTCGACCTAGACAACACCCTACTCAGATCGACTATCGGTGCCAGACTAGCACTGCTTACCGTTGCGAAGTTTATTTCAGAACGGTTGAAGCGAGATGGTTACTCCATCGGCTCAACCCGACCGTTCGAACATCTCCGACGTATCGATCATGAGATGTTGGGGCGAAAATTCCGGTATAACAGGGACCTTTGGTGGAAGACACTATTCAAGGAACTCGGACTGAAGAGGGTGGAGCCAGAATGGATCCATGAACTAACTCTCCAGTACTGGAAGGTATACGCAGCGAATAGCCCTCCCTTTCGAGACGCCGAGCCGACCGTGCGCAAACTGGAACGCGCAGGGTACAAGCTTGGTATCGTCTCGGATAGTGACGGAACACCGGGAATGAAGAGGAAGAGGATAGGACGGATGCCTTTTCACAATCTCTTCGAAGGAATTGTGGTCGCAGGTGAGGATACTCCGAGGGTCAAGCCTGGCCATGAGTCGTTTAGTCTAATTGCAAGAAAACTCAGGGTGCAACCGAAATCGAGCATCTACATCGGCGATAATCCGCGAACCGATATCGAGGGAGCGAAAGCTGTCGGAATGATCTCTGTCATCGTTAATCGTAGAGGAAATCAACGAGGCGACTCTGACTATCGGGTTCGTAATCTACGCGCGCTACCGGGACTGGTCAGATCTATCCAACGAGGCTCGATAGATGATCGAGGGAGAATTCATGCACCGGGTGCGCAGTAAACCTTCACACGATATTCCGAGGCAGCGTCGTTTAGGACTGTGAAAGCGCAACCGTCGAGTGTGCAGCCAGGCATCGAGGGGGTGCAGCGGAAATAGTTGTAGACTGCGGTCCTGTTATCGAAATTCAGCCAGAGTACCTGTTCCGTGTTCACTTGTCCATCACTGTACGAGGCTTGAACCTGGGTATGGTTGCCGTTTTTGGTCAGCACGAATTCTGTCCAGTGTGCAGTCGGGCTGGTCGGGCCACCGGGAGGCCGGGGAAGACTCTGGTACCATGCGAGAACCGCAACTGCGACTAGCGCGATCACGAACACTGCTATGTACTTGTTTCTCATGACTTCTCCGACCGCAGACCCTTGGATCTGATTCAGATTCTCAGAGCGCCCGTATACGATGATACTGAGTAGCTGTCGGCAGTAATTGGAACTTTGTCACCGTCATGTATTGAGAAGAATCCGTGTCAACAATACGCGGTCATCCTCGAAAGTAAACTGACTGTTACTTTTGCGAACAGAGTGAGCGAAATCAGAAACGTTCTAAGCTTCCATAAGCTATTCATCGTATGAGTCTCGTTGGGCAAGATCTTCATTATCGATATTGATGGGTGTATCTGCGAGCATGTTGACAATGAGCATCCTGAGCTGATGTTATCGGCGAAGCCGTACCCTGATTCAATCAGAAAGATTAACGAATGGTATGACCAGGGGCACTTCATCTGCTTCTTCACCGCAAGAACAGATGAACATAGAGAAGCTACCCTAACATGGCTGGAGAAAAACGGAGTGAAATATCACCAGCTGATCCTCGGCAAGCCCAGGCGCAGAGAAGGAGACGAGTACCATTACATCGACGACACTCCGATCCGAGCCACCCGATACAAGGGAGTCTTCGGGGATATGGTCAAGAAGACAAAAGACGTGATGGTCTTCGAAGATGAGTAGTCATCAGAATCAGCTTTGAACCATGTGTTTCTTGCCGCCGAATTTTGAGTACAGATATTTGGAAGCGGTTATTCCATCGCGGGTTTCTACCTCTGCTTTACGTAGACCCTCGGCCTTGATATCGCGCAAACTACAGTGGAGTAGCATCGATCCTATCCCAAGGTTTCTCTCTGCAGATCTCACAACGACGCCCGTGAAGAATCTGCCAATCCCCGAGCGTTTCTCGATGATCATGCCGTTCATTCCAACCAACGCCTTCTCTTTCTCTGCGACTAGAAATCTTGCTCCCATCCTCCTCTGAGAGTCCAAGAACCATTTTGCTGCCGTGCCGGGCGTCCATTTCTTCAGATAGTCACCCCAAGGAGCACCCGGCTCATCCTTCAGCCCCTCATACCAGACTTCAGCTACCGACCCAATTTCTCCGGCATCAGCGTATCTAAGCAGAGTTTCTGGCGGGTGTGGAGGCTCTGAGTATTCGAAGCTGCTCAGATCCCATCTGAAAACACAATAGAATGGCCCGAAAGGCATCCAGCTCAACCTTCTTCAAGCATCGAACTCGCGAATGTTAAACCGATCAGTCATATCTCCTTTAGGGGCGAACCTCCCGGGTTCGTCAGGTTTATCCAACGAGTTCTTTGATGACTGGGCGCTGTTCGAGAAACTCGACCTGTCTATGGTTGGATTCCGCCCTCCGTCGAATGACATCGGCTAATTGTGGGAGTTTTTCGTAGCCGACGAATTTACGGTCGAGGTCCATCGCTAATTTGAGTGTTGTCCCGGACCCTAGGAATGGGTCTAGGACCACGTCTCCAAGAATCGAGAACATTCTGATCAATCTTCTAGGAATCTCTTCTGGAAAGGCTGCCACTCGCCTCTCAAGTCCCTCCATGTCTTGCCTGACACCTGGGACCTTCCAGACTTGCGAGAACCATTCGTCCCGTTCTTTCTTGGTGAACTTGCTCTCATAGCGCCGTGGATCCTTAGGTGGGAAGCTGCGAGGTGCGCCCTTGCGGAAGATGAGAATATACTCCATATCGAGAGTAACGTAAGCGTTTGGCGGAAGGAATCCCGATCCCAAGAAGGCTCCCTTGCCCTTGTAGTGAGGCCGGTTGGTGGGCTTCTTCCACAGCACGTAGGGTAGGGTTACAAAGCCAAGCTTCTCGAAGTTCTCGATAATTCTAGAATGGTTAGGGTAGAGGTGGAAGACGCCATTCGAGGTCCGGGTCGCGTCTCCTATGTTGATGCAGGCAATGCCTCCAGGGATGAGCGCTCTTCTGACTTCTCGCCAGGTCTCGTTGAGATACTCGTGCATATCATGGTAGGATGGAGCTGAAGCTTCCGCGAAAGAGTCGTCCCAGATCGATACCATAGGATAAGGGGGCGAGGTCACGGTAAGGTGGACCGATTCGTCGGTGACTTCGCTCATTCGACGACTGTCGCCGATGATTACTCGGTAATCAGGGCTCATCCGACTGGGCGAATTGCGCATTGCGTATAATAGGTCGGTGCTTGCGACTGAGCAGATCTATCGGATTATCGTAGTTTTGTGTCGAGGAAGTCTAGCGTCCTTTTCCAAGCCAGGTCTGAGGCGGCCCGGTTGTACTCTACGGGCCGATTCTCTTCGACGAACCAGTGTTTCGTCCCAGGATAGAAGTGAAACGCGACTTCTCTTCCAGCCTCGCGAATCTTCTCCTCTGTAGCTCGCACGTCCCCAATGGGTTCCCATTCATCCTCGGGTGAGAAATGACCCAGAAAGGATGCTTCAGCTTTTGAGAAATCCATAGTATAGCTTCCGTAGAAGACAACAACTGCTCCAACCGTTTCGGGCTTCAAGGTGCTCAATAATAGAGACCATGCTGCCCCCATGGAGAAGCCCACGACGCCTATTTTGTTTCCGGATATTGACGGGTCTGCTCGAAGGTAGTCGGTTGCTCCTAGGACTATCTGCTTTATTCTCTCGTCAGCGATTTTTGACTGGAGCTCCTTCGCCCCCTCTACGGACGTTGCTACAGCACCGTCATGAAGGTCCGGCGCTAGTGCGAGAAATCCCTGAGAAGCTAGCCTGTTGGCGAAGCCTTTGAAGAAGTCATTGAGACCCCACCAGGCATGCAGCACGAGGACTCCGCCGCGCGGCTTTTCGGGCGACGCTAGGTATCCCTTTCCCGCGCCACCTTCTGTTTTGAATTCGACCATGCGACTCTTCAACGCCATCATCGAAAGTGAACTCCAAGGCCATCTGGTTGCGAGCAGTCAAAAAACGTTTGTCGAAACATTCATTCTTGACTGGGCAAAATTCAGCCTGGGAAAACCGGTTTTAGAGCGTTACGGTTATTTGAAACCAATCGCATCAATCGATAAGCCAGAGGCAGGGATATGCCGTACTTTGTTGTGATCAACGAGCAAGGACCAGCGTGGGATGAGAAGCGGTCGATGCGAGATCAGAAAGGATGGGATGAACATGCCGTGTTTATGGAAGCTCTCGCCGACGAACACTTTGTAGTTCTGGGTGGTCCTCTGAAATACTTGAAACATAGGGCGATGCTCGTCCTCAATGCGCCCAACGAGGGGGTTCTCCGAAAGAGGCTTGCCGAAGACCCTTGGATGCGCACCGGAGTGCTTCGCACCCTCGAAATCTATCCTTGGGAAGTTCTCCTTGGAAAGCTAGGCTGAACAGGCGAGCGCCGTATGCTGGACACAACGGATTTTGGAACACTCCGTTTTTCGAGCGGTCTCGAATAGAAAACCCCTGCTACGATTGGTTCACGTCAATCCTAGAGACAAATAGGTCTGCATTGCATTCAGATCGACGGTATCCGTGATTAGCTCTGATCTAGATCAAGCGGCGCAACAGGAGATTCTAGAACTAGAAAGAAGATTCGGAGAAGCGATGATCCGGAATGATGCAGACGCCATCGGGCGACTCCTCTCTGACGACTGGATAATTATCGACTCCGATGGAGGTATTATTGACAAGTCGCGCTTCCTCGCCGTGATAAGATCGGGCGCGTTGGAGCATGAAGCCATGGACTCCGAGGATATTCGAGTACGCACCTACCCGAACACAGCTACTGTCACCGCAGTGACTCATACTAGGACCAAATATTTGGGGAAAGAGTTCACGACGCACGAAAGAGCTACGGACGTTCTTGTAAAGAAGAATGGGGATTGGCAATGCGTGCTCACTCATCTCACCACTCTCGCCAAGAAAACCTAAAATCCGGAACGAATAATTCGGGTTAATCGATCACGTCGATTACGACCCCATCACGAGTCTTAGTTTATCTCAAGGTCGCCCGTCTCGGTCAAGACCCTGTAGGCATTCAGAGTGATCCACTTGCTAGGTTTCCCGATCTCTTCAATCGCCACGGGTGCCTTTCGGCCTTTGCCGCTGGGATAGAAGAAGTCGCCTTCTCGATACCAGTCTCCTTCGAGATTCCAAGCGCCATCAGGTCTACGTTTTGACAATAGTAACTGAACGGCGCTTCTGATCCGCTCATCGTCACCATATCCAAGTTTAGTCAACACACGCAGCGCGTGTAGGATGTCGTAGAAGTAGTACATTGGAAAGTGGAGCTTGGTGAAGAATGGATAGGTTTCCTGCCAGTGATGATTGTCTGACTTGTAGACGTGGTGCATGAGGAGAAACTCGGCCCCATCATTGATGGACTGTTTCATTTTCCGGGTCCATTTCTGTCTTGGAATCTCAGAGTAGGCCCATAAGGGCTCTACAGTGGACATGAAGCTACTATGCTTCACCTTCTTCTCAGGATGGTCGCAGTTCCAACCACCATCTTCAAGCTGATCCTTCGGCAGCCAGTCGATGGCTCTTCGAACCCGCGGGTCGTTAGAGTAGCCGAACTTGGTCAGAGTCCGAATCATATTTCCTGTGAGACACGGCTCGTCCCATCTCTTGCTCTCCTCGACCTTGCTCGGGCAGGCGAAGGCGCCAGTCTCTGTCTGGTGAAGGTCGAGAAATCTCTCGCATTCCGAACTGGTTCTATGATCGGGAGGAGCGTCCATTTCTCCGAGAAGTGCTAGAGGCCAGACAGCTGACGTCCATTTTGGACGATAACAGGTCTCCCTGGGAGACCAGATACCTTTGCTCGTCTGTGTTCCGATGATCTTCTTGACAGGCCGATAGCTTGGAATCTTGTCACGTGTCGCCAAGACATCTTTTCCATCCTTTGCCTTGTGCAGCAGATCGAGGAGAGCCTGATGCCTAACAGACGGGTCCTTGGGATCAAGCAGCCAGCTAAGAGTGGGGTCTTTCACTTTGTGTCACTCGTCGTCAGTGGTTTCCTATGCTTCTATGTTTTTCTCTCTTGAGCGTTCTCTATGTTTTCTCTTGAGAGCTAAGCCGGACGGAAATTCGGCAGCTGGAGCTTGGAACTAAGTGAGCAGAGCTTAACAATACGAAATCCGCGAGTAAGTGCTGATGGATTTGAGCTCAAAGTCCAGCGGGTCTTACTTCTCTCCTGAATTCTTCAAGTTTCTGAGGGGCTTGGCTAGAAGCAATAACAGAGTATGGTTTCAGAAGAACAAGCAACGTTATGAGACATATGTCCTCGCACCCAGCCTCCGGTTCATTAAAGACGCTGGGGCCGAGCTCAGAGCGGTTAGCCCATACCTTGTGGCAGACCCTCGGCCTTTTGGCGGGTCACTCTTCCGGATCTACCGTGACATACGCTTCTCCAAGGACAAGAGTCCCTACAAGACCAATGTGGCCATGGAGTTCTGGCACCGTCGAGGAGGAAAGAAGTCTTACACCGGGCTATACCTTCACCTTGCACCGGGAGACAGTTTTGCCGGTGCAGGCATATGGCATCCTGACCCCCGACCCTCAACAGGGTCCGTAGGGCGATCGTGTCCCGGCCCGAGGCTTGGAGACGAGTCAAGGAGAGTGGGTTGAAGATGGAGGGTGAATCTTTGAAGAGACCCCCAGCCGGGTTTGACGGTAACCATCCTTTCGCGGAGGATTTGAAACTGAAGGACATTACCGCAGGGATCCGATTCAGCAATGCGCAGGTTACGGGCCCAAGATTCATGAAGGACTTCGTCCAAGCAAGTAAGAAACTTGACCCGCTCAACAAGTTCCTAGCAGGGGCGCTGAGCCTACCTTGGTGATAGATGGGAACAGCGGCATATTCCGCCAATGGTTTTCTCGGAGATTTCAGATTGGGAATGATGACTTCGAAACATCATTTGAGGACAGTCACGCCGGCCGACTGAGTGTTGTCTAACTGTGTTCGAACGAGGTCCACGCGTACCGTCGTTCGTGATCCAGAAGCCATTTTTTCCGCCATATTCCTCCGCCGTATCCGACAAGCGAGCCATCTGAACCAATCACTCTATGGCATGGCACAACGAGCGATATTTTGTTGGCACCGTTTGCTTTTCCAACCTCGTGGGATTTCTCAGGCTGTCCGAGCGCTTCAGCAATGTTACCATAGCTGCGTGTCTGTCCAGGAGGAATCTGTCTCAAGGCTTGCCAGACGGCTTCTTCGAACGCTGTGCCATGCTGGGTCGTAGGGATCTGGAAATCTGCAGACTCACCGGCGAAATAATCGTCGAGCTGAGCGATCAGCATTTTTAGAACGGTGTTGGTGCCTGAACCGATCAGTCCAAAGCTTCGCTCTAGACGACGAAGTTCGCCTGTTAATGCCACACGATTCTCAAATTCGAGTAGGAATAATGCTGCGTCATCCGCGACGGCGATCATCGACCCGAGAAGGGTGCTAATCTTGGTACGAACAAGCTTCCCGTCAATCACAGATCCTAGCCGATTTACGACTACTGCCGCTTGAGTTGAAAGCATGGCTCGATCACGGGAGAGTAATCAGAAATAAAGGGTTTGACTCCAAATCTTGCGATCAAAATAGGCGTAACTCTGTCCTGCGGAACTAGGTTTGAGAAACAAGGGATAACCCCATATTCAGCTCGACCGTTCAAGTCCTAACCCAATCTTAAGCGGCCTTCAATCTCTCGCACGGCATCTTCCATTCTCGGGAAACGAAACTGGAAGCCTGCTGCCAATAACCGGCCTGGGACAACGCGCCGGCTCTTGAGTATCAGTTCGGCCTCGGTCCTATGAACGAAGGCCGCGAGCTCAAGCATCCTGCGAGTCGCGGGCAATCCAAAAGGTACGCCAAGCTCCCGACGGATGATTCTCATCATCTCACGTTGCGGAATCTGGTTCGGCGAGGCCAGGTTGACGGGCCCGCTGAAATCGTCCCGATCGATCAACCATTCGACAGAGCGGCCAAAATCAGCTTCGTGAATCCAGGAAACATACTGACGCCCGCCGGCAATGGCGCCTCCCAATCCCCATCGCGTGAGCCCTCGCAGGACCCGGTAAACCCCACCCGTGCTCGCGGCGAAGACCATAGCCGTGCGCAGTGCGACCTTCCGTGTAGCAGGCGTAGGTGCCTCGAAGAACGCTTCTTCCCATGCACCCGCGACTTCGATGGAGAAGGCGTCTTTCGCCTCCGGCGTCGCGCCGATTACTCCGGTAGCCTCGTCCATCGGCTGGTCGAAGGTGTGTTTGTAAATGGTGGCCGTGCTGGCGTTGAGCCAGACCGGAGGAGGTTTGTTACAACGAGCGATTGCCTCTCCCAGCACCCGCGTCGAATCGACTCGCGACTCCAGAATCTCCCGCCTGTTGTGATCGTTGTAACGGCAATTCACCGATCGCCCGGCGAGATTGATTAGTGCGCTTGCGCCGTCGAGCTCTCTCGCCCATTCGCCCAAGGTGCGCCCATCCCATCCGACTTGACGGATAGACCGCGCAACTGGTCCCGGCGAACGCGTCAAGACAATGACATCGTTGTTTCCAGAAACTAGTCTGTCTGTGAGCAAGCGGCCGATGAAGCCACTGCCCCCAGCCACGATGATGCGCTTCCTCATCTTCCCATTCCGCCCTAAGGCAGTCTCTCTTGACTCAGCCAAGTCTTCGCGCGTTAGTATGTAACCGCTGGCCAGGTTTCTGAGGTTTAAGTAAGCATGTTATTGACGACTAGAAACGATTCGATCAATACCAGGAGTCCTAGGTCATGAACCTTGACATTGCAGAAGCTAACGTCAACCGCAACATCACTCTGGCTGGAACAAGTGTGGCGATCTTCACCTTTCTGCTCTTCTTCCTATATGACCGATACACTTTGGGCGAGATCAACGCAGCACTCTTTCAGTTTACCATCGCGATAATTGTGTCGGTAATCTTCTCTCTGGTCATCTCAGCTCTATACTACTACGGGACCACTCTTACCTTGTCTGTTGCACCCGGGCAGGTTACGAACATTTTTGGAAAAGCTGAAGCCTTCTGGCTCGTCGGCTACAGCCTGCTGCTCCTGGAACCAAGCCTGATTCTATTCACCGTGAACCTGCAAGTAGTTGGGCTCTATGCCTTGGCCCTCTGGTCTTCCTACCTGCTCCTCACATGGCTCCAGTTTAGAAAACAAACAAAGAGAAAATGAATTAGTGCGAGATAGTATGAACTCGCCATAAGACGATCGTCAACGATCTCTGACGGTACGTGAACTAGCCCACGTACTTTGCCTTGCCGGGTTCAGCAGAAGGGGAGCTTTTGTCGTTGCCCTTCTTGAGAGCATCATCAATCTCCTTCGCCTGCTCCTCTAACTCTTTCATCTCAATCTGTAACCCGAGCTTACGTATCAGAACCCTGAGAATTATCATGGCTGCTCTTGGGTCTACCATGAAGCCTGAGGTTTCGCCAGAGAGGAATAGTCCCTTGAGGTTTCGGACTTTGGCGAGGCCTGGGATTAGTCCGTTCATCCAGGTTACTGCGCCGCTGTCTATTATCTGAACGTCTAGAGCTTTGAGTTCCTTGACAAGATCGGACTCACTGGCTGCTCCGTAAACCTTGGGGTTGTCAGAGATTCTTCCAGTAATGAAGGCACCGACAGTGATCAGCGTGCCAACGCCTAGTCGTTCTGCAAGATCCACGACGGCCTCTGAGAGGCGGAAGGCCCCCTCGGGAAGGATGGGCTGAGCGTCTCCAGTGTAGAGAACTAGATCGTTACCAGCCTCATCGCTGTTGATCCAGTAGTAGAATTCATGCTTCATCAGTTCCGGAGTCCCGTCAGGCTTCAAAAGGACCCGTGGCGGCAGATAATCGGAGTGAAGGTAGCCTAGCGGAGCTGCTTTAAGGGTCTTGACGAGATGATCGAGGACAATCTTCGCGACGCGTCCGCTGTCTGGTAGTCCGGCGATGAGGATTGGACTGTGGAGCTTCGGAGCCTCGTTGAGATGAAGTTCGATAGGATCTCTCATGGGAAACGCGATCGAAGGGACGCTTTATCCTCGAAATGGAGAAGCGAGCACGGATTGATAGGTATTCCTCCGTATGTTTTTACTCTCTTGAGAGGAAAATCTTCTGTACTTTTTTTCGGAATCTTTATATCAACTGCCGCCGTTGGAACAACTCCCCATTTGTACAGGTGACTTTATGGCAAAATTCATGCTCTCCCTCCGCGACGAGAACTTCAAACTCCTAACAAACGAAGCCGAGGACCGCGGCATAACGGTCCAAGAGTTGATTCGAGCCGTTATCATCCCAGACTGGGTAAAGCTCAACCCCACATCGAAGGTTAACGGCAATGGAAACGCACAGAAGATCCGCCCATTCCAGCAGATCAGCAACCGGGAGCCCATTATCCAGGCGATGGGCCGACTAAGAGACTAACTAGTCGCGCGGAACTAGACACCCTCAACCATTCTATTTTTCAGATGCGCACCAGAATATCGTGCGTTACCAGTGAATCCCACAAATGGTTTCTTGGAAAACAAAACAAAAGCCATGTTGTTGTTTTCAACAATCGACTGTAGAGTGTGCCAGAGAAATCGATGCAGGAGACCCCATCCCTCAATCTAGGAGGACCCATGATTTTTCCTGTAGAATGATGCGCCTTGACCCCAACACTAGAAACAGCCCGTTTGGCGCTCCGACCAATAGAAAAATCGGACATTGAGGATTTTGTGCGAATATTTGCTGATCCAAAGGTCATGGCCTCGTTCGACCTCGCGTCCTTCGATCGAAGACAGTTAGAGCTGTGGATTCAAGGAAACTTGACTCACCAGAAAAATTTTGGCTATGGACTCTTCTCGGTCATCTTGAAAACCAATAGCTCATTAATCGGTAATTGTGGGCTTCAGCGCATGGAGATCGGAGGAGTAGAGGTTATCGAACTCGGCTATGAGTTTCGCAGCGATTATTGGAATAAAGGCTATGCTACGGAGGCAGCTGCTGCCGTGCGGGACTTTGCTTTCCTACAATTGCACCTGCCACGGCTGACCAGCCTTGTTCGGGTGGGCAATTTGAGAGCTATGCGAGTCTCCGAAAAGATCGGGATGTCACGCACCGCTGATGTTACACACAATAATCGGCAGTACTGGCAATACTCTATCGATCGCAAGCGAGAGCCGTCAAACGCTAAACGCGGCACCTAGTTACCCACTACAGTGATAGTACATTTTATATATTTCGTAGGGCGTCGGTTTCCATCCAATGTACAGCCTTAGAAAGAAGGCGACTACTCTTTCAAAGACGAATTCAGAAAGATTCTACAGAAGCAAGGCATTCAACCGAGCCGCGCTAATCTCGATCATCTTGATACTCACGCTGGTCACTGCATTCACGCAGATCTATGCCGGTCACGCGGCATCTTCTAAGCCCAAACCTCCGCCCCCGCCACCGTCACCGTCTAATTCGACAAGCTGGGTGAAGGCGTACGCTTTCCAGTATGACTACTCCGCGGCCTATAGCGTCAGACAGCTACCCAATGGTGGTTTCATTGTGGGAGGATCATGCGAATCAGGGACCGCCCCCACAACCTGCAATGGATATGCGACTGTCATCAGGGTCGACGCGTCTGGAAACCTACAATCGCAGAGTCAGTACTCCTACCCGGGACACCCTGAATCCACAGCGTTGAACCTTATCAGGCCGACCACGGACGGAGGCGCGATCCTGGCCGGCCAGCCACAGTCCGGATGCCCAGAGACGGGGCTGACTGGTTGTGCCACGATCGTTAAGACAGACTCTAACGGCAACATTCAGTGGGCAAAGGACCTTCAGTACTCCGTTACTGGTCCCTATTCGACTCCCGCCACCTATCCCGCTGACCTCCAGCAAACCTCGGACGGAGGATACGTCCTGGCCGGGTACGCTATCGCTCCGGACAGTTACAATCCGTGGATTGCTAAGCTCGGCTCAACCGGACAAATACAGTGGCAGCACGTTTTCGCGGATTCGAACAGCCAATACAGTGCCGCCTACGCAGTGAGACAGACCCTTGACGGTGGATATGTTCTCGCGGGCGAAATCTACTCAGGCCAAATATTCGTGCTAAGGCTCGACTCGACTGGCGCGCCAGTCTGGCAACATACCTATTCGGCCGGGACAGATACGTACGATAATTCGTTGGAGTTGACCTCCGACGGCGGGTTCATACTGGGAGGCTCTGTATACAACGCGGGCAGTTCGGGTGTCCTGCTTCTCAAGCTCGACTCGGCTGGGAACGCGCAGTGGGCTAGGAGCTATGTTCCATCCGGCAGTATCAGCGATCTCCAACTTACCATGGCGCAGCAGACGCGGGACGGAGGCTATGCGTTCTCCGGCTACTACTTCCAGAACACGGTCTACGACGAGCGGGCATGGCTGGTCAAAACTGACTCTGCTGGTAACGTGCAGTGGGACAAGATCTATGGGGCGGATGTCCAGTATTCTGACAGAAAATTCCTCTCTTTCCAGCAGACGAGCGATGGGGGATTCATTGCAGCAGGCTTCACAAACCAGTTCAACAACGGCTACACCTCGCTCTGGCTTGTAAAGACAGACTCGAACGGCAACATCTCAGGCTGCAGTGATGTGAAGAACTCACCAGACGTCTCCAGTTCAATCACGGTGACTGTTTCTAACTCGGACCTGAAGGCTAACGGGGATGGTTTCGCCTATCTGGCTGATTCTCTCTCGACCTCCCCGGGTCCCCTCGCCGCGACAAAGGAGTGCTAGCAGGGCCGGCGGTGAGAGAGATGGGAAGATCTATCGAATGGAAGTTGGTGCTGTTCATTCTTGCAACCGGACTCGTTGTCTCAGCCGCTGAAGTCCTCCCCGCGTACGCCGCAGACTTTTCACTCGGAGTCTCTCCGACGAGCGCAACAATTCAGATAGGGTCTTCCGTCACGATAACTGTGACGAGCCAAGGACTCACAGGCACAATCAACGTCGGCATCCGCGGCGTATCCCCATCCTTCAGCAAAGGGCTTACGTTCACTCAAACCAGGTATGACATTTACATTTCAAAGACCTCACCAACAGGAACCGCCCTCCTTACGTTCAGCGCGGCCAAGGGTGCAGTACCGACCACTTACACAATCACAGTAGTTGGAAAAGACATCACAGGCGGCTGCTGTTATGGCCTTACACACTCCGCAACCCTGACCTTGACCGTAGTCTAACCGGAAATCAATAATCCTCCGATCCTTCGTATCAGCCGGTGCGCCAGTTTTCGGCCTTGTCATACGAGGAAGACGGCGTAGAGAGTCCATAGAACCGTAGCTATGATCCCGACACCTGGGAGCCCGAGCGTGAAAAGGATGAGGGCTGGTTCCGTGGTCGCGAGAAGCAGGCTCACCACGAAAAACAGATCACCTCTCCGGACCAATTGCATCTTTGTCTCAACACTCGCCTTCGCCATAGCAACAACTTCGAAGTAAAGAATGCCAGAGATGCCGAAGAGGAAGATTGCTAGCAAGCTCGATGTTAGCGTTGCCTGAAAGAGAACACCATTCAACTGGTTAGAAGCGTAGCGCGGAAAGAGAAAGATCAAATACGAAAGTGAATATGGCTAGTTTCGAACCGATTAGAGTGACGCTGCGGTTCAGGTTCGACGTAACATAGTCAAGATCTGTTCCCGTCTTATCCATGGCTGATGACGAAACCTATCTTTCCCTCTAGTGTTTTCCCAATGGATGGCCCTGGATTATTTAGGCCATCGACGCGTCGGATTCGCGAAGGACGCATTGTTGTGATTAGTTTGCGTTAATCGTACCGTTTTCATTCTACGCGGCTGTCGGATCCTTTTTTTCGAGAGGGTCCTTGCGCTCAGGAGCGCTGACTATGCCACGTTTCATCTGAAAGCGTGAAATAGTCAGCCGGCAAAGAGAACAATAGAGACAAAATGCCTGTTGGAAAGATAATTGAGCTCGTAGGAACGTCTAGTAGAGGATTCGAAGATGCCATCAATGAGGCTGTTAGGAGGTCGTCGAAGACGGTCAAGAACATTCGCGGAGTAGACATAGTGGCGCAAAAAGCACTTGTCAAAGATGGCAAGGTCGTCGAATATAGGGTCAACCTCAAACTCTCATTCGGAGTAGAATAGAACCAACCCCCTCCACTCGCTCGCTAGTTTCGGTCTCAGATCTCGTTCCCGTTGAAAACGAGACTAGGCTCCGACTCTAAGAGCTGTTGATCATTTGGAGCATCCCTACCCGAAACGGTTTTTCGAGCGCTTTCTACTTTCTTTCGAAGACCCGGTTTGCTGAGGAACGGAAGTATCTATATGAATACCATTATCGTAAACGTGAATGATATGAAAAAATTTACGTGTAAAGAAATGGGTGGACCCTGCGAAGAAGTTCATGAGGGAGCGACAGCAATGGAAATAGCACAACAAAATTTTGCTCATGTAATGGCTACTACTGACAAAGCGCATAAGCAAATGAGAGACCAAATGACAAAGCCAGGCAAGGGACCAAGCAAGGAAGAGTGGTGGGCGTGGTTCAACAGAGAATGGGACAAGAAAAAATCCGAGGCCTGACTACGAGGCCTATCCAAGGACAGATTTTCTCTTAGCCCGTTGCGTGATCAAGAATCGTCGACTGTAGGGCGTCGGATGTGATTCTCAGAGTTCCAATCAAGAAGAAAAGGGGAAGTGTCGGTCTCGCGCTCGTGAGAGCGACACTAATTGTTGAGGTGGTAGAGCGTGTTTCCACCGGTCGGTACGGAGAATAGGCCTGGAAGTGTTGTTCCTTCTTCAGGAGCGTTTGCTGGGGCGTTGATGTGGCAGCTTACCCGTAGCGTTAGCCCTGAGAAGGTGGCTTCTGGACCGATGATGCTTACTGTCAAGAGAAGAACTCCGCCCTGGACCCCAGGACTTGGGCCGCCGTAGCTCGTGAAGCTCTGGAAGCCGGTCACGACCCAGAGGCCTCTTGCGAAGACGGATCCATCTGGTTTGTAGTGGGTGAACGAACCGCCGCCGTTAGCAGCGCTCTTTGAAAGGTCGAAGGCCCCAGCCCCCGTGAGTCGGAGCACATCTCCCGCTGCTATCGGGGTTCCTGGAATGGTGTTTTGGGCCATGGCTGTGTTGGGGCCTACGAGGTTGAAGGAGTAGGATATCGAGCTGGTAGCGTGAGCAGTGCCGAGTGTGGCTGTAGCTAAGGCGAGAATTGTCAGAACAGAACTCAGTGTGAGGAAGGCTGTTTTCTTTGTCGAATTTTTCATGCCCATGTACTCCCTTGAAGCGTGATAATAGACGCACGGGAGCCTAGCGCCCATTGTCAGCAATCGATGAGACACTCGACTTATAGCGCGCAACGAGGCAGGACGAACAAATTGGACGCCAAGGACGTTAGAATATTCTGCGAGATGGCGTTCAAGAATCCCAAATTCAACGCCTTCCGCGACCGGCACATCAGCCCATCTGGCATCGGAAGAAGCATCGGGCTTGACGAGAAGACGGTTCGCGTCAGGGTCAGAAAGATGGAGGATGAGGGGTTCATCAAATATTACCAAGCCGTCCCCAGCCTCGCCCTCTTTGGACTCAGGACCGTAGGATCGTATCGGTTCGAGGCCCTCAATCTTCAGACGAAACAACGTGTCGCTGAACACATCCAGCACGTGCCGTACGTTGTCGAAGCGTTCGACTACATCGGGCCCCATATCTCAATCAATATTGCAGGAACCTCAAACGAAGAAGTCCAGACGGTCGCCGATTCAATCGCGGCCAGGTACGAATTATCTCAGATGAGGCTAGGGGACCAAGACGTGACCCGGGCGATCATGGTCCCCGATAAACTCGACTGGCAAATAATGCGGAATTTGAGGTACAACGCTCGAACCGCGACCAAGGATGTCGCAAAGGCTCTGTCGATAACACCGCGGATGGTTGAGTATCGAATCAGGAAATTGTTGAGTTCGGGCGCGATGCTGATACGGGCAATGATTGACCCTGGCAAGCAACAGGGGCTCATCTTCTACGAGTTGGAAGTTACTGTTCAGGAAGAAAAAGAGTCCTCTCTCGCAAAGCAACTAGAGAAGTTGCATGGGGAAAAGCTCTGGCTAATGAGAGAGTCCAGAAGAGGAATCCTCCTCGCAAACCTATTCGGATTCAATCTCGGCGAACCCGAGGAGGCCGCGTTGAACTCTCTCAAGATGGAAGGAGTGAGCTCATGCTCACTCTACATTCTCAAAGAAGTGATAGAGCCTCAAGGCCCCAACTGGATTGACAGCATCATGAAAGAAGAGGTTGCTGAATCGTAACGCTCGTCCGACTGCATCGGACGCCTAGTCTACACGGTCTTGATTGTCTTTCCAATCTCCTCTTCGCTCATCGCAGCGCCAGGATGAGCATCGTGCAAGTGGATCATCATATGCTTCTTCACATCTCCCTCGCCCTGCGGAGATATTATCGTCCAACCGCATGGGCAGGTACTCATCTTTCCCATGATGACCACCGAAGCCAGCATTCAATATATTCCTTCCCCAGCGGTCTTGGATTTTTCTTCTATCGAGTTATATGGGAGAAAGAGGCTTTGGTTTCTCGCAACTAAGTTAATGCGCTTTCCATTTTGCCAGCTTTGATTCCAACGAGATATCGAAGAACAGGTGCTCACTTGTTAATGAGGAAACCAGTTTTTCTAAGCGATTTCAACTCTGAAGGGATCCAGGTATAAGGTGTTAAATACGAATACAGCGCTGCGCGAATTCGAGTGAGGATGACGAAAGAAGTTGCTTGCTCTCAATGCGGCTTCCGAGTAAGGGCCGATTCCGACGACGAGTTGGTAGAACATTTCAAGCAGCACACCAAAGCGGCTCATAACATGGAGCCAAGCCGGGACCAAATCCTGGCTATGGCCAAGACCGTCCAAGTAGCAACCGCTTAAAGAAGACTGGGCAGCGTATAGCGAAACATTCCTTGACCTCAGAGCAGTAGCTACTTACGCATCTGTCGACCGCTTTCATATTTCCTCTTGTCTTCTGACTAGCGGGGACCTACCACGAAAACGCCCGCATTATGGTCACGGCAAACCGTTGCCATCGCAAACGAGACCGTATAAAACTGGAGATAGACTCGTCGTACTAGTCTCGATAGAAAGGTTGGGAATGCCCCAGCATTTTGGGGGCCAGGGCTCAAGTTCTTCGACTCGATGTTATGGTTGAACGGGGCAGAGAAAGTCAGCGGCAGCATTTCGAGTCACAGTGACCATTCCGGCGTTCTGGGCGGAGAGAACTGCCTGCTCCGACGTCATTAGTACGGGTGTGATTTCTGAGTTGAAGGTCACAGTGAATACCTTCCAGTGACCACCGTGATAGCCTGAACTTCCAGGAGCAACGGCCACAATCCCGAGCTGGCCTGCGGCACCGTTTGTCACCTTGTAGAAATTGTCCCGGCCTTCATTGGGAAAAGCCGCTGGGGGAACCACAGTTCGGACTACGGTCCCGTTGTAGTACAAGTTACCGAAGCCAGGCGTAGCGGCAAAAGCCGATGTTACTGGGAGGACCAGTGCGATAGCAAGGGCCGAAAAGATCGCCATGGTGAGAGTTTTCATTCTTACAAATTCACCTCCCGGATTCCTTGTAGGCAGGTTTCTGGGACGGATACTTTACAGGTTTAGCGAGATTAAGTGTAGATTTGGTGTAGTTTTCACCGCGTTGTTGTTCGGAGGAGAGCGATGATGGCCAGGGCCTCGGCAACGTTGATGCCCAATAGGTAGGGAAGAAATGGGTCTTGGATGTACGAAGACATGGTGACGAACGAGAAGACTGCGAGAATGTTCTGGGCGAAGAGAATCGATGCGAAAACACTCAAGCCTAGGCTGAACTGGGCGTGAGTCTCCTTGTAAACGCGAAGGTAGACCACGACTAGGATCAATAGGAGAACCGCACTTATCGCAGCGGTGTACATGCAAAGGTCCATGAGGAGAGACATTATCCCTTCACTTCCCGCTCAAACTGTGGTTTGATCTGGGCCCATATTTCGTCGAAGAGGGGCAGATGTGCTTCCATCTCGGGCGATAGAAAGTAGAGCTTCCCGTACTTCTCTCCAGCAGATGAGACGAGATGATTCTTCTCGAGAGCCCGAATATGATGCTCGGCAACCCTGTAGTGAACATGGAGAGCTTCTGCAAGCTTGTTGATGTTGCAGGGCTCTCTTCGTAGGAGGTTGATGATTCTTCCACGGTTGGGACCTCCCCGCGACCCAGCAAGAACATACCACAACAGACGCTTCCAGGATGTTTCCGAACTGGACCCGGACATCCCCACGTTTCTGCCGTCCTAGATATCATCCCAAACTACAACCTGCATTAAGACTTGGCCAGACTAGGAGTAGACTATCTTCCTTTAGAAGATAGGTCAGGATTAGGTCAGGATTACGTCCAATAGACTGCGGACCTCTGAAAGGCGTCGAGGCGCAGCGTGACCATTCGGATTAAGGCCAATCCCAGGTCACCTTTGGACATACGCAGACTTACTAGGATACCTGATTAGGGCAATAACTTAAGTCCGGTTCGCCATCAGGGCTGGAAAGTGGAAGATGAGAACAACTAAAGGCGTTCTCCTATTGCTATCGGCTCTTTTGCTGACGGGGTTTCTACCAGCGACGGTCTTCGCTGATAGTGGCCACAAGACCTACCAGTACCTATTGGGTGTAGATCCTCTCTGCAGCCTTGCCTCGAATGCTTGCCCTGATGTCTCACGCGCTCCGAACGGTGACATGGTGGCGGTCGCGGGAATGGGCACCTTCGACATTCGCTCAATGACAGCGACAGGAGGCGGCACATTCGTCCATAAGATGACCGATGGGACCATACGCGCATCGGGCACATGGGAAGCGACCAAGCTGCTCGCGTTCCACTCCTTCGGAAGCGGGTCTGCTCAAGGACTACCATCGAACTTTGAAGGCGGGCTAGCGCTCATACAGGTGACACTGAAAGTTCACGACACGCCCGTGTTCAATGCTGTCCTCAAGGTGGGCTGTGAACTCGGAAACCCGCCCGGAGGATGGCATGAAGGCATAGAGCTGACCGTGCAAGGAGCAGGAATCAACTTCAACGAAAAAGTCAGCGGATTCACGCTGTTCATACTGCAATAGAATAGAGCTCGTCAATCCAAAGTGACCCCCTTTTTTTGGTATAGTTTCCTGACCTGAGACTTTCCCTCGTAAACATAGAACACACTCCTTCAACTAACATCTATGCGCGGGTTGGATTTCAGCATCGACCTATTGGAGAGCTGGTCGTCAAGGAACTAAGGTCTTCTTTGAGAGACGACTACCCTGGAACGAAACAATGGTTCTTCGAGGAGAACCGTCCCAAGGAATACGCCCCCGGCCCGGCCAATCAGGCCTGGAATCGGACGCTGGAATTCCTGAACAACAGGCTCAGACGATCAAAATCGAATCTGACCCTCTCGTGAAGAATCTTCTTGCGGAATCTCAGAAAAAAAGGATGACCACGTACTTCGATGCGAGATTAGTCGTATCTGCGTACGTAGCCTCTGTAGGTAGCTGAGCCCTTCTCTTCGTCGAACTGACCCTCCCAGAACCCGAATGCTTTGTTGAGCCAATCGTAGCGCTTGTCCGTAGTTGAAAACTGGACCGCCATGGCTAGTCGCCAGCGCTTGGGAAACGACGGGTCGGCTCCCCGCAACCCATAGCCCTTTGTATCGAAGGCTATCCGAGCCCCGTCCTCCGTCTCTATCACTCCGCCATCGTTCTCCTTGCAGAGATGCTGGCCGGGTCCCGGATCGCGGCCTGCTTGTACGAGGAGGTAAGCGCAATCGATCGCGAAGAAGGACATCCTGATTTTACCATGTATCGTTTCGCCCTTTACTGTTCCGATTCCGTTTACGATGAAGGCCCCCTCCCTGTTGTTGGTCGAGACGAAGGGTTCTTTGCCTGGAGCGGCCTGCAAGTCAAAGTCAAAGGCATGTTCAAGTCCACCGTTTCTAGCTGCCCCGAGATTCTTCGTTCGGCTGATTGTTTGCGTCATTTGCGTAAGGATAGATGGACCACGCCTGTTGGATGAGTCTTCTACCGCATAGGTACGGCAGTCTTTATACGGTCGGGCCTGTGGTTTACTGGACGTCATGAAGCGTCTGACCTTAGAGTTTCCATATCAGCAACTGTGGGGTCGGTTATTCGGACCGAATCACGACAGGGTCGAAGTCATAGAGGCGACAAAGAGTCTCAAGTGCGACTTTGAAGGCCTAGCTGTAATCTGCCGGATACGGTTCAAAGACAAGAAGATGAAGGCGGCGGACCTAGTGGGGAAGGGGGCGGTTAGAAGCGTCGAAACACTCTATGAACACAAGGATGGGTCTCTCGTTGTCTTCATACAGGGCAAACCCGTCGTCCATGCTCCAAAAGAGCTTCGTAGAAAGGATCCCAACGTTCCCCGTCCCGGTCTGGTTAGTGCAGGCCCACCTGAGTTCGTAGACGTAGATAGGATGAAAGTACAGTTCCTCTGCAGGGACGAAGAGGTGCCTAAGATTCTCGACTTCTACGAAAAAACCAAACTGCCCCACAGGCTTGTCGAAATATCTTCTCTCCAATCAGCATCAGAATCAGACCTCTTCAGACTTACCGCAAAACAACGACAGGCCCTTCTAGCAGCGTATAGCCTAGGCTACTACGATGTACCAAGAAGAATTTCTTCCGAAGATCTTGCAAAGCGCCTCAAGCTCGGAACCTCGACTTATGCCGAACACCTAAGGAAGGCCGAAAGAACATTGCTCGCCAGCATTCTGTCGAGGTAAAATCAGACCTACGAAGGTGCAAATCTCTCCAGCGTAAGAGAGAGCTGGGAATTTTCTTTTCAGCGGTCCAGTGTTTTGCAGGTTCGAAGGTTAACCGCGTATTTTGAGATGTGTTTGTCCGCTAGGCGAAGAATTGGTTCGACTGTTTCTCGGTTGAGCGTGTACTCGATTGTTTTTCCAAGTCTCTCGCTTGTTACTAGTCCGCAGAATGCCAGGCACTTGAGGTTGTGGGAGGCCATGGTTTGCCCTATCTTGAGAGCTTCTGAAATCTCTCCCACGTTCTTCGGACCGTTTCTGAGCAGGTTTAGGATGCCGACTCGGTACTCGTTCGAGAGGGCGCTGAACAGCAGTGCGACGGCTGTAAGGTCGGTTTTTCGTAGGATAAGCTGCTGGCTCATGATCGGTCTACATAGACATGGGGCTTTCTACAATTAAACTAATCGAGCCATCCCAGGCTTGTAGCAAGCTTATATGACAACCATGTCATATGACAATCGAACCGTATGTTTGATCTGGTCATTCTAGGGTCTGGCTCAGCCGCATTCGCGGCCGCGCTCAAGGCGGCCGACCATGGAGCAAAAACGGCCATGATAGAGAGAAGCACTCTAGGTGGGACGTGCGTCAATGTTGGTTGCGTCCCTAGCAAGAACCTTCTCCGGGGGGGTGAGCTTCGATACTACGATAGTCATCGCGAATTCCCCGGAATAACGGCCGGAACTACAACTCTCGATTTCAACAGAATCATCGACCAGAAGAATCAGATCGTAAGAGCACTCCGGAAAGAGAAGTATGCCGACGTTCTAAGGTCACTACCCTCAACCAAACTCTTTCGCGGAAACGCAAAATTCGTTTCTCGGACTCGAGTGAAAGTGGACGGAATCAATGTTGACGGTAGAAAGTTCGTGGTCGCGACAGGATCATCCCCCAGGATACCTAGTATCCCTGGCATTGAGAATGTGGACTATCTCACGAACGTCGAGGCTCTCAGCCTGAGGAGCAAACCCGCCTCGATGGTTGTGCTCGGTGGTCGAGCCCTGGGCCTCGAGTTCGCCCAGATGTACTCACACATGGGAATCAGAGTGACTCTCCTGCAGAGAAGCGATAGGATAATTCCTGAAGAGGAGCCAGCAGTCTCTGACGCATTATGCCAGTACCTAGAAGAGGAGGGAATAAAGATCAAGACGGGAGTTCAGGTCAAACGCGTCTATCAGACTCAAGGCGAGAAGGTTATCGTCGCGAGAGACAAGAGTAGAGAGTTCGAAGCTCGAGGAAGTGAGCTTCTGGTGGCCACTGGTCGCGACCCTAACACGAGCCTGCTGGGCCTGGAGAATGTGCCGGTAGGGCTCAGGAAGGATGGCGCTGTGAAAGTTGACCGAGAAATGCATACGACGGCGCGTCACGTGTGGGCTGCGGGAGACGTCATTGGAGAACCAATGCTTGAAACCATTGCAGCGAAAGAGGGAGCTGCAGCGGCAGACAACGCCCTGTTGGGGACGCATCGGAAGATAGACTTCCTCCCAGTTCCAAGAGCCATATTCACATCACCCCAGGTAGCGTCAGTCGGCCTCACTGAGAAGCAAGCACACGAGCAAGGCTACGAGTGCGCCTGCAGAACCATACCCATGTCGAAGGTTCCGAAGGCCGTTGTCATCCGGGACACGAGAGGTGTGGTCAAGATGGTTGTTGATGCGTCGAGGGGAAGGATCTTGGGCGTTCACATTCTCGCGGAGAACGCAGCTGACATTATCCACGAGGCAGTACTAGCAGTCAAGTATAAGCTGACAATCGACGACATCATCGACACGGTGCACGTATTCCCGACGATAACGGAATCGATCAAGCTGGTCGCGACCTCCTTCCGGAAAGACATAGACGAGCTCAGCTGCTGCGCGGAGTAAGAATCCAAGGAGGCGAGGTAGGGATGTCGTTTATCGACCCTGTAAAACTAGTCGGGTTCTCCAAAACACCGACATCATACCGAATGATTCTGCCGGAGAGAGGAGATGTCTACGTCAAGTGTGGAGCGGACATACTCATCAACGGACTGAATCTAGACCTCAGGGCCGAAGCTCGATGCCCCGTATGCGCGACGGTCACCCGTTTCCACATCGGCAATAGACGAATCGAGGAACTTGTCCCTCAGGACCCAACGCTTCACGTGGTCGAAATTCAGCTGGGACAGGGACGCCTGAACATCATATGCGATTCAACTCACATTTTTGACAAGAAAGACTGCCTCACCAGCTGGCTGTCAACCTACACTGGAAAACCGGGCCTAGTAGTCTCGCTGCCCGACTACATGGATTCTCTGAATAAGCGGCCTCCAAGGAAAGTATCACCAGCATGAACTTCACTCGGTCAAAAGGACACAGTCCGGCAGTAAGACATTCGACGACAGAAAGGAGCGAACTCGAACATCTATTCGACTTCGATCTTCAAGCAACACCGGGCAGACAGCCGTACATCTCGACCGAAGGCCGAGAGGGGAGCTTCATCACAAACTCGATTGGGACGCTCACTGGAAAGGTCCGAGGCAAGATCAGAATGTCCTTCTTCGCGATCGATTGCGCTTACCTCCTCGTACAAGCAGGCCGCGATCCGGGACCCGGCCAGCATCTCTGCAAGGAGAACGATGGCGGAGTGATAGAGACGGAGGACGGGGCTCGGATAGCCTTCGATACAAAGGGCTATGGGTTGCGGGGAGCCGACCCGTCGTTTCCCAAGCGCTGGCGACTAGCCATGGCGGTCCAGTTTTCAACTACGGACAAGCGCTACGATTGGCTCAACAAAGCATTCGGGTTCTGGGAGGGTCAGTTCGACGAAGAGAAGGGCTCAGCTACCTACAGAGGCTACGTACGCCGGTACAACTAGAACGACCGATCCCACCTCGCAATGCATAGCCTACGCCTAGGTCGTTGACATTATGCGCCTTGTCCCGGGTCGTCTCAGTGTTTACTCAGAGTACTGGAGAGAGTAACGGCTGGAAAGCAAACCCCTAAGCCGGCAGAAAGCAGATATCGAAGAGTACGCAATCACGTTCGTCCTATGGTAGAGCTGGTCGTCAAGGAACTGACGCCGTCTCTAAGAGACGACTTCCTACACTTCTTCGACACTATCGCATTCGCAGACAATCCTGAATGGTCTGACTGCTACTGCTCAGCCTACCATTTCGCGAACAAAGGAAAGGCTGAGAGTCGTCGCGAGGCCTCAAACCAGATCGAGGAGGACAGGATGCACGGATTCCTCGCCTATGATGGTGGGAAGCCTGTTGGGTGGTGTAACGCGGCTCCTCGCAGCAGCTACCCCGGAGTCCAGTGGCTGATGAGTCCGGGTCCCGATAAGTCTGAGCGGGTCGGTTCAATCGTCTGCTTTGTAATAGCCTCTTCGCATCGCGGCCAGGGAGTCGCATCCCACCTACTGAATGCTGCATGCCACAAGTTCGCCCAGAGAGGACTAGAGTATGCTGAAGCTTATCCGGTCAAGAAGCCAGAGTCAGCCGCTTACAATTTTCCGGGACCGTTGTCAATGTATCTCAAAGCCGGCTTCACTGAATATCGCGACGCTGACTGGTACCTGGTAGTCCGAAAACGACTCAAAACACCAACCTGAGCCGAAGTGGCCGTTTCACCACTAGGGAACTCTTTTTCCTCATCATCTGATCCATGTGACTAGTTTCGTCGACCGGTCTCCGGAAACCGACATGTTAGCAATCAGCTCATAACCATAGGATCGGACGAAGTTAGGATAATGGAACCGGAGCGGGAGATTGCTAGAGTTCACGGACTTGGCAGAGGCAGTATCCTGGGTTTTAGTCTAATTGTAACAGACCGGAAGATTGTAGGCATCGACACCCGAAAGGTCAGTGTCAGATTGTGGCTCAGCATGATGCTTGGGCTAGGTCTTGGCGGGATTCTCATTGTGCTGGTCCTGTTCAGTGGGCTTGAGCCATTGCTGTTCAGAATCAGTCCACTCTTGTCTTTCGTCGGCATTTTCTCGCTTATAGTCTCACTACCCATTCTCATGGTTGTGCTAGTGCCCCGTTTTCTAGCAAAAAGAATACGGCAGACTGCTCATTCAACAGTTCAAGCAGTCAAGGAAGATATTATTCGCATAGAAGTCCGTAAACCAGGCAGAATAACTGAGAAGGGCTACTTTACGGTTAGACTGTTGAACGGGACGTCCTTCTCTTTCTGGACTGTCGGTCGGGACACGTTCGACCATGTAAATTCGCTCTTGACCGGCTTCGCTCCCGGGCAGATCAGCGACACGTCAATCTCGACGGGACAATTCACTGATCGCGACTCAGACAGGCCCAACAACAGATTGCTTGTCGGCATAATGGCATCCCTGATTCTGCTGATCATCGTCAGCGGCGGGTTTCTGTTTCCCTACCTCACGCTGGCGCAAGTAATCGACCTCATTATTGGAACAATCACGGTTCACGTCCTCATAATCATCGGTTACCTATCACTGCGCAGATCACGGCACCATCGCAAAAAAAGTGCCCTGACCTGACCCCAAGAGCCGAAATACGTCGAAATTGAGCCATTGAAGCATGATACTCTGCGGAGGAACAAGCAATATCTGACAATAATGAGGATTCAAAGTGTGCTCGGTGCGGCGGACGTTTGGAGGATGGCTATGCGATGTCACCTAAAGGTCTCTGGTGGGACAAAGTGCAACATAAGTTGACATGGTTAGGGTCCGGCGCCGAAAAAATCATTTCGCAGTGGAGCCTGGGAATGCCCAATTCACCCGCTCAAAGATGTTACAACTGCAATATAGTCATCATCCAGGTACAATGAAAGCCCATTCCCGCCGGGCAAAATTCTGATCATATAGAGCTGGGAATGCCTCTTGCCTGTCTAGTTCCTGTATCTGCGCAACACCTTGTTGGAGAAGAGTCGCCCCAAATTTCTGAAATCGTCGAACTCGAATTCTGGGTCGGACAAAAAATGGGAGAGGGGCATAGGTCGTGGGTTTGGCTATGGGCTGAACGAGGTCTGCCCTGAGTAGACGCCTTCAAATCCTGTGGGAGTTTGGGTTCCCGAGAACGGGCCTTGTCCATGCAGGTTAGCCAAGCCACCGGTGCCGCTGAGGATGGTATACCGACCACTGAGGGAATTTCCGACGCCGAAAACGCCCGTCGCCACGAATCCGATGACTATGCTTCCTGATTGGGCCGCTACCGTACAGAAACACGTGAATTGTCCGAGAAAGTTGTCTTGGCCAGTCGTGCGCACCAACAACGTGAAGGCTATAGGCCCAGATCCGCTGAAAGTTCCTGTTACCACGATCGTGCCTGCCAGATTGAAAGCTGTGTTGCTATCAGCGGTCAGAATCGGTACTAGTGAGGTCACAGTCGTTGTGAACGTCCCAGCGGAAGGAGTGACCGTTGTTGCGTGCACAGCCGGAGCCAGAAGCAGTAATGGTGCAAGAAGCAGAGGTAATGCGCTAATATATTTCATGCGCCGACCCTCTGTTCCAAATTATTTTTAACCTTATCCATCTCTAGCCCCGAGACTACAGTAGAAGTCGGGCTCGAAGCATTTTGGAGTCTTCTCGCCTATACTTCCCAAGCATTTCCAAAACACTGATCGCTATCTCGCAGAAAACTGGGATGATTAATTTCGGCTGCTAAGTACCCTGTTGGAGAAGAGTCGTATCTGCCGACCCGCGTGTATTGCCCAAGATTTTGCGCGACCCAATTGTTCGTTCGAGTCCTATTCGGAAATGATGACAAGCACCTGGTCAATTTGTTTAGCAGGTCTATGAGCCACTGGGACAGTCGTCGACAAAGGCCTCGGCCACCGTGCAATTGGAAACGGATTCCTCCCCGTGAATACAACCATTCAAATAGAAGTCTCTCCAGAGTTCAAAATCGAGTATCATGCAATCTCAACAGCAAACCAAAGGCGAGGTAATCGCTGAGCTGCGCGGTAAGACTGACAGCTTCAGCATCAAAGACATCGGCCCTAACGGCATCAAGATGGAGAACAACGACGTAGGCCAGATCACCGGCAAGTACCAGGCCAATTTCATGGAGACGGTCAGTATTCACATGAAGACTGACGGTACGAGCGAATGGGAAGGCAAAGGCATTCAGATGGCGGGCAATGACATGGTCGTCGCAACAGGCCACGGCAAGGGTCGCAGGAACGCTGACGGAACCATCTCGTTCGAGGGAGAGCAGAAGTACATGACGCAATCGCCGAGCCTATCCTGGCTCAACAATACGAAGGGCTGGATCGAGGGAACAGCCAGCCAAGCCGACCAGACGTTCACCGCTAAAGTCTACGCCAAAAAGTAATCAAACGATCGTCAAACATCCAACTTCTCATTTTTTTGTCGCCTATACGGCTAGATATGACACTCGGGCTGTTGAAAGTGTCGCTGAAGGAGTTCTTGCTCATGACCCGAACAAATTCCTCTTTCGTTGACGAGCATCTGATGCTCGTTGAATGATACGCCCGGGAATTAGTTATCGCTTCTCAGGCTACAGCTCTTTTCTGCGCTAGCTGGTCTCTGTAGAGTATCGCAAGGGCTAGGATCGAGATGAAGATCATAGTGTATATTGCCGAGATCGCCATCGACTCAAAGATGTCCCTTGTCGTCCAAAGATGCCCGACTGCATCTATGACGTTAGTGCTGGGGGACATGAACAAGTAGCCGAGGACAAACCCGACTCCTGTCCACAGGTAGAGTATGATCGCCTGGAGATAGTGGGTTGCGGGTAGTGCTCGACTCAGGTCTTCCGACCCACGCTTCCGCTGGTACAGCGCGAAAAGCTGGAAGAAGATGTAGACGGTGAATGACCAGCCGAGATAGTTGGAGAATGGTACGCCAAAGTATCCTCCTCCGTCCTTCCATA
>Ga0209802_1000018_pt1 | contig 97067 bp, 86 predicted proteins | sample GraSoiAngelo_129_FD_185886 | JGI IMG/M metagenome (GOLD analysis project Ga0209802, IMG submission 185886) | Grasslands soil microbial communities from the Angelo Coastal Reserve, California, USA - 14_0927_12_40cm (SPAdes) (version 2) | ecosystem: Environmental > Terrestrial > Soil > Grasslands ...
CAGCCGATGGCGCAGGTCGAAGGCGGGCCGGTCAACATCTGGTACTGGCGGAACGATACGCCCGGCGCCGCGGACATGAACGCCAAGGGCTTTGGCACGTTGAAGAAGCAGGCCCAGCAGGATGTCCAGGCGAGGGGCGTCTGGAAGGACGAGAAGACCAAGGTCCGGTTCAAGGAACGGAAGCTCATCCCCCGAAAGGACGCCAAGGGGGAGCCGATGAAGGACCCCAAGACGGGCGATCCGCTCTTCGACGAGGAGACAAAAGTGGTCGAGCAGGACGCCACCGGTGTGTGGCGCGTCGTGTTTACCCGGGGGCTCACCACGACCGATCCAAACGACGCCCAATTCCAGCTCGGCACGTTCCCGAACATCGCGTTCGCGGTCTGGGACGGCAAGAAACTGGAAAGCGGTGATCTGAAGGAGTCGGGCTCGCAGAAAGCCGTCACCTCGTGGTGGTACTTCAACGCGGAGCCGCCGACCAACTATTCGATCTACCTCTACGGGCTCATCGCGGTGGTGGTGGCTGCAGGGGTGGAGTACGTCATCATCCGCAAGGTGAGGAAGGGGCAGCCGGCATGAGCAGGCAGCATAGCGTGAGGGCGGTCGCGGTCGCGGCGGTGGCGGTGCTGGTCGGGCTGGGCGGGTGCGCTCTGTTCGAGAACGAGCACGTCGCCAAGGGGCGCAGCCTCTATGCCTATTACTGCTCCCACTGCCACGGCGAGCACGGTAGGCCCGGCGAGGGCTTCAACTGGAAGTTCATGCCCGATCCCAAGCCCAAGGACCTGTCCAACAAGGACGAGATGAGCACCCTGAAGGACGAGGAGATCTTTGCGACCATCGCGCGCGATATGAAGGACACAACGCCAGAGGTCGGCGACAACATCGGTGACGACGAATTCGCCGTGCCGACCATGCCCACGTTCAAAAACACGCTGTCGGAGGAAGAGCTCTGGTCCCTGGTGGCCTTTGTGCGCACGCTCCATGGGATGAAGCTGGAGAAGGCCGACTGGGCCTCGCTTAAAAAGGAACGCCCGAAATTCGCGCCGGTTCCCAAGCCCATGGTGACGGCGTCCTCCTCCGAGGAAGCCAAGCTCGCGGCGCGTGGCAAGCAACTCTATTACAACAAGTACGGATGCAACGCCTGTCACAAGATCGGGCAGAGCGGGGGAGAGGTCGGCCCGCCCTTGGATCGGGCCGGGTTCCGCTTGAACTCGTCCTGGGTGTATCGTTGGATCAAATATCCGCAGATCATGAAGCCGCACACCAAGATGCCGAATCTGGGCGTCAGCGACGACGATGCCAAGGCCATCATGTTTTTCCTGAAAACGCTGAACGCCCCGCCGCCCGACAGGCCGCCGCCGGCCTCTTCCTGATCGACACAGCATCTACCTGAGCAGCACGCCGCTCCAGAACCCCGCGAGGATGAGCGCGCCGGCCCAGACGTGCTGCTTGAACAAGGCGAGGGCCTGGGCGGGCGCGATCGGGTGTTTGATCCGGCGCACCTGGCCGGCAAACAGCGCGCCCGTCAGGAGGAGCGTCACGTAGAACGGCCAGGCGAGGCCCGTCGCCAGGCCAACCAAGCCCAACAGCGCCACCATCACGGACAGCGCGCTGCCGACCGCCACCCATGCCCATGGCCCGAAGAGAAGGGCGGCGGAATGCACGCCGGCCCGTTGGTCATCTTCCTGGTCCTGCAAGGCGTAGATCGTGTCGTAGCCAATGGCCCAGAAGATGGTAGCGACGAAGAGGCCGACGGCTGGCCAGGCGATCTCGTTGCGCACGGCCGACCAGGCCATGATCGCGCCCCACCCGAACGCCATGCCCAGAATGGCCTGGGGTAGCGGCAGAACCCGTTTGGCCAGCGGGTACAGGACGGCCAGGAGCAGCGCGATGGGTGCCAGGGTGATTGTGAGGGAGTTGAGCAGGAAGACCAGGCCGGCGGCGAGCACGATCAGCGCGAGAAAGACGGTCACGGCCGCTCTTGGTTGCATGCGGCCGGATGCAAGGGGACGCTCGCGAGTGCGCTGGACTCGCCGGTCCAGGTCGCGGTCCCAGAGGTCGTTGACGGTGACCCCCGCGCTCCGCATGACAAACACGCCTGCCACGAAGATGGCGGTCAGCGAAAGCGGCGGGTGCCCGTCGCCGGCGAGGACTAGCGCCCACAGGGTCGGCAAGAGCAGCAGGAGGGAACCGGTTTGATTGCGGAGGCGAATGAGGTCGGCCAAGTCGGACCAGGAGAGCGACAGTCCTCCAAGAGCGGCCATGGGCGCACGGTATCGAATCGGTTGCGGGGTGTCAAGGAGACGGCCGTGAGGGTTTTCGTTGCGATTGGCTCACATTTCTTGTATAACGCGGCACACATGTGGCTTCCCATGTCGACCCTTCGGCCCCTCATGCGCTTCTTCGTTGTGGCGACGGTCGTGGTCACGCTCGGCTGCGGGCAGAAGCTCGTCTTCCCGCGATTGGAGTTCAAGTCCGACGAGGCGAAGTCCCCCAGCATCCCTTTGTCGGTCCGTCTCGAGATCCCCGAGGCCCTCAAGCACGCTCAGTTGTTCTATAGGGATTCGTGCGGGGTGCCCCAGGCGATTCCTCTGGGGGAACGGCTCGCCGAGCAAGTGAAGGCGGATGCGACTGGAGTCTTTGAGAAGACCTTCGAGGGAAACCCGAAAGATCCCGCGGATGCCGTGCTCAGCGCCGCGCTCGAGACCGGGGAAATGAACCTGGCCATCCCTCGACGGGAGATCGGAGAGTACCCGCTCAAAGTATTGGTGCGCTTGCGGGTCACGGTGGTCGATATGGAGGGCAAGACCCTTCTCAACGAGCCGGTCAAGGGCGAAGGCAAGTGGACCGTGACGACCGACGGCACCAACTGCACGGTTCAGGGGCTGATGCTGCCGGTGACAGAGGCATTGGAGAAACTGTCGGATCGGTTGGTAGACAGCCTGACCCAGTCGGTCAAGATTCGCGACTGGGCCATTCGCTTGGGGACTCGCAAGGAGATGATGGCCGCAGGCCGGCCTGGCGGGAGCGGGGGCACGGGCGCGCCGCCGACAGCGACTGCCGAGGCGCCGACTCTCAGCTTCCTGGCGTCCCTCGAAGATGAGAACCGCAATCAAGTGCTGGAGGCCGGTGAGAAGGTCGTCGTCCGCGTGGAGGTTGCCAACGCCGGTCCGGGCGTCGCGCGCGGCGTGGCGGTCGAGCTCTCGGGTACGCCGGCTCTTGTGAAGGAATTCGTCAATCCGACGTTGCTCGGCGATATCCAACCAGGCGAGAAAAAACAGGCGACGATCACCACGAAGCTACCCGCCACTTTCCCCGCGCAGCAGGCGGAACTGCTGGTGCAGGTCACCGAAGCCGGAGGCCATGGGCCGCCAACCCGCAAGCGGTTCGTGGCGTCCATCATGTCCGGCGCGGGCGCCCGCGAACCGGTTGAGGTGCTCTCGGTCGACGTGGATCAGATTCCTGCCAAAGTGCAGGGATTTGAACGTCGCACTTCGTATGCGTTGGTGGTCGGCCTCGGAGGCTATCGGGAGGAAAGTATCCCGCGTCTGAAACATGCCCGGCGCGATGCCGAGGTCGTCTCCAAGCACTTGACCACACTGGCGGGGTTCCCGTTAGAGAACGTGAGGGTCTTGACGGACGAGCACGCGCTCCTGGTCGATCTTCAGGACACCCTCGAAGACTGGCTGCCCCGCCAGGCCAACGCGTCAGGGATCGTCTTCGTCTATCTGATCGGCAACGCCGTCCTGGATGCGGAGGGCACCGACATCATCCTGATGCCCTACGAAGGCCGGCCCGACCTCGCGCGCCGTGGCTACTCGCTGAACCGGCTGCAGGACGTCCTGGCGCGCTTGCCGTCCCGGCTGAACTTGGTCTTGGCCGACCTCTCGTTTCAAGCCGGGGACGGCAAGGGCGACCCGCGACATCTCCCATGGAGTGCGGGCAAGCCTGGCGACAAGCGCCGCACCGTCGTTATCGGGTCGTCCTCCACGAACGGGCCCAGCCTCTCCTGGGATGCCGGACAGCACGGGCTGTTCACCTATCACTTTCTCAAAGCCATTCGGGGCCAAGGCGACGCCGACGACAACGGCTGGGTGGACGTGGGAGAGATCATCACCTATCTGCGGGAGCAGGTACCCAAGGGCGCGGCCGAGCTGAAAAAGCAGCAGGTGCCGGCGGTGAGCCCGGAGGTGGAGCCGGACGGCCCGATCGGGACCTTCCCCTTCAGCAAGGCGCGGCGGCGGGGTTGAATTCCCTAAGACGGCTTGTTAGAGTGGGCGCCCGGGCCGGCGTAGCTCAGTTGGCAGAGCAGCGGTTTCGTAAACCGCAGGTCGGTGGTTCGATTCCACTCGCCGGCTCCACTTGACCCATTTTCATCCATCATCCTTTTCGGAAGGAGGCCAGCAATGATGAAATTAAGAGTGCCCGTCCTCTACCTCTTTTGGGTTATTGTCGGGCTCGTCTCTGCCCCAAGCGTGGCACTTGCGGGCCCGGAGCAGGACGCCGCGGAAACCGGTCGGCTCTTGGCGATTCTCTTGGACTCCGGTCGGGTCACAGTGGGGGCCAACCAAGCGCTCATCAACGATGCCGAAAAGGGCGACAAGGGCTTTACGCCCGAGGTGTTCGAAAAGCAGTTGGTCGAGAAGTTCAAGGAACGGTCCGGAGTGGACCTGACCAACCTCAAATCTGCCAACGTACCCGAGATGGCCAAAAAACTGTTGCCTCAACTGGTAGAAGCGTCCAAACGGACCGTCGCTGAGAATCAATCGACCATTAATAAGAAGGGGGTCGGCTTTAAGGGCTTCATCCCGGCGACCTTCGGCACCCAAGCGGCCGCCAAGTTCAGTGGCATGGCAGGCATTTACCTCAAGCAGACCACGCACGACGGGTTGTTGCGGAATCCTGCGAACAAGGCCGACGGGTTCGAAGCGGACGTGCTGCAAAAGTTTGCCGATCCGGCGTACCCCCGCCAGGGCGAGAAAATTGTCAGCGAGTCAGCAGATGGCGGGAAAACCCTCCGTGTGATGCTGCCCCTCTTTTACGGCAAGGGATGCCTCACGTGCCATGGGGAGCCCAAGGGCGAGAAGGACATCTCGGGTTATAAGAAAGAGGGGGCGAAGGAAGGGGATTTAGGCGGAGCGATCAGCGTCAAGCTGCCGCTGAAGTAATTCCCACGCGTCTCACCGCTCGTCGTTGGCGAGGGCCCACACCAGGGCGAGGGCGTAGCGCGCGATCAAAGCGAGTAACTCGGGCTTGATCTTTTCGGGCGTATCGGTCGGCTGATGGAAGTCCGGGTGGGACCCTGCCGTCACGATTGCGGCGGTGGGCAGGCCGGCTTCTGCGAACGGCACGTGGTCCCCGCCTGGAAACAGGCCGTACAGTTCCAGCTTGTCGCCTGCTGCGACCTTCTCGGCCGCAGCCTGCGCGGCCGCCTTCTCGAGTTTCGCAAGCCCCACCACGATGTGGCCGTTTCCGACCCCCGCGTGATCGACATTGATCATCGCCTTGGCGGCGCTGAGGGGATAGCGCGGGTGGGCCACATAGAACCGTGAACCCAGGAGGCCCTGCTCTTCGCCAGCGAAGGACAGGAACAGGAGGCTCCGCTTGGGTCTGCTGCCGGTGGTCGCGAGGACGCGGGCGATCTCCAGCACCACGGCTGTGCCGGACGCGTTGTCGTCTGCGCCGGGGAAGACCAGGCCGGCTTGGATCCCGAAGTGGTCGTGATGGGCGCCCAGAATGATGGTCTCCTTGCGAAGCGTCGGATCGGAGCCGGGCCATAGCGCGAGGATGTTCGAGGCCGTCGCGTCGAGTCGGCGTGCAACCATCTCCATGCGCAGTTCCGTGCCTGTGTCCGCGGATCGTGCTGCGAGTTGACGGTCCATCTCCTCTTGAAAGGACCGAACGGAGCGACCGAGGGGGTGCAGGATGGCATCCGCTGCGGCGGGCGTGATCCATAGTCCAGGCAGAGCGGGAGGCGCCGGCCCTTCGTAGAGGGCCGCCGGCCGGGTCGTCATTCCACGGCGCTCCTCGTAAGGGCTCAGGATCGGACCGGTCACGGTCAGGTAGGCCACAGCGCCCTTGGCGTGGGCGGTCCGGACTTTGTCCGCGTGGGTCAAGCGCCCTGGAAAACCCTTGGGCTGTCCGCGGAGGAAAAGCACAACCTTCCCGGCTGCCGAGAGGCCCTGGTACTCATCGAGCCCCTGGCCGGGAGCGGCGATGCCATAACCAACAAAGACCACCGGGGCTGAGACTTGCTCCGTGGGGGCCAGGCTTATGATCGGGAGGAAGTCCTGGCCCTTTTCGAGCGCTACCACGCGCCGGTCGACCCGAATCTCCGCACGCACAAGCGTGTCGATTTGCACCGTAGTGATCGGAAACGGTTGCAACGCGGCCTCAGGTAAGTGGCGTGCGATGTAGGCCGCGGTTGCTTGGCCGCCGGCTGTCCCGGATTGTCGCCCGTCGAAATTGGAAAGCTCCCGGACGGTTTGCATGAGTTGAGCGGGGGAGATATGGGCGGCCAGCGTGGCGAATTCGTCAGGTTCGGCCGAGTACCCTGGTGAGGCGATGCAAGTCAGGATGAGGACCGACAAGACTCCTGGCACGCGCATGGCGCGGGATTATAGCACGGAGATTGCAAGAGCCCTGTCCGAGCACATTTCGACCAATCTTTCCTCTTGCTTTCTGTCCCGTCTTTCTGTAGAGTCACGGCGTTCGGCTGCCTCCAGAGGGCCTCAGAAGAAGGTACTGCTAGCACAGAGCACATCAAAAAGCTTCGTAGCTGCGGTTCATTTCATTAACGCATGAGGGATTAGGCGTGGAGTATGGTGCAGAAGGCGGTGAGCACGTGCGCGTCTCATCTGATTACCTTGCCCTATCGTTGTTCGGGCTAGTCGCGGCCGGTGCATTGGTGGCTGTGCCGGTGTTCGGGTATTACGTTGGCTATACCTGGATAGACTGGGCGCTCCTGATTGTCCTGTATTTCGCTTCGGGGCTGGGGATTACCGTGGGGTATCACCGGCTGATCGCCCATCGGAGCTTCGAGTGCAGGGCATGGGTCAAGGGGGCGTTGTTGATTGCGGGGGGCTGGGCGCTGGAGAATTCGGCCTACAAGTGGGCGGCCGACCATGTCCGGCACCATGCGCGGTGTGATCAAGAGGAAGACCCGTACAACGCCACGCTTGGCTTCTGGCACAGTCACTTGTTATGGATCTTCAACAAGGCCCCGCAAGACCTTCGTGAAAAATACGAAGCGCCGTTTCGCAAGGATCCGATCGTGATGTGGCAGCATCGCTACTATGCCATCATTATGCTGTCCGGACTGGCGCTACCGTTCGCAGCGGGGACGGCCTACGGCGGGTGGAAGAGCGGGTTTGGGTGCTTCCTGCTGGCCGGGGTGGCCCGGATGTTCCTCGTTCTCAATTCCACCTTCTGCATCAATTCCGTCTGCCATCTCTGGGGAGATCAGCCCCACACGTCGGCGGATTCAAGCCGGGACAATTGGCTGGTGTCGCTTGTCACGCTCGGCGAGGGCTATCACAATTACCATCATGCGCATCAGCGGGATTACCGCAACGGGCCCCGCTGGTACAATTTCGACCCCTCCAAGTGGTTCATCTTCTGGCTGTCGTTGACCGGGCTGGCATGGAATCTCTATCGGATGCAGCCGGAGCGTATCCGTTATCAGGCGTAGGCGGATTGTGACATTCACCCCTGAGATCCCGTTGGGATCGGGGAAGGGCTTTCAACAAGTTGACGAACCGCACGGCGGTTCACCAGTGGAAAGGAGTCAGGTATGGCCAAAGCGATGACGAAGTCTCAGGTTACCGAGCACCTAGCCGGCAAAGGTGGAATTACCAAAAAGGCGGCAGGCCAGTTTCTAGACGAGCTGGCCTCCCTGGCTTATAAGGAGGCCAAGAACACCTTCACCTTGCCCGGGATCGGCAAGTTGGTGCTGGTCAACCGGAAAGCCCGGATGGGTCGTAACCCCCAGACCGGAGAGCCGATCAAGATCCCGGCCAAGCGAGTGGTGAAGTTTCGGGTTGCGAAGGCCTGCAAGGAGGCTGTCTTAGGGAAAAGATAACGACAGCAGTACTTACCGGAGTCTTTTCGGGGAAGGGCCGCCATGACACATCGGGCGGCCCTTCTTTTTTCAAGGCGGGACCGCTTACAGCAACGTTTTAACGTTCTCGGGAGGGCGGGCGAGGACGGCCTGCTCCCCTTTCTCGATGATTGGGCGCTGGATCAACTCCGGATAGACCACCATCAGCCTGATCAGCTCCTCATCGCTCACGTCTTTGTTACTCAACTCCAGCTTCTTGTAGCGCTCTTCGTTGGTGCGCAGCAGGTCGCGAGGGGACACGCCGAGCTTCTTGATCAAGCGGCGCAAGGTCGTCGCCGACATGGGAGTTGCGATATAGTCGATGGTCTCAAACTTGGCCTTGGCTTCGCGCAAGAGGGTCAGTACTTGGCGGCAGGTGGAGCAGCTCGGCTTCTGATAGACTGTCATCTTTTCCATGAATGGAGCCTCCCGTCTGTCGGTGCCCTCGGTACGTGTAGCAATGGAGCAGACAGGTTGTCAAGCAACCGGTGAAACCTCGAGCGGGTGAGGTGTCGGGAAGCATCGGCATCGGACTGGTGGGGCTGGGCCGTCACGGGAGCCGGTATGCGCAGCACCTGTTGGAGGGGATTCCGGGGTGCCATTTGGCGGCCGTCTCCAGGCGGGATGTGGGCGCTGGACGCGCCTTCGCCGAGCGGCATGGACTGCTCTTCGTGCCGGACTGGCGCGAGCTGGTGACGTGCGAGGAGGTGGAGGCGGTGGCGGTCGTGACGCCCCCGGCGTTGAACCGGGAAATCTGCCTGGCGGCCGTACGGGCCGGCAAGCCGCTGCTGATCGAGAAGCCGCTGGCGTTGACGGTCGCCGATGCTCGGGAGATGGTTCGGGCTGCGCGCGAGGCCGGCGTCGCGCTCATGACGGCCCAGACGCTCCGCTTCACGCCCGTCCTGGTGCGTCTGCGGGATTGTCTGGCGGACGTCGGCCCGCTGGAGTACCTTGTCCTGGCAATGCGGGCCGACCGGCCGCCGCACCGCTGGTTGGACGATCCGGGTCAGGCGGGCGGGGGTGTCCTTCTGGAGATTGGGATTCACCTGCTGGATCTCATCCGTTTTCTGACGGGCGCCGAGGCGGTGGAAGCGGTCGCCGACTTGGAGCAGCGTCACACCACTCGAGTCGAAGACCTCGCGCTGGCCCGGTTCCGGTTGTCCAATGGAGTCTCCTGTTATGTGGAAGTCTCGCGGGTGTCGGGAGGGCGCCTCTGCCGCGTGGAGGCGGTCGGCAGGGCCGGTCAATTGATTGCAGACGTCGATCGGAGCCTGCTGACCTGGATCGAGGGACGTATGGTCACGGAAACGGAGGCAGTACCGGATCGGCCGACCGTCATCGCGGTCCTCGAGACGTTCGCTAAGAGCCTCTCAGCGAGAGTCCCTGTACCGGTGTCGGGAGAGGACGGCTTGCGCGCCGTGGCGATGGCTGATGCCTGCTACCGCGCCGCGCGCGAGGGACGGCCGGTGCCGGTGGTAATTCCATCCTGGCCGGCTTGACCCTCTCGGAAAGCGGGTGGTATAGATACCGCGTGGGCACTGAGGAAGGGCCGTTTGCACAGGCGAGCAATTTTTCGGTGGCGATCTCCCAGGCGCGAAACCTCCGGGATCTCCGGCAGCGGAAGTACGGGCAGCCGGTCTATGTGAGCTCGGACCATCCTCTGGCCCGGAAGGGACAGACGGCCACCTGGGAGAAGTTCAACGTCCGGCTGGCGGTCGTGAAGTTCGAGGACGGTGCGGTATTGGGGTACGACCCGGCCGATCTGCTCCTGCCGACCCGCTTTGACAATGGCAAGCCGGTGTTCGAGGTCCGCGCCTGCGAGTTGTGCCGCGTGGCGTTCACCTTGACGCAGGGGGAAATCGAAGAAAAGAGAGAGCCCGCCCGTTGCCCCGCCTGCCTGGAATTCTAGACCTTCCCGCGCAGTCGAGCGAAGCGATTCTCCAGCAGCACGCCGGTCGGTTTCCAGCCGTGCGTCTGGATGACCTCCTGGACGGCGTTGATGCGAGTGGAAAAGTTCGGGTGGGTCTTGAAGAAGGCCTTATCGTCGCCCTTCAGCGCACGCAGCCGGTTTAAGAGCACGACATAGGCAGTGGGATCGTATCCCACGCGGGCGGCAAACACCTCACCGAGGCTGTCCCCTTCGAGCTCCTTCTCCTGGTCGAGCCCTTCGTCGAGCAATTTCTTGGCGGCCGCATCGATCAGGTTCTTGAACACGTCGGGATTCTGATGCGCGTAGGCCAGCCCGGCCTCGGAGACGCCGGCGAGGCGCTTGCTACGCTGGATGACCTCAAGGATGTGCTTCTGGGAGACGTGCGCGATCTCGTGTCCCAGCACCGCGGCCAGCTCGGCTTCGTTGCGGATCTGCTTGAACAAGCCGCGGGTCACGAAGACATAGCCGGCCGGCGCTGCGAACGCGTTGATCGAGTCGGAGTTGAGCACGGCGAAGTGGTAGGGAATGTCCGGCCGGTCGCAGGTGAGGGCCACGGCCCGGCCAACCAGATTGACATAGCGGGTGAGCTCCGGCTGATCATACACTCCCCCGTAACGGGCGACGACCTGGAGGGCGATGGCTGCGCCTATAGACTGCTCTTCCTCATACCCGATCGGCAGGAGCCCGCTGAGCAGGGTTCCTCCGCCGTGAATCATCATATCCAGCCGCTCGTTCCCGGTAGAGATCTGCATCTCAGCGCATCCACCCCATCCTCCGGCCATTGCGAGCGCAACGCACGCGGCGGCGATTGTCTTTGTGGTTCTACTTTGCATACTCGCCGAGCCCCCCGTTCTTCAGAAAATCTTCGACCTCTTGGTCGGTTATTCGGTACCCTGCCATGCGATCGATCGCGTTCCGATGCTGCTGGGTGATGCCAACGTGATTGGCGTAGCCTTCCGAGACCTTGTCTAGGCCGCGGGCGCCGGCTGACGCCGTCACGTCTCCGGCTTCGGTCCTCCTGAAGCTTTTGCCGAGCTTGGCCAGCACATCATCCTCGCTGCTGGCGGGCTTGGTGGGCGTCGTCTTGCCGGCGAAGATCCAGCCCTTGGCCCCACGCGCGGTCTGGACGGCCAGCCAGTTTCCCTCCTTGCCGAGCACCTCCAGCGGCTCCCCGAACTTCAGGTCGGCCACCACGCTGTCCAGCGACGTTTTCCCGGAGCGGAGCTTCGCGGTCTTGCTCTGGACGAAAACGGTTTCTGCCAGCGCGACAACGGTCAGAAGATACAGGCTCAACAACAGTAGGGTGATGAGCGGAGCGGCAAGTCGTGAAGGGCGTTTCAACGGCACCTCCACAGTCGGCTATTTAGACTGCAGCACGTACACGCCATCCCAGTCGGGCGGAGGAGGGGTTGCCAAGTACTCCTGCACCCGATGCAGGCAGACCTTGGACGGCCCATCGGACGGGTCCAGCGCCAGCGCGGCTTCGAAGCGTTCCTTAGCCCTGACGAACTCCCGTCGCTTGTAGGCGGCGAGACCGTCCTGGTACATGGCGACCACGCGTTGCTTCTCCGCCGGCAGCGCCCCTTTCAGGGCCAGCAGTTCGTACACCACCACCGGCTCCAGCTTGCCCTTCACCCGCAGCATATCCACTTCCCGCGCCTCGATATCGGGTTGGGCCAGCTCGTACGTCCGCGGGCCCAGAAGGATCAACGTGTCGTAGAACTTGTTCGCCCCTTCCAGACGGGACGCCAGGTTCACGCTGTCGCCCATGACAGTATACTCCATCCGCGTCTGGGAGCCCATGTTCCCTACGACCAACGGTCCGGAGTTGATCCCAATGCGCGCGACGATCTCCGGATAGCCTCGCGCTGCCCACTCCTTTCGCAGTTGGGCGAGCGCCGCCTGGTTCTCCAGGGCCGCGACGCAGGCCCGCGAGGCGTGGTCGGGCTCGCCGCGCGGCGCGCCGAAGATCGCCATGATGCCGTCGCCAAGATACTTGTTCACGTTCCCCCGGTACCGAAGAATGATGTCCGTCATGGATGACAGATATTCGTTGAGCAGGAAAACGAGGTCCTCTGGGTCCAGTTTCTCGGAGATCGTGGTGAACCCAGCCACGTCGGAGAAGAAGACGGTCAGCTCCTTTTTTTCGCCGCCGAGCTTGATGCTCGCCGGGTTGCGCATGATCTCATCCACGACTTCCGCGGCCATGTACTTATCGAAGACGGCCCGCAGCACGCGGCGTTGCCGGCCCTCGGTCAGATACTCCACGGTGGCCGAGACGGCGTAGGTCAAGGCCAGGGCCCCTTCGGGAAAGACCAGTTTCATCCAGACCCCGTGGCCTGAGAAGGCGTGGACGACGAGCCCGTAATACGCGACGGCCAGCCCGGCGATGAGTAGGAATTTGAGAGCTTGGCGTTGGACCAGCACGAAGGCCCATGCGGTGCCGATGCAGAGCACCAGCGTGGTCAGGACAAAGGCCCAAGGTGGGGCCAGTGCGATGGCATGGCCGTGGAGCAGGTTGTCCAGCGCGGTCATGTGGATCACGACGCCGGGCGTGAACGGAGAGAGCGGGGTCACCCGGAGGTCATAGGTGCCGGCGGCGGTCGTCGCCACGAACACGATCTTGTCCTTGAAGAGGGCAGGATCGAGCAGGGGGCGTTCACCCTTCTGCATTTCGGTGTAGGAGCGCAGAACCGCCCCGATGGAGTAGGCCGGGTAAACCTTCTGCTCGAGCGCGCCGTGCCAGTCGAGGACGATATCGCCATCCCGAGTGACGGGCACTGTCGTCGGGCCCAGGCGGAGCGTGCGGCCATCCTGTACGGCCTGCTCCGCTCTCAGGATGTACCGGGCCACCGCCGTAGCCAATTGGGAAACGGCGCCCTGCGCAGTCGGCACCAACGGCGGCAGGCGGCGCATCGTCCCGTCCTGATCAGGCGTCAGAGTGATGTGCCCTAGTCCTCGGGCGGCTTCTGCCAGCGGTGGGATGGGCAGCTTCAGCCCTTGGTACGGACTCGCGGCGTTGGCCAGTCGCTCCGGCTGCGAGTCCAACGGAATCGTCGCCTTGCTCAGGAGTGGGGCGGAGAGCGCGGGTGATGAATCGTGTTGGAGCAAGAACGGAAAGAAGACGTTTCCAGCGGCGCGGACTTCCTCTGCGAAGACCACGTCAAATTCCTGGTCGTTGGCGTCGGGCTCCAGGAACAAAATATCGACGACGATCGCCCTGGCCCCCGCTGTGTGAAGATAGTGCACGACATAGCCGAAGCGGTCCCGAGGCCAAGGCCAGCGGCCGAACGCCTCGAGACTGGCCTCGTCAACGGCGACCAACGCGAGACTCTTGTCGGCCTTGGCCGGATCAGCGTACTGGTTGAAGCGGTGGTCCAGGGACTTCAACTCTGCGATGGTGAGGAGGCCGGAGGCGTGAAGCGTCATTGCGGCGATGAACACGGCCAGCCCGATGCCGGATGCGGCGAACCACTTCTTGGCGGCGTGGGGCAGCGGCATCGCGTCCAGTATGGCCGAGCGGCTGTCCTCTTGCAAGGCAAGGCACGGGGCCGTTGTTGTCTTGACAGGTTGCCGAGAGCCCCGCACAATACCGCTTCATTGATTGAAGGGAGGCACGGACATGCCGCATGACTTCATGCCGGGATTGGCGGGCGTGCCTGCCGCCCGCTCCAGGATCAGCGATGTGGACGGCCAGGCTGGCGTTCTGGAGTACCGCGGCATCCGCATCGAAGAGCTCACCGCGAAAAGCACCTTTCTCGAGACGGCCTTCCTCCTCCTCTTCAACCGCTTGCCGACCCGTCTGGAACTGGAACGGTTCACTGCCGATATCACAAGGCACCGGCGGATCAAGTTCAAGATCATTGACCTGATCAAGTGTCTGCCCGAGACCGGGCATCCCATGGATGCGCTCCAGGCGGCCGTGGCGGCCTTGGGGATGTTCTACCCTGGCCGGAACGTCCGCGATCAGGAGAACAACTACTGGTCGGCCGTGCGGCTCATCGCAAAGCTCCCGACCGTCGTGGCGGCCTTCGCGCGCATCCGCCACGGCGACGACCACGTCCCGCCGCGGGACGAGCTGAGCTTCAGCGAGAACTTCCTGTACATGCTGACCGAGCGGATACCCGACCGGCTCGCCGCGGACGTCCTCGACGTGAGTCTGATCCTCCACGCCGAGCACACGATGAACGCCTCCACATTCTGCGGGCTCGTCACCGCTTCAACCCTCGCCGATCCCTACACTGTCGTCGCCTCGGCGATCGGCGCCCTGAAAGGGCCGCTGCACGGCGGGGCCAATGAGGAGGTCGTGGCCATGCTGCGCGAGATCGGCACGGTCGAGCGCGTGCGTCCTTACCTACAGATGAAGTTGGACCGGAAGGAGCCGATCATGGGGTTCGGCCACCGGGTCTACAAGGTCAAGGACCCGCGCGCCGTGGTCCTCCAGCAACTCGCGCAGAAGCTCTTTGCCCAGTACGGGAGGTCCCCGCTCTATGAACTGGCCGAGGAGGTGGAACGGGTCGGACTGGAGCTGCTGGCCCACAAGAAGGTGTACTCCAACGTGGACTTCTACTCTGGCATCATCTTTGACCAGATGGGCATTCCCAGCGACACGTTCACCCCGATCTTTGCCATGGCCCGGGTCGCAGGTTGGCTGGCCCACTGGCTCGAGCAGTTGAAGGAGAACAAGCTCTACCGGCCTGACCAGATCTACGAGGGGGAGCACGGGCGTCGGTACCTGCCGCTCGACCAGCGCGGCTGATTACAGTCGCGGCCCGGCTGCTCCCGCGCTTGTTGCTTGAGCGGCTCCCCGGACTGGATTACAATCCCCGCGCTGGACAAAGCTGTTCCACCAATGGTGAGTCCATTGCAAAAGGGGGATGCGTGAAGAAGAAGCCGCGGAACAAACCTGCCGGGAAGCCGTTCCAGGGGAAAGTCATCTACCTGTCCAGGCAGTCGTCGCAGAAAGCGGCAGGCGGGGCGACCCGCCTGGAACGGGACACGATGGGCGAGCTCGCCGTCCCCGCGGACGCCTACTATGGCGTGCAGACCGCCCGCGCGATCGAAAACTTTCCGATCAGCTCCCTGCGGCTACCGCGCGCCATGATCCGGGCGCTGGGACTGGTCAAGTGGGCCGCCGCGCGCGTCAACGCGGAGCTGGAGTTCCTGGACTCCAAGATCGCCAAGGCGATCCAGCGGGCCGCGCAGGAGGTGATCGACGGGCAACTGGACGATCAGTTCCCCGTGGACATCTTCCAGACAGGCTCCGGCACCTCGTCCAACATGAATGTCAATGAAGTCATCGCCAACCGGGCGGCTGAACTGCTGGGCGGGGAGCGGGGCGGCAAGCTCGTGCACCCCCACGATCATGTGAACCTCGGACAGTCCAGCAACGACGTGATCCCCACAGCGATTCACGTCGCGGCTCTGGAGCAGATCGACCAGGCGCTGATTCCGGCGCTCAAGCGCCTCTATACGGCCCTGGCAGCCAAGGCCAAGGAGTTCGACGACGTGGTCAAGATCGGACGCACGCACTTGCAGGATGCGACCCCCGTCCGGCTCGGGCAAGAATTCTCGGGCTACGCGCGGCAGATCGAGCTGGGCATTCAACGGGTGGAGCGGGTGCGCTCTTCGTTGGGGGAGCTGGCTTTGGGGGGCACCGCGGTCGGCACAGGCTTGAACGCCCACCCGGAGTTCGCCAAGCGCGTGATTGTGTTGCTGGCCCGCGAGACCCGCTGTCCGTTGCAAGAAGCGAAGAACCACTTTGAAGCCCAGGCCGCCCAGGATGCGCTGGTGGAAGCCAGCGGGGCGCTCCGGACCGTGGCGGTCAGCCTGATGAAGATCGCCAACGACATCCGGTGGCTGGGCTCGGGCCCGCGCTGCGGCCTGGGGGAGATCCTCCTACCGGAGACCCAGCCCGGCTCCTCCATCATGCCGGGCAAGATCAATCCCGTCATCGCCGAGTCGGTGATGATGGTGGCGGTCCAAGTCATGGGGAATGATACGGCCATCATGGTGTCTGGCCAGGCCGGCAACTTCGAGTTGCTCGTCATGCTGCCGGTCATGGCGCACAACCTCCTGCAATCCATCGCGCTGCTGGCCCGCGGGGCGGAAAACTTCGCCGTTCGCTGTGTGGAGGGCCTCAAAGCCAACCCCGAGCGGTGCCGGGCCGGGATCGAGCAAAGCCTGGCCATGTGCACGGCACTCGCGCCGGAAATCGGGTACGAAGCGGCGGCCGAGATCGCCAAGGAGGCGCATCGGACCGGCAAGACGGTCCGCCAAGTCGCGCTGGAGAAGAAGGTCCTGCCGGCGGAGCGCCTCGCCCACCTCTTGGATCCCTGGCGCATGACCGAACCGGGCCTGCCAGGCGGCAAGCCAGGGAGCGCGGGAGGATAATCTTTTTGACAATTTCTTTTTGGCCATGCTAGCTTCGGCGCTTATTTTTTGCTAGGTAGGTTCTCCCTGGCACGAAGATTCTTCGGATGAGTACGAAACATTTGATTATCGTCGTCGGCGCCGGACCAGCCGGCCTGTCCGTCGCCAACGTCATGTCCAAGCAGGGACATGAGGTGGTGGTGCTCAACCGGGACATCAAAGTCGGCGGGCTCGCCGAGTACGGCATTTTCCCCAACAAACACAAGTTGCGCGGCGGCTTGCGCAAGGGCTACTGGGAAATCCTGACGCGCCCCAACGTCCGTTACTTCGGCAACGTGACGGTCGGCAACGGCTTCCATCTGACCGTGTCAGAGCTGCGCGCGCTGGGACCCAGCGCGTTGGTCTTCTCGACTGGGGCCCAGGGCACCAAGACCATCGGCGTGGAGGGGGACACTGCCAAAGGCGTCTATCACGCCAAAGACTGCGTCTACCACTATAATCTGCTGCCGGGCTTCAGCACCCGCCCGTTCGAGATGGGCCAGCGCGTGGCGGTGATCGGCATCGGGGACGTGATGGTGGACATCGCGCACTGGCTGTCTCGCCGCCGCGTTGCAGAGGTCCACGTGATCGTCCGGCGCGGGCCGGCCGAGCGCAAGTACAACCCCAAGGAGATTCGCGCCGTCTGCGCCTCTATCGATCAGGACTCCCTCCAGAAGGAGATCGCACGGATCACTCCACGCCTGGAGGCGGTAGGACAGTTGCCCGAGAAGATCCTGGCCGAGATGCGGGCGGAGTTCACGAAGTGCGAGCCGCCGGAGAGCCACACCCGCATGCACTTCCATTTCCTGTCCTCCCCGAAGCGCGTCCTCACCGATGGCCAAATCCAGGTCACTGGCCTGGAGGTGGAAGATACGAAGCTTGAGCTCAAAGGCACGGATCCCGCGGCGGTCGGGCTGAAGACCTACTACACGATCCCGTGCGACAGCGTCGTGTTCGCCGTCGGAGACCGTGTGGATGAGGCGGTCGGGCTTCCATACAAGAACGGCGTCTTTGTCACAAACCCCACCCGGACGCAGAACGATCCTGACGACAGTCTGTTCCAGGCCTACGACGAAGCGACCGGCGCGGTCATCCCGGAGGTTTTTCTCTGCGGGTGGGCCCGCAAGGCCAGTGAAGGGCTGGTCGGCGTGGCCAAGCGGGACGGGGAGTGGTGCAGTGAAGTCGTCCTGCGGCATCTGGCGGACAAAGCGCCTTTGACTGCAGAGGAGATCGCACACAAGCTGAAACGGCTGGAGGCCTTGGTAAAGAGCCGGCAACCGGATGCCGTGCAGGTCGATGATCTGCTGGCGTTGAGCGAGATGGAGCAGGAAGAAGGGCAACGCCGCGATATCGAGGAGTTCAAGTTTCCCACCAACGAGGAGATGCTCGTTGCCATTCGCCGGAAGAAGTCCATGGCGAAGGTGTCAGCGTCCCGTTAGCTCTCCCCCCACTTCAGTTTGTTGCGCAACATATCGTAGTAGGTGCGGTCCGCGAAGCGGATCAGCCGTGTCTTCTTCTCCGACGCGCGGACCTCGATCAGGTCGCGGGGCTGGAGCGTGATGCCGGCCTGCCCGTCGAACGTCACCATGGCGCCCTCGTCTTTGCTGACCAGCACCACCTCGACGTGCGCCTCTTGGGGGATGACAATCGGACGGTTGGTGAGGGTGTGGGGACTGATGGGGGTGAGGATCAGCGCGTGGACGGCGGGGTTGAGGATCGGCCCGCCTGCGGCCATGGAATACGCCGTCGAACCGGTTGGAGTCGAGATGATGAGCCCGTCGCCCCGCAATCCCGTGACGAATTGGCCATTGATGGAGATCTCCAGTTGGACCATGTGGGACAACGCGCCCTTACTGAGCGCCACGTCATTCAGCACGGAGGCCGCGGCGATCTCCTTGCCCATCCGGACGATGCGGGACCGCAGCATGAGGCGTTCCTCTTCCGCGAAGGCATTGGCGAACACCTGTTCTAACGCCTTGAAGAGCGCGTCGCGCGTGACTGCGGTGAGGAAGCCCAGCCCCCCGGTGTTGACGCCCAAGATTGGGATGGGACGGTCCTCGACGAGGCGGGCCGCCGCCAGCATGGTGCCATCCCCGCCGAGGACCACCAGCATATCGGCGAGCGCGGCGAGGTCCTTCTTGGGATAGGAAGCGGTTTCCCCGGCGAGCTTGGCTGTGGCCGGATCGAGCAGTGGGTCCTTGCCCCGAGCCCGTAACCAGGGGACGAGCTCCTTCAAGAGAGGGTTGGTATCGGGCGACTCCGCTTTGACGAGGATGCCGATGCGTTTCATGGGCGGCATTTTAGCCTGGATTGTTCATGAATATCTACTATGTCGCCCAATCCTCTCGGGGGTTGCCCATTGCTCTTCAAGTCGCAATGGGCCATGGCTTCGGTCTCGAACGCCTCGCTACGACATTCGTGAATAATCCGGGCTATCCGCGCCGATTGATTGTCAACGCAGACGATTTCGGGGTAGTACCTACAGTGATTTTTGTGGTGTGTGCACGCGTGTGGCGGCGGTCGCGCGGGGGGCGCCCTTGACACTCTCCCGATCACCCGGTAGAATACGATCACGGATTCTCCACGAACGGCCGCCCCACCTGGAGGAGACACAGGATGTTTGAACGGTTCACCGACAAGGGCAGAAAGATCATCGTCTTGGCACGCGAAGAGGCCGAGCGGCACCAGAACGACTATCTGGGCACCGAGCACCTCGTCCTGGCCATCCTGCGCGAGACCGACGGGGTAGCCCTGATGATCCTGAAGAAGATGGGGCTCTCCACAGAGCAGATCCGTCTCGAAATCGAGCGGAACCTGCCGGGCGGCGGCACAACAATGACCTTCGGGGAGATCCCCTTCAGCCCACGGGTGAAGAAAGTCATCGAATACGCGGTCGAAGAGGCCCGGTTGCTGGGCCACAACCATATCGGCGGCGAGCATCTCCTGTTGGGCCTGCTCCGCGAGGAGGAAGGCATCGGCGGGAAGATTCTCCGGAGCCTCGGGGCCAATCTCCTGACTGCCCGCCAGTTGACCGTCTCGTTCCTGCGGAAGAGCTCGCCGCGGGAGCGCGACCGGAAAAGCAATACCCCGGCGTTGGATGAATTCGGGCGGGACCTCACCCATCTCGCGCAGGAAGGCTCGCTGGATCCGGTCATCGGCCGGCTGGACGAGATCGAGCGGGTGCTGCAGATCCTCAGCCGGCGGACCAAGAACAACCCCGTGTTGATCGGAGAAGCCGGTGTCGGCAAGACGGCGATCGTCGAAGGTCTCGCCCAGCGGATCGTGACCGCGGAGGTGCCCGACAATCTCTTGAACCGTCGCGTCATCGCGCTGGACCTGGGCTCTCTCGTGGCCGGCACCAAGTACCGCGGCCAGTTTGAGGAACGCCTCAAGGTCGTGATGAAGGAGATCGTCCAGGCGGGCAACATCATCATTTTCATCGATGAGCTGCACACCCTGGTCGGGGCCGGGGCGGCGGAAGGGTCCATCGACGCGTCCAACATGCTGAAGCCCGCGCTCTCGCGCGGAGAGATCCAGTGCATCGGCGCGACCACCCTGGACGAGTATCGCAAGCACATCGAGAAGGACGGGGCGCTGAAGCGGCGCTTCCAGCCGATCTACGTGCAGCAGCCCAGCGTGGAAGAGACCATCCGCATCATCCAGGGCCTGCGCGATCGCTACGAAAGCCACCACGGGGTGGAGATTACCGAAGAAGCCATCGCCGAAGCCGTCAAGCTGGCGGACCGGTACATCACCGACCGCTTCTTCCCGGACAAGGCCATTGACGTGATCGACGAGACTGGGTCCCGGGCCAAACTGCAGGCCTACGCCCTGCCGGGCGATCTGCGGGCGATGGAACAGGAGTTGAAGAAGGTCTCGCGCGAGAAGGAAATGGCGATCGCGCTTCAGAACTTCGAGGAGGCCGTGAAGTTCCGCGAAGAGGAAGAGCGGCTGCGGAAGCTGCTGGAGGACTCGAAGCGCGAGTGGAAGAAGAGCCAGGAGAAAAGCCGGCCAGTCATCGCGAAAGAGGATGTCTCCTACGTGGTCTCTAAGATGACCGGGATCCCGCTCTTCAAGCTGGAAGAGGAGGAGTCTCAGAAGCTGCTGCGGATGGAAGAGGCGTTGCACAAACGCGTCGTCGGCCAGGAGGAAGCCGTCTCCGCCGTCGCACGGTCTATCCGGCGCTCGCGGGCCGGGCTCAAGGAGTCCAAGAAGCCGATCGGGTCCTTCATCTTTTTGGGGCCGACGGGTGTGGGCAAGACCGAGCTGGCGCGGGCGCTGGCCGAGTTCCTGTTCAACACCGAGGATGCCCTCATCCGGATCGACATGTCCGAGTACCAGGAGAAGTTCAGCAGCTCCCGCTTGTTCGGGGCGCCTCCGGGGTACGTGGGCTACGAAGAGGGCGGCCAGCTTACGGAGAAGGTCCGTCGCCGGCCGTACTCGGTGGTGCTCTTCGACGAGATCGAGAAGGCGCACCCGGATCTCTTTAATGTGCTCTTACAAGTCTTGGATGACGGCGTCCTCACGGACAGCCTCGGCCGGAAGGTGGACTTCAAGAACACGGTCATCATCATGACCTCAAACCTCGGCACCAGGCTCATCAAAGGAGCCTCGTTGGGCTTCCAGCGGGACACCTCAGAGGACGTCAATCGCCGCCACAAGGAAGACATCCTGGGCGAGCTCAAGCACACCTTCAGCCCCGAGTTCCTCAATCGCATCGATGAAGTGGTGGTCTTCCACTCGCTCGAGAAGTCGCACCTGGTGACGATCGTGGACAACCTCCTCACGGAGTTGAACCAGCGCCTGGTCGATCGTGGGATCGAACTCGAGGTGTCGGACGAGGTCAAGGCCTGGTTGATCCAGGAAGGCTACCAGCCCATCTACGGCGCCCGGCCGATGCGCCGGTGCATCCAGAAGAGCATCGGCGACCCGCTCTCCGAAGAGTTGATCAAGGGGCGGTTCCGGGAGTTCCACAAGATTAAAGTGGTCATGAAGGGTGGGGTGCCAGCCTTCGTCGAAGAGGAGGCCTTGGCCGGCGTATGACCGGCCGGCCAGGCGTCGCGGGTTTGTTCCCACCGTTGGCCGCTCCGCTCTGTTGATTCTGAGTGCGACCACGCCTCCCAGTTCGCTGCTGTGTGGACTGCGCCGTCTCCCCCGCCCTGTCTGAGCCACCTCCGTGATACTGGGCATCGAGACATCCTGTGACGAAACCGCCGTCGCCGTCGCCCGTGCGGATGGCGCCCTGCTCGCCGAGGTCGTGCGTTCGCAGGTGGAGACCCATGCCCGCTACGGGGGCGTGGTGCCCGAATTGGCCGGCCGCCGCCACATCGAGACCATCGACCAGGTCGTGCGGGAGGCCTTGACCAGTGCGGGGATTGGCCCGCGCGAGCTGAGCGCGGTCGCGGTGACCGGGGGCCCCGGACTCATCGGCGCCCTGCTGGTCGGAGTCGCCTACGGCAAGGCCTTGGCCTACGCGTTGCAGATACCGTTGTTGCCCGTCAATCACCTGGAAGGCCATCTGTGCGCGGCCGGCCTGGGCGCTGGAGCCGTGGCCCCGCCCTTCGTGGCGTTGATCGCCTCGGGCGGCCACACGAATCTCTATCATGTCAAAACGTGGGGCGAGCCGGAGCTACTGGGACGGACGCTGGACGACGCGGCAGGGGAGGCCTTCGACAAGGCCGCCAAGATGCTCGGCTTGGGCTATCCCGGCGGTCCCGTGATTGACCGGCTGGCGGGCGAGGGCGACCCGGAGCGGGCGCCGTTCCCCCGTCCGTACCCGACGTGCGAGGACCTCAACTTCAGCTTCAGCGGCATCAAGACCGCGTTACTGTATTACCTGCGGGATCGGGCGGCCGAGGAGCGTTCCTGGCATGTGCCGGACGTGGCGGCAGGGTTCCAACAGGCCATCGTGGACGTCTTGGTGGAGAAATCGCTGGCCGCCGCCAAACGCTGCGGCGTGCGCCACGTCGTCGTGACCGGCGGCGTGGCCGCCAACTCGCAGCTCCGGGCGCGCTTCGAGGCGCGCGGGCGCGACGAGGGGATCACGGTCCATATCCCCCCGGTTCGCTATTGCACCGACAACGGGGCCATGATCGCTGCAGCCGGTGCGAGGCTGTTGCGCGAAGGTCGTGTCGCGTCACTGGACTTCGAACCTCGAGCGGACTGGGTCATCGGAGGCTGACGAGCGCAAGGAGGGCGCCCGATTCCTTCTCCTCACGGTTATCTCACGGGGCTCAAGCCCAACCAACTGAGGCGGTTGGAGCATGTCTACCGCCGCCGGGTGCCCGAAGATGCCATCATCTCCTGGGAGCTGGCCCGGTTCTGCACAGGGCTCTCCCGCGAGATCGGGCGCCAGATCGGCCTGCTCATCAATCGTCGGGGCATGATCGAAGACGTCATCGTCGGGAACGACCGAGAGGTCGTCTTGCCCGACCTCTCGGACTATCGCCTCGGCCGGCAATCGCTCCGCGGCATTCGGCTGATCCACACGCATCTGCGCGACGAACCGTTGAGTCAGGACGACCTGACCGACTTGGCGCTCCTGCGCTTGGACCTGATCGCGGCCCTCGGCGTGCGCGCCGACGGCGAGCCAGGCCATCTGTATGCGGCGAACATCCTCCCGCCGAATCCGACCGGCAAATCCTACGAGGTCTGGTCGCCGGTCGCCGCGCAGGACTGCCAGGTCCGCCTGAGCGAATTTCTCAACGCTCTCGATGAGGAGCTGAGCCGGACCCGCACCGTGCATCTCGTGGACAACCTCCAAGAGCAGGCGATTTTGGTCAGCGTGTCGCGGCAGAGCCACGCGGATCAGGAAGAGTCGCTGGCGGAGCTTGCCGAACTGGCCCGCTCGGCCGGCCTCATGGTGCTGGACACGGTCGTTCAGCGGCCTCAGGCGCTGCATCCCAAGTACCTGCTGGGCAGTGGCAAGCTCAAGGAGGTCGTCATCAAGGCCTTGCAACACGGGGTGGACTACCTCGTCTTCGATCAGAATCTGTCGCCCGCGCAGGCCACGGCCATCGCCGCCGTGACCGACTTGAAGGTCATCGACCGGACCCAGTTGATTCTCGACATCTTCAGCCGGCGGGCGCACAGCCGTGAGGGCAAGCTGCAGGTGGAGCTCGCGCAATTGCGGTACCTCCTGCCGCGCCTCACCGGACACGGCACGGCGATGTCGAGGTTGGCGGGGGGCATCGGCGGACGCGGACCCGGCGAGACGAAACTGGAAGTGGATCGGCGCCGCGTGCGGGACCGTATCAGCCATCTCGAGAAGCAGATGGAGGCGCTGGCGCGGACCCGCATGCAGCAGCGGGCTCGGCGCCTGCGTCGGGCGGTGCCGATCATCTCGATCGTGGGTTACACCAACGCCGGCAAGTCCACGCTGCTGAACGTCCTGACGCACAGCCGGGTGACGGCGAACAACCGCCTCTTCGAGACGCTGGACACGGCGAGCCGTCGCCTGCGCTTTCCGGAGGAGCGGGAAGCGATCGTGACCGATACGGTCGGGTTCATCCGGAATCTGCCCGAGGAGCTGATGGGCGCGTTCCGCGCCACGCTCGAGGAACTGCACGACGCAGACCTGTTGCTGCACGTGGCGGACCTGAGCAGCCCGACCTTGGAGCGGCAGGTGGCAGTCGTGGAGGACATTCTACGGGAGCTGGGGCTTGATCGCCTGCCGCGCCTGCTGGTCCTGAACAAGGCTGACCTGGTGGACCCGGCACAGGCTACGGTGGTGAGCGCGCGCCTCGGTGGGCTGGCGGTCTCGGCCGTGCGGCCCGACACGCTGATCCCCCTGCTGGACGCGGTCGAAAAGCAGCTCTGGAGTTTGACCCAGGCCGGCCTTTCCTGCTAGCATAGGCCCACTTTTCCAAGGGTTGTGGGTCCCTCCGTGGAGATGGCCTCGCCCGGTCTCGTGACTCTCACGTAGGTCGGTCATGAATTGTTTGGCCTAGGTCGTCGGTCCCGCGGAGGTTTCGACGAGGGGGAGCCATTGAGGACCACGGACCGGCTCCTAAAGCTGCTGGATGAAGAGTTTCCCAGCCCCCAGGTGGCTCTTCACTACAAGACACCGCTCCAGTTGCTGGTGGCGACCATCCTGTCGGCCCAGTGCACGGATGAGCGGGTGAACCAGGTGACGAAGGGGCTCTTTGCCCGGTATCAGACGGCCAAGGACTACGCGGAGGCGGACCCGGCCAGACTACAGGAGGAGATTCGACCGACCGGGTTCTACAAGGCGAAGGCCCGGAGCCTTATCAAGACCGGCCAGGCCTTGGTCAGCCGGTTCGGCGGGGAAGTGCCCCGGACCATGGAGGAGTTGGTCACTCTGCAGGGCGTCGGGCGGAAGACGGCCAACGTCATTCTGGGCAACTGCTTCGGAGTCCCCGGGGTGGTGGTCGACACTCATGTCACACGGGTCACGCAGCGGCTGGGCCTGGTCGACACGGACGATCCGGAGAAGATCGAAGTCGCGTTGCAGCGCCTGTTGCCGAAGGGCATCTGGACAAGGGCCTCGCATCAGTTGCTGCTCCACGGACGGCATATCTGTCAGGCGCGCGCGCCCAAGTGCCATGAGTGCCGTCTGTACGACCTCTGCCCGTGGGAAGGAAAGCGGACGGCATGATCCGGAGCATGACGGGGTACGGGCGCGCTGAGGGACGGCATAAGGGCACGCCCATTACCGTGGAAGTCCGCTCGGTGAACCACCGGCACAGCGAGGTGATGGCCAAACTGCCACGCGCCTTGCAGGCCCATGAGGACCGGATCCGTGACCTGGTCCAGGGCCGGGTGGCCCGCGGGCGCGTGGATGTGACGGTGAATTTCAGCGGCGAACGGGACCCCGGGCGCGGGATTGTCCTGGACCGGGCGCTCGCGCGCCGCTATCACGCATTGCTGAAAGAGTTGCAGCGGGAGCTCGGGCTCAAGGGCTCGCCGGAGGCGACCCTGCTCGCCAGCTTCCGGGACGTCATCAGGCCGGCGGAGCTGGCGGCCGAAGAGCCGGGCGCGGTCCGCGCGGTGGAGCTCGTGCTGGGCCGGGCGCTGAAGGCGCTCGACCAGATGCGCCGCCATGAGGGCCGCACGCTGGAGCGGGATCTCCTGGCGCGATTGCAGGAGGTAGAAGGGCGCCTGCGCACGATCCGCCAACGACTCCCAGCCATCGTGGACGAGCGCGCCGCGCGCTTGCAGGAACGGGTCAAACGGCTCCTGGAGGGCGCGGGGGCGGGCAGGGACAGCGTGGATCAGAGCCGTTTGGCGCAGGAGGTGGCGCTCCTAGCCGATCGCAGCGACGTGAGCGAAGAGCTGACCCGCCTGGACAGCCATCTGGACCAGTTCCGGGCGTTCCTCCGAAAGACTGAGCCGGTAGGGCGGAGCCTGGATTTCCTGTTGCAGGAGATGAACCGCGAGATCAACACCATCGGGTCGAAGGTCGGCGACACGGTGGTGACCCAGGAGGTCGTCGCTGTGAAGGCGGAGCTCGAGAAGATCCGCGAGCAGGTGCAGAATGTCGAATAAGGACGCCATCGTGAAGCGCCGTCAGGGCATCCTGTTCGTGGTGTCGGCTCCCTCCGGCGCCGGCAAGACGTCCCTGTGTCAGGAGCTCGTCAGCCAGGTGCCGGATTTGCGCTACTCGGTCTCCTACACCACCCGCAAGCCGCGTCCGGCGGAAATCGCGGACCGGCATTACCACTTCGTGGAGGAAGCCGCGTTCCGGGACATGATCAAGGAAGGCGCCTTTTTGGAGTGGGCCGAGGTCTACGGCCATCTCTACGGGACCCCCAGAGCCCCCCTCAAGGAATGGATCGCGCAGGGGATCGACGTCCTCCTCGACATCGATACCCAGGGGGCCTTGCAGATCCGGCGGCACGAACCGGACGCGGTGTCGATCTATATCTTGCCGCCGTCGCTAGAGGTGCTGCGCCAGCGCCTGGAGGACCGAAAAGGAGACGCGCCGGACGAGATCGCCAGACGGCTGAAAAAGGCCCGGGATGAAGTGAAGAATTATCGCGACTATGCCTACGTAATCATCAACGAAGACTTTAAGTCTGCCGTGCGGCAGCTCGAAGCCATCGTGCTGGCCGAGCGCAGCCGGACGGCCTTGCTGGACCTATCCGCCGTGGAACAGGCCTTGATGGTAAATGAAAGGGAAACGCAGGAGGATCGTTAATGGAAACGTTATCGCTGATGCCCGAGTATCAGGACTTGCCGATCGAATCACGGAGCCGGCTGGTGATCATTGCGGCCCAGCGGGCCCGGCAGTTCATGCAAGGCACCCGGCCGTCGATCGCGACCAAGCACACCAAGCCGACGACGATGGCGCTCGAAGAGGTGCTGAAGGGCAAGGTGAAGTTCCTGGTCGGGAAGGAGGCCCGCCAAGCCATGAAGGAAGCGCGCAAGCAACGGGAGCGCGAGCTTGAACGGCTGACCCTGGCGCACGTGGGCGGTGAAGACGCGAACGAGATCAAGAAGGACTTGAGCGTCATCGTGGACGACTCCAAGCCGGCGGAGGCGAGTGAAGACGACTAAACGCACCCCCCTCGCGCCTGCCGCGCGCTTGGCGGGGAAGACCATCGTGCTCGGAGTGACCGGCAGCATCGCCGCCTACAAGGCGGCGTCGCTGGCGCGCCGCCTGATGACCGAAGGAGCGACGGTGCGCGTGGTCATGACCCACACCGCGCAGCGCTTCGTCGCACCGCTGACCTTTGAGGCGCTCACGGGCCACCCCGTCGGCACCGATCTGTTTCCGTCGTCGAGCGGAGAGGTGGGTGCGGGAGGGGCGCGTTCCGCGGGGCCCCCTCCCGCTGTGAATGTCATGCCGCACCTTGCGCTCGCGGACGGAGCCGATCTGATCGCGATCGCGCCGGCCTCGGCTCACTGCGTCGCCAAGCTGGCGCATGGCCTCGCCGACGATCTCCTCACGACGCTGGTGCTTGCGGCGGAGTGCCCGGTGGTGGTGGTTCCCGCCATGGACGGCGGCATGTGGACCCACCCGGCGGTCTGCGCCAACGTGCGGACGCTCCGTCAGCGCGGGGTCACCGTGCTGGAGCCGGAGGTCGGGCCGTTGGCGTCGGGCCGGGTCGGCCAGGGGCGCTTTCCCGAGGAGGACGCCATCCTATCGGCGATCTTCGGGGCTCTCTGCGCCAAGGACTTTCGCGGCCGGCGGGTCCTCATCACGGCCGGGCCCACGCAGGAACCGCTCGATCCGGTGCGGTTCCTGTCGAACCGCTCGTCCGGGAAGATGGGCTGGGCGCTGGCGGAAGCCGCACGGGATCGCGGCGCTGACGTCGTCCTGGTCGCGGGGCCGACCAGTCTTGCGCCCGTTCCCAACGTCGCGTACGTCTCGGTGGTCACGTCCGAGGAGATGCGTAAAGAAGTCGTCACCCGTTTCCCAGGCACCGATGTGCTGATCATGGCGGCGGCGGTCGCCGATTTCCGGCCGGCGCGCCCGGCCCAGGGCAAGGTACCGAAAGGCCGCGACGTGCGGACGCTGGCACTGGAGCCGACCAAGGACATTTTGAAGGACCTGCCGCCGCGACGGGCCGGGCAGCTCGTGGTCGGGTTCGCGGCCGAGACGGGCGATCTGGTCGCGCGCGCCAGAGGCAAGCTGCTCGACAAGGCGCTGGACCTGATCGTCGCCAACGACGTCTCAGAGCCCGGAGCCGGGTTCGGCACGGACACGAACCGCGCGACCTTGCTGGACCGTGCGGGCCGTTGTGAGGCATTGCCGCTCATGTCCAAGCATGAGCTGGCGCATCGAATTCTTGACGCGGTGCTCATTCTTCCGTAGGCTGGGAAGCCTCGCACAGATCACTCGGAGGCGAACAGAAGGGAGTCCCTGATGGCAAGCGAATCAGCATCCCACGCTTTCATGGCTCATGCCAAGGAACTCGTCGACGCGGGACAGTTTGGCAAGGCCATTGAGGTGCTCCAGCAGGGGCTGAAGAAGTTCCCGAAGATGGTCAGCGCCCGGGTCATGCTGGGCGAAGTCTATTGCACCTCCGGGGACCTTGCGCTGGCCCGTGTGGAGCTGGAGCAGGTGATCAAGGCCGCGCCGGATAACTTCGCCGCTTTCCGGAAGCTCGCGCAGGTGTATCACGAGCTCGGGGATACGGCGTTGGCGATCAAGGCCTGCGAGACCATCCTGCACGCCAATCCCAAGGACCGTGAGATGGGCCATCTGCTCGAGGAATTGCAGGGCGGCGGAGCCAAGGCGGCCCACGCCAAGAAGGCCACGCACGCCGAGACGCACGAGGCTGCCAAAGCGGCGGACGCGAAGGCCAAAGAGATGCATCCGACCGTGCGCATGGCAAAGTCCCCGGTTGCGGACCACGTCGCGAGTGATGCTGCCGCAGAAGGGCTCTCGCTGGCCATGTACGGTCACGGTCCCGGGGGCATCACCGATAGCGAGACCCTGGCCGAGCTCTACATCTCGCAGGGGCACCGTGAGAAAGGCTTGGAGGTCTATCGCCGCCTTGCCGCCAAGGAGCCCGACAATCGCCGGTTGCACGAGAAGATCATGGCGCTCGCGGAAGAAGGAGCGGGAGCCAGTCAGGCCCCGGCGAAGGCATCACAGGAGACCTCGGACCAGGCCAAGCGCAAGACCCGTATCCGCCGGCTGGAAGGCTGGCTCGCCGTGATCCGGGAGCGTCGCCGGAAGTGAAGATCCTGGTCCTCCATGGGCCGAACCTCAACCTGCTGGGCTCCCGCGAAACCCACATCTACGGGGCGGTCACGCTGGACGGGATCAACCGCGACCTGCACGCGCTGGCGAAGGAGCTGGGAGCGGGCCTCACGATCCATCAGTCCAATGACGAGGGCGATCTGGTGGCGTGGGTTCAGAAAGCGGCGGGCCAGTACGAAGCGCTGGTGATCAATCCCGGCGCGTACACCCACACGAGCATCGCCCTGCGCGACGCGATCGCGGCGGTCGGCATGCCGACCGTCGAGGTGCACCTCTCCAATCTCTATCGGCGCGAGGAGTTCCGGCAGCATTCCTACATCGCCGGCGTGGCGGTCGGGCAGATCTCAGGGTTCGGCCCTGACAGCTATGCGCTGGGGCTGCGGGCCGCCGTCGCGCACGTGCGGGCGCAACAGGCCACAGCGAAGAAGTAGCAAGATGGATCAGGAGGAGGCAAGACAGACCCGTGATCTCAACGTCGGAATTTCGCAACGGGGCGAAGCTCGAGCTGGACGGGGAGCCCTACACGATCGTCGAATTTCAGCATGTCAAGCCCGGGAAGGGCGGAGCCTTCGTACGGACCAAGCTCAAGAGTCTCAGGACCGGGAACGTCATCGAACGGACCTACCGCTCGGGAGAAAAGCTGCCCACGCCCGATCTCGACGAGCGGGAGATGACCTTTCTCTACGCGGAGGGCGACCAGTACACGTTCATGGACACGACGACCTACGAGCAGTTGACGTTTGACCGGGCGCACCTGGGTGACGGCTGGGACCTGCTCAAGGAAAATATGACCGTCACGCTGCTGCTCCATAACGGGACGCCGATCGGGATGGAGTTGCCGGTGTTTGTGGAGCTCAGGATCGTGAAGACGGAGCCGGGCGTTCGCGGCGACACGGCGTCCGGCGGCTCGAAGTCGGCGATCCTGGAGAGCGGGGCGACGGTCAAGGTGCCGCTGTATCTCGAGGAAGGTGTGATGGTCAAGGTAGACACCCGCACGCGCGAATACGTGGAACGGGCCTGATGAAACGCCACCCCGCCAAATCCGCCAGGAAGCCCGCCACGGCGCAGCCCAAGCCGCGTCCGGACGCCCTGGTGGATCCCGCGCTCCTGCAGGACCTGATCGCGGTGTTCCAGAACGCGGGCGTCAGCGACCTCGAGGTCGAGCGCAATGGGCTCCGGATCCGCTTGCGGCGCGAAGGCGCAGCCGCGTCTTCCCCGGCGCTCGAGGTGTCCGTGCCCGTTCCCGCTGCCGGGCTTACCGCCGCTCCGACCGACGCGCCGACGGCCGAGCCGTCTACGGAAGGGCTGGTGACCGTGCGCTCGCCCATCGTGGGGACCTTCTACCGGTCGGCGTCTCCTTATTCCGAGGTGTATGTGGAAGAAGGCACGTACGTGAAGAAAGGCCAGGTGCTCTGCATCGTCGAGGCCATGAAGCTGATGAACGAGATCGAGTCCGACGCCGACGGGCGCGTGGCCAAGATTCTAGTGGAGAACGCCAAGCCGGTCGAGTACGGCGAGCCGCTCTTTCTGATCGCGCCGGGCGCCCAACCGGAGGGCTGAGGGGTGTTCAAGAAAATCCTCGTGGCCAACCGCAGCGAGATCGCGGTGCGGGTCATCCGGGCCTGCAAGGAACTGGGCATCCGCAGCGTGGCCGTCCATTCCGAAGTGGACAAGGACGCCCTGCACGTGCGGCTCGCGGACGAGCACCTGTGCATCGGACCGGCCGATCCGGCGCTCAGCTACCGCAACATCCCGAACATCCTGAGCGCGGCGGAGATCACCGCCTGCGACGCCATCCACCCGGGGTACGGCTTCCTAGCCGAGGACGCCCACTTCGCCGAGGTATGCGAGTCGATCGGCATCAAGTTCATCGGGCCGACCTCCGAGAGCATTGGCACAATGGGGGACAAGGCGAAGGCGCGCGACATCATGATCCGCCAGGGCTTGCCGGTGCTGCCCGGCAGCGAGGGAGAGATCACGAGCGAGCAGGAGGCCGCGGCTGTGGCGGCCAAAATCGGCTACCCGGTGATCATCAAGGCGTCGGCGGGCGGCGGGGGACGCGGGATGCGGGTGGTGAACAAGGAGGATGAACTGGCGCACGCCTTTGAGGCGGCCCGCGCGGAGGCCAACGCGGCGTTCGGCAACCAGAGCGTGTACGTGGAGCGGTACTTCCTCGAGCCGCGCCACATTGAAGTCCAGATCCTGGCGGACGAGCGCGGTCGGACGATCTATCTCGGAGAGCGAGACTGTTCCGTCCAGCGCCGCTACCAGAAGCTCATCGAGGAGACGCCGTCGCCGGCGGTGGACGACCGCCTCCGGCGCGAACTCGGCCGTGTGGCGGTCGAAGCTGCCCAGGCGGTCCGGTACCGGAACGCGGGGACCGTGGAGTTCCTGCTGGACAAGGAGCACCGGTTCTATTTCATGGAGATGAACACGCGGATCCAGGTCGAGCATCCCATCACCGAAGAGGTCACCGGCATCGATCTCGTCAAGGAGCAGATCAGGATCGCCGCGGGTCTGCCGCTGTCCTGGAAGCAGCAGGACGTGAAGATGATCGGCCACAGCATCGAGTGCCGGATCAATGCCGAGTGTCCCGACACCTTCCAACCGTGCGCGGGGCGGATCACGCGCTGCCATCCGCCGGGAGGTCCGGGGGTCCGAGTGGATTCGGCGATTGAACCGGGGTCCGAGATCACCCCTCACTACGACTCGCTGATTGCGAAACTGATCGTCCACGGCATGACGCGCGAGGAGGCGCTGGCCCGGATGCGTCGCGCGTTGGATGAGTGCGTGGTGGAAGGCATCAAGACCACGATCCCGCTGCACCGCCGCATCCTCGACGATCCCGACTTCCAGAAGGGCCGCTTCTCCACCTCTTTTCTCGAGCGCTTCTCCTCTCCGCCGCCGACAAGCTGAGCGTGGTGGGGCCAATGCGCCCATTGCACCCACCCGCCCCGGACGCGCCGAGACGCGTCCCTTTCCCGGCAGGGCTCTATCTGATCCTGGATCCGGCCGTCGCGGGCTCCCTGTCGTTGCCCGATCTCGTCAAGACCGCGCTCACGACCGGAGTGCGCTTTTTTCAACTGCGTATGAAAACCCCGCACGCGGGCGAGTTCTACGACCTGGCGGCTCAGGTCTGCGCGCTGGTCCGGGCCGGTGGGGGAACGTTCATCGTGAACGACCGGGTGGATGTTGCGCAGGCGGTTGGCGCAGATGGAGTGCATCTGGGGCAGGAGGACTTGCCGCTGGCCGATGCACGGGCGATCCTGGGATCCGACAAGCTGATCGGGATCTCGACGCATACGATGAAGCAGGCGTTCGAAGCCGACGCTGGTGGAGCGGACTACGTCGGCTTCGGGCCGATCTTTCCGACCTCCACGAAGGAGCATCCGGCCCCGGTTGTCGGCATAGCCGGACTGCGGGAGGTGCGGGCGAAGGTGCGGGTGCCGATTGTGGCAATCGGCGGCATCACTACCAAGAATGTCAGCGAGGTCGTGGCCGCGGGCGCCGACTGCTGCGCGGTAATCTCCGCGGTGCTCGCGGCTACTGACCCTAGCAAAGCAATGGTAGAATTGGTGAAGGCGATCGAAAGTTCGGCTTAGCGGGTGCCGCCTTGGTGGCCGGTGATGATGGCGAAGAGGGTCAGCATCATACCCGTGACGCGCCCCTTCTTCTTGTCGTTCTTCCCGTTTTTAGACTGCTCGTCGGAGTTCTTCTGCTCGCTCGCGGGGGCCGTCTTGGTTTCCGGGGTAGTCGTCGGTGCGGTCGCTTCCACCTGAGGTTGAGTTGCCGTTGGTGTGGGCGTCGCGCTGATGGCACTGGTAGCCAAGAGGGTCGCTGTGGCCAGCGTCACAACAAAGACGAGAATTCCACTCTTCCGCTTCGTAACCATAGCACACACTCCTTCGTGCAGTGGTGATGTCTCCACGCTTGCCTCTTGGAGTGTGCAAACTACGGGCCTTTTGCAAGGGGCACGTATCTCTATGAAATAAAAGGAGATGGGGTGAATGACAGCCAGTCCATGACGGGCGGCACGTGTGTCAGAAACCCCATTCGTGAAGGCTTTTGCGTTCAGGAATGAACAGGACCGGCTACGTCTTTATTTTCCGCCCGTCGCCTCTTTCTCGGCGATGTGCTTTGCCAGCAGAGGGCACTTCTGCGCGGTCGGCGAGCCGGCGAGCAGCGGCGCCTCGAATTCCATCCCCACCGTCTCTCCACGCTGCCACACAAGTGTCGCGTTCACGTCCTCGATAACTTCCCGCCCACCCGCAGCTTGGAAACGGAACCGCAGCGTGGCCTTGCTTTGCGGCTTCAGAGTTTGCCGGATGTACAGCGTGATCCCGGTTCGGCTGATATTGGCGACCGCTCCCCACATCGGATCGGCGCTGCCGGCCACCAACACGTCCAGACGAGAGACGAGATAGAACCGCGGCGCGACTCGACGTTCTGGTTCAGCCATGGGATTCTCCTATTTCCGCTTGCGGGGTTTCGCTTTGCGTTTTGAAGCCGCCTTCTCCAACATCTTCAGCCGTTCTTCCAGATCGCGGACCTGCTGGCGGAGCTCGGGGAGCTTGGCCACGATAGCCATGGCCTTGAGCCACTCCATGCGCGGCAGGGCGGGGGTGCCGGCGACGACCTCCTTGGCGGGCACGTCGCGGTTCAGGCCCGAGCGCGCGGCGATCATGGCGAAGTCGCCGACCGTCACGTGATCGGCGATGCCCGCTTGCCCGCCGACCATCACGTGATGGCCCGTCCGGCTGCTCCCCGCGATGCCCACCTGCGCCACTAGGATGTTGTGCTCGCCGACTTCGACGTTGTGGGCGATCTGGACCAGGTTGTCCACTTTCGTGCCGCGACGGACGATCGTCTGGCCGAAGGTGGCGCGGTCCACGGTCACGTTGGCCCCCAGCTCCACATCGTCCTCGATGACCACAGTGCCCACCTGGGGGATCTTGTGATGCCGCCCGCCTTCCTGAATGTAGCCGAACCCGTCGCTGCCGATGACCGTCCCCGAGTGGATGATCACCCGATTGCCGATGGTCACCCGTTCGCGGATCGTCACGTTGGGATAGATCACGCAGTCCTCGCCGATGACGCTGCCTTCGCCGACGAAGACGTTGGGATAGAGTGTCGTGCCACGTCCGATGGACGCGCGGTCGTCGAGCGTGACGAACGGCCAGATCGACACGCCTTCGCCGAGGACGACATCGTTTCCGCGACTGACGAGCTTGCTGACGCCGAGGGCAGGACGCTGGGGGACGAAAAACTTCTCTACGACCCGCGCCATGGCCAAGGCGGGGTTGGTCACGACGATCTGGGCGCACGCCAGTCCGTCGATAGGCCGGGGGACCAGCAGGGCGATGGCCTGCGTGGACGTGGCCTCCTTGGATGCGGCCTCGCCGGTCACAAAGGAGAGATCGCCGGGGCCAGCCTCGCTCAGCCCGGCCACGCCGGTGATGACGAGATCGGGACGTCCCAGGAGCGTCCCCTGTGTGAGAGCAGCGATCTCTTCGACTGGGACGAAGAATGCAGGCATGGTTAGATGCGGTCACGCATGGGCCGGCTTCTCCCTGGGCGTTTCCATCACGTCGTCTGAGAGCGCCTGGGGCTCGACCAGCTGGAGCCAGGACAGCACGTGACCGTCCTCCGCCGCAGGGTCTTGCTCCACCGAAAAGCGAAGCGAGAGAAAGAAGTCCTTCCATGGCAAGTTGTGGCGCAGAATCTGGTTCAGCCAAACACTATCGAGGGTGACCGTACACGCGGCGGTCTGATCGCCAGTGCGCTCGAACGTCAGCGCGCCGGCATCGCATCGCACGAGGAAGTCCCCGCCGTGGGAGCCTTCCACCACGAACCGGAGCTCCATCTTGAGCTCTTCCACCATGGACTCCTTCGTCTCGCCCAGGCGCAGCACGTATGCCCGGAATGGCTCGAAGAGATCTCCTGCCGGCTGCGGCAGGCTTCCCAGGTAGGCGGCGATGGCCGGGCGCATCCGGTCGGCATAGGCTTTGAGATACGCGTCCTTCCGGTCGAATGAGAACTCCCTCCGGACCGCCTGATCGGGCATGAACTCGCCGTTGATCAAATTCAGCCGATCCCCCGGCAGGGGGATCTCCAGGCGACGCGTGTAGCCGCGGACGCGCAGCCAATCGTGAGCGCGCTTTTGGTCCGGCACGATGCCTTTCCCGCCGAGGTCATCGTTGAAACGGAACAGCGGGTCCTCCAGGAAGGCAGGAGGACCGGCGTAGGGCAGCCCGATCCGCGGCGGCATCCGGTCTAGCGTCTGGAAGGCATATTCAAGCTGCTCGACGCGACTCTGCACGGAAAGGGCCTGCCGTCTGTCTTCGGGATGCCGGTAGCAGGTCGGATTCCAGTCCGCCTCGGCACACTGGACGAGCAGCGCGTCGTTCCGGCTCCGGAGGCGATATTTCAAGGTGTCGCGCTGCTTAACCGAAAGCCGGGCGTTGCTCATGTTGATCAACACGGCCTCTCGGGTTTGGAAGGTCGCTGCCGCGCACGGGGTGATCGGCGTGTCTTCGGTAGTGAACAGAACCCGCAAGCCTTCGCCGAGTTGATGGTCAACACCGGGGTTCACTTCCGTGATGGGATTCGCGCAGGCAGCTCGAATTTTGTTCCGGAGCGAGCGGGAGGGGTGGTGGGGAATGATGACCGGAATGCCCGGCGCGATCTTCTGCGAGAGGAACGCGGCATCGAGATGATCCTGCTGCTCGTGGGTGATGACGACGGCGGCGAGATCGCGGTCGTCGCGTTCCCATAAGTGATGGTTGCACGGAAACTGGAACCGGCTCGCGTGAAAGGCCCCGCGCGGGGAGAGCCACGGATCGCACGCCACGCGCATCTTGCCGAATGTGATGATGAACCCGGCGTGGCCGAGGAACTCAACCTGCATTGCGTGTTTCCCTCATGTGGATGTCCCAGCATAAACGGTTCTCGCAATTCATTCAAGGCACTCGTATTTGCAACAGTTCGCGGGCTTCTCTACAATGCCGGCCCTATGGTCAAGGTCAAGATCTGCGGGAACACCAATCTGGACGATGCGATGGCGGCGGTGCAGGCCGGCGCGGACGCGGTCGGGTTCGTGTTCTATGCCAAGAGTCCGCGGGCGGTGGACCCGAAGACGGCTGCCGAGATCATCTCCCGCCTGCCGCCGTTCGTGGCGCCGGTCGGAGTATTCGTGAACGAGGAGCTGAGGATCGTCCGCCGGATCATGGAGGAGTGCAACATCCCCCTGGCCCAACTGCATGGCGATGAGTCTCCTCAATATTGCGCCGAACTCGGGCGTCCGGTCATCAAGGCCATCCGCGTCCGCGACAGCCGGGACCTCGAGCGCATGGCCGCGTACCAGGTCAGCGGATTCGTCCTGGACGCCTTCATCGAGGGGAAGCCGGGCGGGACGGGCGTCACGATCGACTGGGACCTGGCCGCGCAGGCCCAGATGCTGGGCCCCGTCATCCTGGCCGGCGGCCTGACTCCCGACAATGTGCTGGAAGCTGTCCGCCAGGTCCGGCCGTATGCCGTGGACGTCACCAGCGGAGTGGAGGCCTCGCCGGGCAAGAAGGACCATGCGAAGGTGCGGGCCTTCATCACGAATGCCCAAAGCTGGACCTGGTAACGCCCCGTAGCCTATACTGCGCTCTATGACGTCACTTCCTGATGCACGGGGCCGCTTCGGCGCCTTCGGCGGGCGTTACGTCCCCGAGACGTTGATTCCCGCCCTCGATGAGCTCGCCCGGGAGTACGAGAAGGCGCGCCGCGCTCCGCAATTCAAGACCGAGCTGGACTACTACCTCCGAGAGTACGTGGGGCGCCCGACGCCGCTCTACTATGCCGGGCGGCTGAGCAAGAAGCTCGGCGGAGCGAAGATCTACTTCAAGCGCGAGGACCTCTGCCACACCGGCGCGCACAAGATCAACAATACGATCGGCCAGGCGCTCCTGACCTGCCGCATGGGGAAGAAGCGGGTGATCGCCGAGACCGGCGCGGGCCAGCACGGCGTGGCCGTGGCCACGGTGGCGGCGCTGTTTGGCCTGCAATGCGAAGTGTACATGGGCACGGAGGACATGGAGCGCCAGGCCCTGAATGTCTTCCGGATGCGCCTGCTCGGGACGACCGTAACGGCCGTCAACGCCGGGAGCCGCACGCTGAAGGACGCCATCAGCGAGGCCATGCGGGACTGGACGACCAACGTCCGGACCACGCACTACATCCTCGGGTCGGTCCTGGGCGCGCACCCGTATCCGATGATGATCCGGGACTTCCAGTCCGTGATCGGCCGGGAGACGCGCAAGCAGATCCTCCAGGCCGAAGGCAAGCTCCCGGATTACCTCGTCGCATGCGTGGGCGGGGGGAGCAACTCGATCGGCATGTTCACGGCGTTCCTCAAGGACAAGAAGGTCAAGATGGTCGGGGTCGAGGCGGGCGGGCTTGGCATTGAGAGCGGCAAGCATGCGGCGCGCTTCGCCACGGGCTCGGTCGGCGTCCTCCACGGGACCATGACGTATCTCCTCCAGGACGACGACGGGCAGATCCAACTGACCCATTCGGTCTCGGCCGGGCTGGACTACGCGGCGGTCGGACCGGAACACGCTTTCTATAAGGAGCGGGACCGCATCAGCTACACCTATGCCACGGATGAGCAAGCCATGACGGCGTTCGACCTGCTGTCCCAGACCGAAGGCCTCATGCCCGCGCTCGAACCTGCCCACGCCGTCGCCCATGTGATGAAGCTCGCGCCGAAGCTCAAGCGCAGCCAGATCATCGTCATCAATCTTTCCGGTCGGGGCGACAAGGACGTGCATCAGGTGGCGCGCATCAAAGGTGTAAGTCTGTGAGCCGCATCCAGCCCACCTTCCAACGTCTAGCTGCGCGGGGCGAGAAGGCGTTGATCGCCTATGTGATGGCTGGCGATCCGACGCTGGAAGATACGGAGACGTACGTTCAGCAGTTGGCGGCGGCCGGGGCCGATGTCATCGAACTGGGCGTGCCGTTCTCCGACCCCATCGCCGACGGGCCGGTCATCCAGCAGGCCGCGGAGCGCGCGCTCCGCTCGGGGACCACGCTGAAGAAAATCCTGGCCACGGTCCGGTCGCTCCGAACGAAGACCCAGGTTCCGCTCGTGGTCATGGCCTACTACAACTCGATCTTCCGGTACGGGGAGGCGGCCTTCTGCCGCGACGCGGTCGCGGCGGGCGTGGACGGGCTGATCGTACCCGACATGCCGCCGGACGAGGCCGGGACGATCCATCCGTTGGCTGAAGCCGCCGGCCTCGATGTGATCTTCCTCCTAGCTCCGACCAGCACGGCCAGGCGCGAAACGGCGGTGGCCCGGTTGTCGCGTGGCTTCATCTACTATGTGTCACTGACGGGGATCACCGGCGCGAAGCTGACGGACAAGGCGGATGTGGAAAAGAAGGTGCGCGAGATCCGGGGCTACACCAAGACGCCAGTCGCGGTGGGGTTTGGCATCGCGACGCCCGATGACGCCCGCGAGGTCGCGCGCATCGCGGACGGGGTGATCGTCGGCAGCGCGCTGGTCAAGATCATCGCCGAAGGCAGCCACGCCGCCGTCACCGACCGCCTCAGCTCCTTCACGCGCTCCCTCAAATCCGCGACCCTCCCGGCCTAGTCACGCTCGTCATGCAGCCTCAGTCGTCCGCGCCTTTGGCGGCGCGGGCCGGCTCGAGGCCAATGGCGCGGGCCAGCTCGCGGTGGATGCGGCCGACGCGCTCGACCTGACCCTTGGCGGGGAAGCGCTCGTAGAACCCCTCCGCGCGGAAGTCGCGCACGCGCTCCTTCCATGGCGCGAGGAGGCGCTCCCAGCGTTTGATGCGATCCTCGCCCGATCCGCGCTCCTGTGACGCGAGGCCCGTGCAGACCCGCACCATCGCCTTGAGCGTCACCGGCTTGGTCACCATGTAGTTCGGATTCCCCCAGGCGTCGCCCCAGACGCGCTCCGCCGCTTTGAAGAAGTCCCGCACCAGGTTGTAGAACCGCAGGGCCTCCCGCGCGCCGCCACCTTCGCGCTGGATGGTCTTCCAATTCTTATACACCCACCGGTGGATCTCGTTGAACAGCTCGGCCTGGAGGATCCATTTCTCCTGCTGGCTGCGTCCCCCCAGCCGGTTGATCCGGTAGCGGAGCGGGCTGTCTCCTTCGCTGTACAGGTGCTCGACGACGCGCGCGGCGAACTTCTTGTCGGGCGCCGCCCAGGACACGCGCTCGTACAGGTCCACCAGGTGGCTCTTGTTGATCCGGGTCGGCGTCGAATTGATGATGACGAACATCTCGGTCGCGAAGTCCTCGCTGCGGCCGTCGAAGATGACGCAGGGGATGTTGATGGTGTGCGCGTCATCGGGGTGGTACCGGCGGTAGAAGTGCAGCGCAGCCAGGCGGTGCTGGCCGTCAATGACCAGGTACCTGCCGCTTGGTTCCTCCAGGTGACCGATTTCCTCGGAGGATCCAAGGGCTCTGAAGTGGAGTCGTTCCGGTGTAAACAGCAACACGGTGCCCGGGATCGGCGGCTGGCTGACGGCGGTCTCGTAGAAGTTCGTGATGGCCTTGACCTTGGCGCGCGAAAGCTGGCGCTGAAAGGCTTTGTCGCTGCGCTCGATCCTGGCGATGAATTGGGCGATCTCGTCCTCCTCGGCAATCTCGGCCGGCGCGATCTGCTCGCCCTCGCCGTAGAACCGGCTGACGAACTGGATCTTCCGGAGCAGATCCTCCGCCGGATAGGAGACGAAGTAGAAGACGCCGTCTTTCTGACGGACCCGCGTGGCAAGCATAACTCGCGCTCCTCCTGATTTCGCTAGGCGATCTGGCCGTCCACCATGCGGATGATGCGGTCGGCCTGTCTGGAGAGCGCCTCGTTATGGGTCACGATCACGAACGTGATCCCCTTGGCGCGGTTCAGGTCCCGCAGCAGCTTAAAGACTTCCTCGCCGGTGTGCGTGTCCAGGTTGCCGGTCGGCTCGTCGGCCAGGACCAGGTCCGGATGCAGGACCAGGGCGCGCGCGACCGCGACGCGCTGCTGCTCGCCGCCTGAGAGTTCCCCGATGCGGTGCGCCAGCCGGTGCTCCAGGCCCACCTCCTTCAGCACGGCCTCCGCGGCGGCGCGCGCCTCTGCCTGGGATTGCCGGCGGATCAGGGCCGGCAGCATCACGTTCTCCAGCGCCGTGAACTCCGGGAGCAGATGGTGGAACTGGAAGACGAACCCGATCTTACGGTTGCGGAACTCCGCCAGCGCCTGATCGTCCATGGCGAACACATCGTTCCCGTCGAAGCGCACGGCGCCGCTGGTCGGCCGATCCAACGTTCCCAAAATGTGCAGGAGGGTCGTCTTGCCGACGCCGGATGCGCCGACGATGGCCACCAGCTCGCCGCGCTTGATCTCCAGGCTCACGCCCTTCAGCACGTGGATGACGGTCTGGTCCACCTTGAAGGATTTGCGGAGGTCGACGGCCGCAATCATCATTCGTACCGGATCGCCTCGGCCGGGTCCAGGCGAGCCGCCTGCCGGCAGGGATGGATCGTGGCCAGGAACGTGATGGTGATCGCCGACACGGCGACGGTCACGACGTCCACGATCTTGATGTTCACCGGGATGCGGCTCAGGTAGTAGACGTCCCCCGGCAGGGTGTAGAAGGTCTGGATCGCCCAGCAGAAGCTGTAGCCCAGCGGTATGCCGATCACCGTCCCGACGATGCCGATCACGAGCCCGTTCAGCATGAAGATGCGCGTCACGGCCTGGCCGGTCGCGCCCATCGCCTTCAGGATGGCGATCTCCCGGTGCTTCTCCACGACGATCATGGTGAGCGTGCTCACGATGTTGAAGGAGGCGACGATCACGACCAGCACCAGCAGGATGAACATCATGAACTTCTCCAGCTTGAGCGCCGAGAACAGGTTCTTGTTGAGCTTCATCCAGTCGCGCGCCCAGTAGGGGACGCCGATCGTGTGCTCGATCGCCTTGGCGATGCGGTCCGCCGCGAAGATGTCCGCGACCTTCACCTCGATGCCGGTCACCGTGTTGCCCATGTTGAAGAACTCCTGCGCCTGCTTGATCGACACGTAGACCAGCGACGAATCGTACTCGTACATCCCGGACTCGAACACGCCGGCCACGCGGTAGCCCCGTACCTTCGGGAGCATGCCCAGGGCAGTGAGGGGGCCCACCGGGGAGACGACGTTCAGCCGGTCGCCCATGAAGACGCCCAGCCGCAACGCCAGCTCTTTGCCGATGATCATGCCGGGGAGCAAAGACGGGGAGCCGGGCGACCTGGCGTGTTCCAGCTCTTCCAGCCTGCCGGCGCGGAGGTTCTTCGCGATCTCCGTGACCGTCGGCTCGCGCCGCACGTCGATGCCGCGCAGCACGACGCCGTGCGAGCCGCTCTCCGACGTGAGCAGGACCTGCTTGAAGATGAACGGGGTGGCGGCTACCACCTCGGGGACGGCGGCCACTTTGTCCGTCAGCGCGGCGTAGTCCTTGATCGTCTCGCCAGTGCGGGTGGTGACGATGATGTGCGAGTTCGTGCCGAGGATCTTGGATTGCAGGTCCTCCTTGAAGCCCGTCATGATGCCCAGCGTGGCGATCAGGGCCGCCACGCCGATGGTCACGCCGATCATGGAGATGAGCGTGTTGAACGAGATGGTGCGATTGCGGCGCTTGGCCCGGAGGTAGCGGAGACCGATGAAGGCTTCGTACGGGAGGTTCACGGATTATTTTTCCGGACGCAGTTGGGGGAAGAGGATCACGTCGCGAATGGACGTCTGGTTGGTCAGTAGCATGACGAGCCGGTCAATGCCGATCCCTTCCCCGGCCGTCGGCGGCATGCCGTGCTCGAGCGCGCGCAGGAAGTCTTCGTCCAGGCGCTGGGCCTCCAAATCGCCCTTGGCCCGCTCGGCCATCTGCGCCTCGAAGCGCTTGCGCTGGTCCATGGGGTCGTTCAGCTCCGAGAAGGCGTTGGCGATCTCGCGGGTGGCGATGTAGAGCTCAAAGCGGTCGGTGAGCTCCGGGTCGCGCGCCTTGCGTTTGGCCAGGGGGGAGATCTCGACCGGGAAGTCGGTGATGAACGTTGGCTGGATCAGCGTGGGCTCGACCACCTGCCCGAACAGCAGGACCATCAGCTGCCAGTACGATTCGCCGCCCTTCAGCTCGCACCGGTGCTTCTTGGCCTCGCTCAGGACGTACGCGGGGTCGGTGATCTGCTGGAGCGTCGCGCCGAGCCGATCGGCGATCGCGGCCCGGTAGCTGACGCGTTTCCAGGGGTGGGCGAACGAGATCATGGTCGTCGTGTCCTCGTTCGGGTGCAGGCGGTAGGGGATGGCCTGCGTCCCCTTGCCGTGGACGGTCTCGACGAGCTCCACGATCAGCTCCTCGGTCAGAGGGATCAGGTCCGTGTAGTCCGCGTACGCCATGTAGAACTCGAGCATCGTGAATTCGGGGTTGTGAATGGTCGAGATGCCCTCGTTCCGGAAGTTGCGGTTGATCTCGTACACCCGGGTCAGCCCGCCGACGATCAGCCGCTTGAGGTAGAGCTCCGGGGCGACGCGCAGGTACAGATCGGTCCCGAGCGTGTTGTGATGCGTGACGAACGGGCGCGCGGTGGCGCCGCCGGGGATCTGGTGCATCATCGGCGTCTCCACCTCCAGGAAGCCCTTGCCGACGAGGAAGGTGCGGATGGCCTGGATGATCCGGCTGCGCGTGATGAAGATGCGCTTGACCTCCGGGTTCGCGATCAGGTCCACGTAGCGCTGGCGGTACCGCGTCTCGACGTCGGTCAGGCCGTGCCATTTTTCCGGGAGCGGGCGGAGGGCCTTGCAGAGCAGGGTGAGCTGTTTGACTTCGACCGTCAGCTCGTTCGTCTTGGTCCGAAAGAGCCGGCCGCTGACGCCGATCCAGTCGCCGATGTCGAGCAGGTCCGCCAGGGCGAAGCCCTGCTCGCCCAGGACGTCTTTTTTCAAGTACACCTGGATGGCGTCCACGCCGTCCTGGAGGGAGGCGAAGGCGGCCTTGCCGAACCAGCGCAGGGCGATCACCCGGCCGGCGATGGTGGTGGTGACGGGCTTCTGCTCGAGCGCATCCTTGGTCGCTGTGCCGTAGCGCGCGATCAGATCGCCGGCGCGGTCCTGGACGTCGAACTTCCCGCCGAACGGATCGATCCCCAGGCTTCGAAGCTGGTCCAGCTTCTTGAACCGCTGGGCGATCTGGTCGTTCAATTCTTCCATCGGGCCGGCATTATATCAAAGGATTGATGGGCAGACACATAGGTCTGCCCCTACCGCTCCTGCTTCACCGATTGCAGCAGGTACGCCTCGATGAACGGGTCGAGGTCGCCGTCCATGACGGCGTTTATATTGCCCACCTCCACGTTGGTCCGGTGGTCCTTGACGAGCTGGTAGGGCTGGAAGACATAGGAGCGGATCTGGCTGCCGAAGCCGATCTCCTTCTTCTCCCCGACGAAGGCGTTGAACTCCTCCTCCTTTTTCTTCCGTTCCAGCTCGTAGAGGCGCGCCCGCAGCACCTTCATCGCGCCGGACTTGTTCTTGAGTTGGGAGCGCTCGTTCTGGCACTGCACGACGATGCCGGTGGGGATGTGCGTGATGCGGATGGCGGTCTCCACCTTGTTGACGTTCTGGCCGCCGGCCCCGCCTGAGCGGAAGGTGTCGATCTTGAGGTCCTTCTCCTCGAGGGTCACCTCCACGTCGTCCTCGATCTCGGGATAGACGAAGACGGAGGCGAAGGAGGTGTGCCGCCGCTTGTTGGCGTCGAACGGGGAGATGCGCACCAGGCGGTGGACGCCGGCCTCAGCCTTGAGGTAGCCGTAGGCGTTCTCGCCGGCGATGTTCAGCGTCACGCTCTTGATGCCGGCCTGCTCCCCGGGAAGATAGTCCAGCGTCTCGACCTTGTAGCCCCGGTTCTCCGCCCATCGCACGTACATGCGCATGAGCATCTCCGCCCAGTCCTGGGACTCCGTCCCCCCGGCGCCCGGATGGATCGAGAGGATTGCGTTGTTCGCGTCCATCTCGCCGCGCAGCAGGTGATTGACGCGAAGCCGGGTCAGGGCCTGCTCGGCCTGGACCAGTTCGGCGGCCAGCTCCTCTTCCAGCGAGGCGTCGTGCTCGGACTCCGCCAGCTCGACCATCGCGCGGAGGTCGTCGAGCCGGCGCTCCATGTCGCCCCAGCTCTTGAGCTCCCGTTCGAGGAGGTTCTTCTTCCGGATGGTGCTCTGGGCCGCGCGACGGTCCCCCCAGAAGTCTGGGGCGGCCATGCGGGCTTCCAATGTCTGGATCTGGGATTTCAGCGAGGCGAGGTCAAAGATGCCCCCGCAGTTCGTCAAAACGGGTAGTGAGGCTCGCTAGGCGAGCTTTCAGGTCGTCGAGCATAGTCTCCCCTAAATGCGCCCTGGCGCCACATCCGCGCTGCCACGAACAGCGTCAGTATAGCACAGCCCAACGTGAAGAGGTCCCCGTACGCCGTGTAGATGGTGCGCGTGCCGCCGATCCGGACCTCGCCGCTCAGCGCGCCCTCCACGAAGATGTCCGTCGTGCGCAGGATGTGCCCCTCGGCATCGATGAAGCCTGAGATGCCGGTGTTGGCGGCGCGGGCGAACGGCACCCGGTTCTCGACGGCGCGGAACACGACCATGGCGAAGTGTTGGTACGGCGCGCTGGTCCGGCCGAACCAGGCGTCGTTGGTGATCGTCACCACGTAGTCTGCGCCCCGGTCTACGAACTGGCGCACGAGGTCTGGGAAGATGACCTCGAAACAGATCACCACGCCCAGGTGGCCGCTGGGCCCGCTCATCACGCGAGGATCCGACCCCGGCACGAAGTCCCCGAGGCCTACGACCAGCTTGTTCAGGAAGAAGAAAACAGGCTTGAGCGGGATGTACTCGCCGAACGGCACCAGGTGGACCTTGTCGTACCGGTCCAGCACCGTGCCAGTGCTGCTGACCAGATACGCGCTGTTGAACAGGCGCGGACTGCCTTCGGATTTGCTGTCCAGGGCCGGGGAGCCGAAGAGCAGCGGAACGCCGCGCTCCCGCACGAACCGCAGCAGCTCTTCGCGATAGTCGGTCTCCACGTCGAAGAAGAACGGGGTCGCCGCTTCCGGCCAGACCACCAGATCGACTTCCTGCACGACCTGGGCCGTCAATTTCTTGTAGCGGTCAATGGCCTGCCGGCGGAAGGCGACGTCCCATTTCTGCGCCTGGTCGATGTTGGGCTGGACAAGGCCGATGCGAAGGGAGTGCTCGTTCGTCGGGTTGTTGCGCGGGTCCAGGCGCCAGTACCCGTAGTCCACGACGAAGGCGACGAGCCCAGCGGCCAGCGCGACGGTCACCCAGGGAAAGGGGATCGGCTTGGCACCGCGCCCGACCCGCGATGCGAGCGCCTCGACGAACCGGGCCACCAGCGCGTTCACGAGCACGAGGAGGAATGAGACGCCGTAGACGCCGGTCACGTCCGCGATCTGAATGACTGACAGGGTGTGGTATTGGCTGTAGCCGAGCAGCGCCCAGGGGAAGCCGGAGAAGAGATGGCCGCGCAGCCATTCCAGCGCGACCCACAGGGCCGCGGCGGTCCAGGGCCGGAGCAAACCGCGGGCATCCGTGAGCGCGACCAGGATGGCGGCGAACAGCGCGACGAACAGGGCGCAGTACCCCGCCAGGAGCAGCATGACGAAGAAGCTGACAGGGAAGGGGATCTTCCCGTACTGGTGCATGGCGTTGATCACCCACGACAAGGTCCCGACGAAGAACACGAGGCCCGCCAGCCAGCCCTGTCCGAACGCCGTCTTCCAGGGCTTCTCCCGGATGGCAATCAGGAGGGGGGCCAGAGCGATCCAGGCCAGGAAGTCCAGGTCGTACGTCGGAAAGCTCAGGACGAGCAGCGTTCCGGACAGGACAGGGAGGAGCAGCAGGTGTGTGAACCGACGCAGCATGCGGCGTGTACCATAGCCCATTCCGGGGCGGCGAAACAACTGGGCAGGCCCCCGGAACAAAAATGATTATCTGGTTGAGGTGTTTCGCAAACGATGGTAGAATCCCGGCGCACAGAGCAGGTCCCGTCCGGCAAGGCTCGGCAGGAGGCAATGGCATGGCAGCGCGCGTACTCGTCACCCCCAGGGGGTTTCTGGATCTCGAGGGGGAGCATCTGGGCATCCTGAAGCAGGCAGGGTACGAAGTCATCGCAAACCCCCGCCCCCGGACCCTGACGGAAGACGAAATGGCGGCCTATATCGTCGGCATGGACGCCGTCATCGTCGGGGATGATCCAGTGACGCACCGGGTGCTTGATCGGGCGACCGGGCTCAAAGTCATCTCCAAGTTCGGCACTCACGTGGACAACATCGACGTGGACGTGGCCGCCGCGCGGCACATTCCCGTGACCTTCACGCCGGGCGTCACCCATGCGGCGGTGGCCGAGCTGACGCTCGGCCTCATGTTCGCGCTGCTGCGCGGCATCCCGCAGATGGACCGCGACATCCGCAACGGCAAGTGGTCGTCCGTTGCCGGGGTCGAGCTTATGGGGAAGACCCTGGGCATCGTCGGCATGGGCGGGATCGGCAAGGAGGTCGCCAAGCGCGCGCTGGCCCTGGGGATGAACGTCCTGGGGTTCGACATGCATCCGGACGTGTCCTTCGCCGAGCATCACGGGATCGAGTATGTCCCGGCCGACGAGCTCCTCAAGAATTCTGACATCGTGACCCTGCACCTGGGCCTCAATCCCGAGACGCGGGGCTGGCTCTCCAAGATGCGGGTCGGACGGATCCGCCCCGGATCGTACCTGATCAACACGGGCCGCCCGGAACTCATCGACGAAGGGTCCGTCCTGGACGCGCTGCGCGGGCAGCGCCTGCGCGGGGCGGCATTCGACCTGCCGAGCGAGGAGAACCTGTTCACGGTGCCTCTCCTGACCCAGGAAAACGTGCTGGTGTCCTGCCATGCCGGCTCCAACACGGAGGAGTCGGTCCGTCGGCAGGCCGTGATGGCGGCTGAGAACGTCGTGGCCGTGCTGAGCGGCCAACCGAAGCTCGCGGCCCTCGCCACCGCCAGTTAGCCCGCATGCCGCGGGACATCCCTCTCGGCAACGGCAAGCTCCTCGTCACCTTCGACCGCTACTATCAAATCCGCGACATCTATTTCCCCCACGTCGGCAAGGAAAACCAGACGGTCGGCCATCCGTCCCGTTTCGGCGTGTGGGTGGACGGGCAACTCTCCTGGTTGGGGCCCGACTGGCAGATCTCCCTCAAGTACCAGGAGGGGACGATGGTCTCGCAGGTCGAGGCCTATCATCCCGGCTTGCAGGTCCGGCTCGTCTGCTCGGACGCCGTGGACTTCTATGAGTCGGTCTATGTCCGGAAGATCATCGTGCGGAACCTGGCCGATCGGGAGCGCGACATCCGCCTGTTCCTCCACCAGGACTTCCATCTCTACGAATCCGACGTCGGCGACACGGCGGCCTACGAGCCCAAGCACAAGACCGTCACCCACTACAAGATGCGGCGGTATTTCCTGACGAACTGCATGGCGAACGGGACGGTCGGCGTCCAGCACTTCGCCACCGGCCGCAAGGAGGTGCCGGGGGCGGAAGGAACCTGGCGGGACGCCGAGGACGGCCGTCTGGAGGCCGGCCCGATCACGCAAGGCGCGGTGGACTCCACGCTGGGCATCTTCCTCAAGGTGCCGAAGCAGGGGTCGCAGGAGGCGTGGTACTGGATGGTCGCGGGGGAGGACTGGTTCAGCGTCAACAACCTGAACAAGCGGGTTGAGGAGCGGCTGCCGGAGTACTATCTATCGAGGACGGACAAGTACTGGCGCTACTGGCTCAACCAGGATTGCATCAACTTCGGCGATCTCTCGCGCAAGGTCATGGACCTCTACTACCGGAGCCTGCTGGTCATCCGGACCCAGGTGGACGAGAGCGGGGCGATCATCGCGGCGAACGACTCGGACATCGCGACCGAGGCGCGCGACACCTACGCATACCTCTGGCCACGGGACGGCGCGCTGGTCGCGCACGCGCTGGACGTCGCCGGCTACCCGCAGCTCACCCGGCGGTTCTTCCGCCTCAGCTCGCAGTTGCTGACGCCGGAGGGCTATTTCCTCCACAAGTACAACCCGGACGGGACTCTGGCGTCCTCCTGGCACCCCTGGGTCAAGGACGGCGAGCCCCAACTGCCGATCCAGGAGGACGAGACGGCGCTCGTGATCTGGGCCCTGTGGCATCACTTCGAACGCTTCCGCGACGTGGAGTTCATCACGCCGCTCTATGCGCCGCTGGTCAAGCGGGCCGCCAACTGGATGGCCGCTTACCGCGATCCGGTCACCGGCCTGCCGCGCGCCTCATATGATCTGTGGGAAGAGCGCCACGGGGTGATGGCCTTCACCTGCGCGGCGGTCTACGCCGGCCTGATGGCCGCGTCGAACTTCACCGAGGGGTTCGGCCAGGCCGGCCTGACCGGCACCTACCGCCGCGCCGCGGCCGAAGTGAAGGCGGGGATGGACCGCTATTTGTACCGCCAGGAGCTGAACCGCTTCGCGCGCATGGTCACCTTCAAGAAGAACGGGACGCTGGACAACGTGGATCCGACGATCGACGCGAGCCTGTACGCGGTCGGCTGCTTCGGGGTCTACGATCCCGCGGAGGAGCGGGTAACGCGGACCATGCAGGCCATCCGCGACCGGCTCTGGTGCAAGACGGCGGTGGGCGGGATCGCGCGCTACGAGAACGACCACTATCACCAGGTCAGCCAGGACCTCGACAACGTGCCCGGCAACCCCTGGTTCGTCTGCACGCTGTGGGTCGCCCAATGGCTGATCAAGAAGGCGACGACCGCAGATCAGCTCAAGGAGGCGGTGCCGCTGCTGGAGTGGGTGGCCGATCGGGCGCTGGCCTCCGGCGTCCTGGCCGAGCAGGTCCATCCCTACACGAACGAGCCGCTGTCCGTGTCGCCGCTCACGTGGTCGCACGCCACGTACGTCCAAACTGTCCTGGACTATCTGGAGAAGCGTGGCTCGCTGGATCTCTGCCCCACCTGCCACAACCCTCTCCGCCCATTCCGGACGCGCAAGACGAACCAGTAGCCTGTCCCCTATTCTTCATCTTGAAGGCGGGCAGGGCGGGTGTTACGATACACGTATGGCGAATGTCACATTACTCTATTCGCAGACCTGCGGAGCTTGCCCGGCCGCCAAGGAGCTCTGGAAGGGGCTGCGCGTGAAGCACAGCTTCAGCTACCGGGAGGTGGATATCCTCAGCCCGGACGGGCAGGAACTGGTGGACCGGCACGCGATCCGCGCCACGCCGGCCACGATCATCGACGGCAAACTGAAATTCATCGGCGTGCCCTCCCGCGAGAGTGCGGAAAAGGCGCTGGGCGTCAGGCCGCCGGACAGGTAGGAGCCGCACGTGGCTGACGAATCCGAGAACGAGCTGGACCTCGATGCCCTGCGCGCCCTGCCGCGAGAAAAGCCGCCGAACTGCCCGGTCTGCGACGAGCCGATGATGTTCAATGACGGCGCCTGGTTTTGCGGTCCCTGCAACGGCACGGACTGCGGCCCCGAGACTGGGTAGCCACCGCCCTCCGGGTAGATGGAGACTCCCGAGCAGTTCCTCGACCGCGCGATGAAATTACTGCAGCGGTCGGACCCCATTCCCAAGCTGCTCCCGCAAGTCCGGCTCGGGCGGATGCCCAAGGATTCGCCGGCCCTGGCCGCCATCCTGGATTCCTGGCTGGAGGCCTTCGTGCAAGTCCTGAAGGACGCGCAGGCCGTGCTGGACATCGGCGGCGTACTGCGATTGGATCCCAATCCGCGGCTCGCGGTGCTGGTCGAAGCGGGCGTGCTGGCCGAGGATCACCCGCAAGTCAAGACTGTCCGCGACGCCTGGTCCGAGGCGTTGCGCGCGGCCCAGCAGCGAAAGTAGACAGACGGGGACAAGGACAGAAAAATGGGTTGTAGTTGACTTTTCACTCGGGTTGACGCAATCTCGCGCTGGCCGTACCCGTCCACGCGGAAACATTACACCCAACTCTATTGAGAGGAGAGATAGACGATGGCTAAGAAGAAGAGGAAGCCGAGTGCCGCATTCATGAAACCGATGAAACCCAGCGCCGCTCTCGGCGCGGTGATCGGCAACAAACCCATGCCGCGCACCCAAGTGACCAAGAAGCTCTGGGCCTACATCAAGCGCAAGAAGCTGCAGGACCGCAAGAACCGACGCATGATCAACGCTGACGCCGCGCTCAAGGAGGTTTTCCGCGGCAAGACACAGGTGTCGATGTTCGAGATGACGAAACTCGTCAGCAAGCACCTGAAGTAAGCCAACAATCACTCCACGGGGCGCCTGCTGCAGGCGCCCCGTGTCTTTGCTCACGGGAAAAGAAAATTAGGGTCAGACTCCATTTCCCGCTCCGCTTCCTCCCGCCGCACTCTTCAGATCATGAAGGAACGGACGCAGCACACGGCGCCCCTACATCGAACAAGACAGGGACAGGCTCCGGCGGAGGGCTAGGAGGCCGAGCTACTTCTTCTTGAAGAGGTTGTCAAGAGCGCGGCGAGCATCTTCAGGGCGCGCGGACCCCGACGAGGCATCACGTTCCACCGTGACATGCAGCGAGAAGAACGTGCACTCATTGCGAGCGCCTTTGTTGGAGATGCGCTCCGGCACAGGCTGGGTGCACTCAAAATGCTGGCCGGGATCGAAGTGGGCGCACTGCCGGCAGGAATGGAGTTCTGACCTGCACTTGGGACACTGGCCGAGCGAGTCGGTGAGAGGCGGCAGCAGCGTTCCGCAGTCCGTGCAGCGGGAGACGGTCAGAGTTTGAGGCATCGCAGGCGCGCCCGATCGCGCAGGGTCCTTGGGCTTTCCCTGCCGCTCCTTCTCGTGTTCCCGATAGCCCCGTTGGCTGTATCTTCTGTCTGCCATGCCGCTCGGCCCTAGTTCTGTCTCTTCTGTTCGAGGTTCTCGACACGCTGGCGGAGGTGGTCGTGCTGCTGCCGGAGCTCATCATAGAGTGATCGGATGAGCGCGCGGGTCTCCTGATGCTGCCGGTCGTGGTATTCCCGTTCCTGCACGTGCTGAACTTGGACGTGCATGGCGAAGCCTTCGGCCACGAGCTGAAGCTCGTGCCGGAGGCCTTCTACCAGCACGCCGGAGTGCCGCTTGACCTCTTCCAGCCCCGCGGTCATCTCCCCCTGCAACTCTTGGAGTTCCTCAGTCATCTCCCCGCGTAACCCTTGGAACCCCGCGGTCATCTCGCCGCGCAACCCCTGGAGCGCCTCAGTCATCTCCCCGCGTAACCCTTGGAGCCCTGCGGTCATCTCGCCGCGCAATTCTTGGAACCCCGCGGTCATTTCGCCACGCAACTCTTGGAGCCCCGCAGTCGTCTCATCACGCAACCCTTGGAACCCCTCGGTCGTCCCGCCGCGCAACCCTTGGAGCTGTTCACTCATCTCCCCCCGCAACTCTTGGAATTGCCTGGTAACCGATTGGAATCGGCTATCGAGATACTGAACGAGTTCCTGGTCCATCGTGAATCCGTGTTTGGAAAGAGTATGCTGGACTGTTTTCCTTGTCAATGAGACACGGCAGCGTGCAAAAGGTGACATCCGTTCTTGTGCCCCTCTCGGTTTTCCGTTAGGCTACTTCCGTCATGCTCTCGATCGTCACCGGTCCGTTCCATCCCGATCTCGAAAACGCCCTCGTCGCTGAATCCCACTCGCTGAAACAGGACGATCCGCTCCGCCCGCTCGCCATCGTGGTCCCGTCGCATCAGCTCGCGCGGCGCGTGAAATGGCTCCTGTCCGTGGAGCAGGGGCGCGCGCTCCTTGAGTGCCACGTGCTGACGTTCCATCAACTGGCCATGACCGTGCTCCGGGAGGCGGGCGGAGAAATCCTGCCGGCCCTGGTGAACGGATCCTTCCGCGAAGAGCTGCTGCGCTATCTCGTGGACCGCGGCGTGCCCGGCGCGGAGGCATTCCGCGACCGGCGGGGGATGCAGGGGCTCTGGACCGGTCTCTGGGCGACGGTCCAGGACCTGAAGGAAGCGCGGGTGGATCCGTCCGCCGTGTTACAGGCGCTGGACGAGGGGCGGCTCAGGACCGACGACCCGGCGCGCCTGGCCGCGCTGGTTCGCCTGTACGCGGCCGTTCTCGAAGTGGACCGGGCGCTGCGGCTCGCCGATCCGGACGATCTGGCCGCCCTGGCCATGGAGCGCGTGGCGGACTCCGCGTTCCTGAACCGCATGGCCCGCATCTGCTACTACGGCTTTTACGACTTGACCCAAGGCCAACTGGATTTCTTCAAGGCCGTCGCGGGCGCGTACCCCACCACGCTCTTTTTCCCCGTGCGACCGGAATCCGCGGACTACCGGTTCGCGCAGCGGTTCTTTGAGACGTACATCCAGGGGTTGGCCATTAGAGTGGGAGGGGGCCCCACCCGAAGCGCCCCTCCCACACCCACTACGTCATCGCTGGCTGATGAAATGGCACCGGCTGTTCGCGGGGCCTGCCGCATCGTCAGCGTCGTCGGCGTCGAGGACGAGGTGGCGGCGGCGGCCAAGGAGATTCTCCGCCTGATCGAGGACTCCCGCTGCGATCCGCTGGAGATCGGCGTCGTGGCGCGGACGCTCGACCCCTATATGCCGACTCTCCGCCGCATCTTTGATGACAACCGGATTCCCTTCGCCTGTCCGGTGGGCGAGCCCCTGATCCATGAACCGCTGGTCAAGACGATCATCCGGTTTCTCCGCCTCCCGGTGGAAGCCTTCCCGCGGGCTTTCGTGATCGAGGTTTTGACTTCCCCCGCCTTCCGAGTTGCAGAACTCTGTCCGGCTGATGCAAATCTGCGCCCGGACCTGTGGGATTGGGCGACCCGCCGTCTGGGCATCGTTCGGGGCAATCCGGAAGATGGCAGCCTGGGCGATTGGCTGCGCCTGGAGCGGGCCGCGAAGACGGGCCTTGCCGTGCCTGTTGACGATGACGCGGAGCAGCCCCGGCCGGCCATCGCCGCCGAGCAGGTGGCGCTGCTGTTCGACCTGGTCGCGCGGCTGCACCGGGCCCTCTCGGCGCTGCCCGGCACGGCGGGATGGGATGCTTACACCGAAGAGTTTCGACAGCTGCTGCCGGAATACTTCCACCTGCCGGCCTGGGAGACGGGCGCGTCGGACACGCACGCAGACCGGGTGCAGACGGCCATCAAGGCGTGTCTGGAGTCCGTCGCGTCGCTGGAGCAGTTGAGCGAGGCCATCACCCTGGCGGACTGGGTGGAGCATGTCATCCGCGTGCTAGAGCGTGCCCGCGTGCCGTCCGCGGCTGGCGATCGCCACGGAGTCCAGGTCCTGGATGCGATGGACGCCCGCGGCGTGCCGTTCCGCGCCCTCTTCGTGCTCGGGCTCAATGAGAAGGTCTTCCCGCGCTCCGTCCAGGAGGACCCGTTCTTGCGCGATGCCGACCGGGTTGTCCTGGCGCGCGATCTCGGCTTCAAGATCCCGTGCAAGCTGGAGGGGTTCGAGGAAGAGCGCCTGCTCGTCGCGCTCCTGCTCCGCTCGGCCCGCGAGCGGGTCGTCCTCAGCCATCAACGCGCCGACCGCGACGGCCGCATGATGGTCCCCTCCGGCTACCTGGCGGAGCTGAAGCCGCACGTCGGCGAGAGCGAGCTCCGGATCACGCGTCGCCCGACGTTACGGTGGACGGAGCGGCCGTTTGCCCAGCGGCCGTCCGACTACGCCGTCCTCACGCCGCGCGAGGCGGGCCTGCTGATGATCCTGCAAGGGGGCGCGTCGTCCAGCCTCACGTCGGTGTTGCGGCTGCATCAGCCGCCCGAGCTGTTCGCGCACGGGCTGGCGGCGGTCGCCTCCCTTGACTCGATGAAGCCGGCGCTGACGCCCCATGACGGCATGGTCGGAGTCGCCCGCGCCCACTGGCGGATGTTGGAGCGGCACGGAGTCTCGCCCACGGCCCTGGAACGCTACGCGCAGTGTCCCTTCAAGTATTTTGCCGAAAAAGTCCTGCGGCTCGAGCCGCTGGAGACGCCCGATTCCGTCCTCGTGCCGGACGCGCGGGCCCGCGGCACCCTGTGCCACGCCATCCTCCGACTGTTCTACCAGCGGCTGACTGAACGCAAGGTCGCTCCGGATCAGGTGACCTCCTCCGACATCGACGCCTGGCTGGGTGCGGCTGCCGACGAAGCCTTCACCCATTTCGAAGCCACCGAACCCGTCGGCTATCCCTTGCTCTGGTCTCTGGTCAAGGAAGACCTCACTCGCCTCGTCCGGACGTTCATCGAGAACGACCTCCAGGAGCTGCGGGCGTCCGGCTACCGTCCGCTCTTGTTCGAGGTGGCCGTGACCGGCTCGTTCGGCGCGACGTTGCCGGACACCCAGCGCCACGTGCCGATCCGCGGCCGCCTCGATCGGGTGGATGTGCGTCGGGAGAACGGGCAGGCCCATGTCCGCATCGTGGACTACAAGTACACGGAGTCGGGCGGGCCCAAACTGGAAGACCGCGATCTGGCGACGGCGGCCCTCAGAGGGAAGCGCCTGCAGCCGCCGCTGTACTTGCTGGCCGCCACCGGCGTCTTAAAGGAGGAGCCGGCCGTGCCGGACGAGGCGGCCTTCTATTTCCTTGCCCCGTACTGGCCGAACGGGCCGGTGGTGCGGACGAGGCTCGCGGCGGTCTGCGGGGAGGGGACCGTGCGCGTGATCCTCGAGGGGGTGCAGCACGGGCGCTTCTTTATCCTGCCCGGCGAGTACTGCGACTATTGTGAGTTTTCCCCGGCCTGCCGCCGGACCCATCATCCGACCAAGTGGCGGCAGCGGGACAACGTAGCGAAACGAATCTTGGAGGACCTCCGGCAGCAACGAGCAGGCGGAGGGAGGTGACGCCGTGACCGCGATACGGGACGAGCAGGCGCGGGTTCTTGCCGCCACGACCTTCGATCGGAACGTGGTGGTGACGGCCAGCGCGGGCACCGGCAAGACGACCTTGCTGATCACGCGCCTGGTGCACCTGCTCGTCAAATCGCCCGAGGCGGTGCCGCTGTCGCAGGTCGTCGCGCTCACGTTCATGAACAAGGCCGCCAACGAGATCAAGATCCGCCTGCGGGAATGCCTGGAGTGCGTCCTGGCGCCGGACGACTCCCCGGCGGCCCGCGAGCTGTGGGATCGCTACCGCCTGTCCGCCGCCGACCTGCGCACGCGCTATCGCCTCTCCACCGACGAGCTGCGGGGCCGGGTCGAGGCGGCGCTGGGCGAGCTCGAGAACAGCCAGATCGGGACCATTCATAGTTTCGCCGCGCACCTCCTGCGCCTCTATCCCCTGGAAGCGGGCGTGGATCCCCGGTTCACGCCTGATGAGGAGTTCGTCTTCGACGACTTCTTCACGCGCGAGTGGCGTGAGTGGCTGGACGGCGAGCTCGGCGGCACCTGTCCCCGGCAGGAGCGGTGGAAACGGGTGCTGCGCGGCATGGACCTGGCCGGGCTGGAGTTGTTCGCCAAGGCCCTGGTCAATGACCTCATCCCGCTCGATTCGCTCAAAGACCAGGTCGGCGGCGGGCTCGCGCCGACGCTCCGGTCCTGGCTTGAACGCAAGCAGCAGCGGGCAGGGGAGCTCTTGTCGGCCTCCCGCGAGGGAGGGAAGAAGCCGCGTCAAATCGAAGCGCTGCTGGCTGCCGCAGACCGTCTGTTCGGCCGCGTGCTCAGCGGCGGCCCTGCGGGCATTACGGAACTGGATGCGGAGCTGCGGACGCTGTTGGAGCAGAAGGACGGAGGCGCGAAGCCTCCGGCCGGCTGGAGCGAGGAAGAGTTTGAGGACGCCGCCAATCTGGTCAGGACCGCCAAGGCGGTGCTGGCGAGCGATCACGCCTTCTTCCGCGACCTGCTCGGGCTGCTGGAGCCGTTCGCCGCGCAGTGCCGGCAACGGTTTCTCGATGCGGGCTACGTCCGGTTCGACGGCCTCCTGGCCCGCGCCCGCGACCTGCTGAAGACCCACCCGCAGGTCCGGGCGCGGCTGAAGCGCCTGTTCAAGGCCATCCTCGTGGATGAGTTTCAGGATACCGATCCGGTTCAGTACGAGATCCTCCTCTTCCTGGCCGAGCATGAGGACAGACTGGCCGAGGCCTGGCCAAACGTACGCCTGCATCCCGGCAAGCTGTTCATCGTCGGCGATCCCAAGCAGTCGATCTTCGCGTTCCGTCGCGCTGATATCGAGGCGTTCCAGCGCGTCCGCCAGATGGTGGAGGACCAGGACGGCCTGCCGCTCACCCTCACCCGGAATTTCCGCAGTCATGGCACGATCCTCATGGCCGTCAACCAGGTCTTCGAGCGATTGATCCGCGAGCGCCCGGGCCTCCAGCCGCGCTACGATCCCCTGGAGCCGGACCCCGACCGCAAGACCGGCGCCCAGACACAGGGCGTCGAGCTTCGGCTGGTGGCATCCTCGTCGCGCGATGAGGAGCGGGCTTCGCTCAGCGCCGAGGAAGGCGTCGAGGCCGAAGCGGAAGCCGTCGCGCGGTGGCTGAAGCATGAGGTCATCGGGCAGGACGTGCTGATCGAGCGGGACGGACGGCGCCGTCCGGTCGAGCCGGGGGATGTGGCGCTGCTGTTTCGGACGTTCACGCAAAGCTGGGAGTATCTGGGCGCCTTGCGCCGGCACGGCCTGCCGTACGTGGCGGAGGGGGAGCGACATTTCTACCAGCGGCAGGAGGTGATTGACCTCGTCAACCTCGTGTGCTGCGTTCAGAATCCGCATGATCAGGTCGCGCTGTTGGGACTGCTGCGTTCGGCCGTGGGCGCGCTGACCGATCGGGAGATCATGGACCTCGTCGCGCTGGGGCCGCTGGATTATCGCGGCACGGGGCCGTCCGGTCTGGACTCGCATCCCAAGGCCGGTCACCTACGCCGGCTGTACGCGGCGCTCGCGTCCCTGCAGCGGGACTGCCCGCTGCGCCCGCTGCCGGACGCGCTGGACTTGATCTTCGAGCGGCTACCCCTGCTGGAGCTGGCGGCGGCGTCCTTGCACGGCGAGCAGGCGGTCGCGAACCTCTGGAAGGTGCGGGCGCTCGCCGACGGTCTCGTGGATCAGCCCGGCATGACGCTTGCCGGCTTCGTGGAGCTGCTGAAAGCGCGTCTCGCCGACCCTCCGGACGAGTCCGAGAGCGGACTGGCGGAGGAGACATCCCGCGAGGCGGTGCGGATCATGAGCGTCCACAAGGCCAAAGGGCTGGAGTTCCCGATCGTCATTCTGGTCGGGTTGCATGCCGGCACCAAGCCTCCCTACGAGCCGATCCAAGTCCAGCAGGATTGGTCCACGGGAGTCTTGGGCCTGCGGCTGGGCGAGCGCTGCACGCTGGGCGGGGCGTACGTGGCGGAGAAGCTGGAGGCGCGTCTCGAGGCCGAGCGGCGGCGCTTGCTCTACGTGGGGATGACACGCGCGAAGGAGCGGCTCGTGCTCTCGGGCGCGCTGACGCGACGGCAGAGTCCGGGCAATTTCCTGGCCTTGCTCAAGGAGGAGGTGGGTGTGGGAGGGGTGTCTGCGGGGCCCCCTCCTACTCTTGCAGACGACCTCATCTCGAAGACAGTCATTCCCGCCGGCGTCGGCAAGCGAGCCGGGGGAGGACGGAAGAAGAAGGACGCCGCGCCGCGTCGCGAGCTCACGGGGTTTGAGGCCCGCTGGCGCGCCCGTGAGGATCGGTGGTCGCAGTGCCGCCAGCGATCCCTCTACCTGACACCATCATCCCTCCCGCACCCACTCGAAGGCGCTCCCCAAGGGCCGACTTCAACAACTTCCCCGACGCTGGCTTCGGCCATCGGCGGCCTTGTCCATAGAGCGCTAGAGGACTGGAGTTATCGCGATACGGTTGAAGTGTTGCTTGAACAATTAGATCGCCGCGCCGCACGCTGGCTCCCGGACGAGTTCAAAGGGAATCGTGACGAGATTCTCGCAGAGGCCCGTGAGGTGCTGCAGGCCTTTGCGCGCTCCGACGCCTACGGCGAATTGAAAGAGGCCACGATTCTCGGCCGCGAAGTCCCCTTCCTCATGCCGTGGCCGGGGCCCCCTCTCACTCTAGTGGGTGCGGGAGGGGCGTCAGCGGGGCCCTCTCCCGCTCTAATGGAAGGGCGCATCGACCTCATTTATAAGAGGGACGGCACGGTGTGGCTGGCGGATTACAAGACTGACCGCGTTACCGAGGTTGACGTGGCGGAACGGGCCGAGGCCTACCGGGAGCAAGCCCGGATCTACACCGAGGCGGTCCGCCACGCGTTGGGTCACTGTCCCGCCGGGTTCAAAGTCATCTTCCTCCGTCTGGGGCAGGCGGTGCCGGTCGTTCTGTAAGGAAGGTTCGGGGCGCTTACGGCGCGCCGGCCAGGTAGATGCTGCCGGTCGGCTGCGGGAGGCCGCCTTCCGGTTCGAGGCTCACCGCGAATTTCTTGATGCGGCGCACGACGGGAATGTTGCGCATCAGCAGGCGGCCCTTGTGCCCGCGATCGATTGAGAACACCCCGGCGCTGACGGGTTTGTCGGTGATCACCCAGAGCTGGTAGGTCTTGCCGGCTGGGAGAGACGGGAGATTGTTGGCGTAGAAGAACCCGCGCCGCGTCTCCGGTTCCACAAACACCAGGGCATACGCGTCCTTGGCCTCGTCGGTCCCGTGCAGATCCGCCATCTTGGCGGTGGGGGAGGACAGGATGCGCAGGAGATCCTCCCCTCCGGCCAGCAGAACCTCGGCGCCCTTGCGGCCGCGCCCCGTTTTGAGTTGCGCCCGGAGCGTGTCGATCTGTTCCTGGTGCCGGGCGAGTTGCTCGCGCGTGGTCCCCAGAGTTTCGACGGTGCGTTTCAGCTCATCCGTCGCTTTGGTGAGTGCGGCTTCCTTATCCGCCAACTGGCGTTTGAGATCGGCGGTCTCCTGCTTCGATTGGGCCGCCTCTGCTCTCTCCCGGGCTGTCGCCGTTCGTTCCGCTTCAAACGTGTTGTACTGGTGAACGGCGTAGCCTGCCACACCTAGCAGCAGGACTCCAAGCGCGGCGGCGAAGGCCGGAGACTCTACCTTCATCTGCTCCCGCCATTTGTGAAACTCATGGCGGCGGGATAGACGCTTCAGCAGGGCTTCAAGCGCGTGGGCCAAGGCCGGGGACGTCGCCCTCAACTGCTCCCGCCACGTGGGAGACGCACTGCGGCGTGATAGGGGCTGCGGTGCCGGCATCTCGGGCAGGTCCTGTGGGATCCTGGAGAAGGGGCGCGACGAGACCAGGTCCGGCGGCGCGGTCGGGATAGGCACCGGGGACGCGGGCCTGTCCGCTCTCGCGCTGGTGGTGGAGGCGGCAGGTCCAGAGAGTGCTGTCATGATCCTGGACTTGAGTGTAGGCGGGGGCGTCTGGTGCGGCAGCGCGTACGGGAGCATGGTCACGGCGGCCTGGTATTGCCGGAGCAGGGTACTGCACGCCGGGCATCCGGCCGCGAGGTGCTGTTCCATCTCGCGGACCGAGTCCGGGTCGAGGGCGCCCAGTGCGTACAGGCTCAGGTTCTCTTCCAGTTGCTCGTGGTCCACCTGATCGCCTAGTTGGGGATCCCCAACTCCTCCTCCCAGAGAGTCTGCAGGCCGTCCCGGAGCTTTTCCATCCCCAGACGGATTCTCGTCTTGATCGTTCCCAAGGGCACATGCAAACGTTCGGAGATCTCCGTGTGCGTCAATCCCTCATAGAAGGCGAGCTCGATCGCTTGCTGCTGCACCGGCGGCAGGGACTTGAGAGAAGCCCGGACCAGGGCCTGGCGCTCGTTGGCCGCGCGGATGTCCAGGGCGTCTGCGTTCTGGGCGATGAGGTCTGAGGCGGGCGTGTCGTCGAGGGAGGCGGTCACGTCCTTGCCGCGGGCGGCCAGCGCGCGGACCCAATCGATGGCGCGGCTTCTCGCCAGCGTCACCAGCCAGGCCATCGGAGCGCCTCGAGCGGTGTCGTAGTTCGAGGCCTTGCGCCAGGCTTCCAGGTACACCTCCTGCAGGAGGTCCGCTGCGTCGGCCGGCTTCCCCACGATCCGCAACACGAGGGCGTAGAGCAGCGAACTGGTCTGCGCGTAGAGCCGCTCGAACGCCTCCTGATCCCCTTTGGCGACCCGCGCCAGGAGCGTGTGATCGACGGTGGATGGGTGTTTCGGGCTCAACGCGTCCATGCGCCGTGAATCGTCCCTAAAGGAAATCTCACGGACGCATCATAGCATTTACGGCCAGAGACGGCAAAAAGATGTATGGGGTGAATTGAAATCGGACACATGGTGGAGTACGATGCCTTGAGAGCCCGGCGGGGCCCGCCCGCCGCCGTCCGGGCGCGCGCAAGGGGTCGCGATGCTCACTCCGTCGCAATGGATGCAGTTCACCTCCTGGTGGCGGCAGACGGCCAAGCGGCTGGGCGTGGATGCCCAGTGCGAGAGCTTTCTGGCGCCGGAGTCCGGGGGCATGGAAGCCCTCATGAAGGCGCACGGCGCCAAGGGCGACCTCGATTATGTCCTCTTCGTCTTGATCCGCTATTGGGTGCCGCCCATCCTGCCTCCCGCCGGCAAGGAGCGGACGGTGAAGAGCGACCTCGACTACTGGATCGAATCCGAACGGCTTCTCAAACAGGCTGTGAAGCGCCTGCGTGAGCTGCGTCCATTCCTGCAGATGCTGACGGAGTCCCATCCCGGCCCGAACCCGCAGCCTCATAGCCCGCAGGCGCAGGAGGCCAGTTCCTCGACGCCGGAGCTGGACCTATCGGCGCTGCTCGAGGGCATCGCCGGTGCCGCCGGGCGGCTCGGCGGGCCGGACTACACGTCCGTGATCAAGAGCCTGAACTCCACGCCATTCCGCCAGGTCGTCCACTTCCGGCACAACAAGAAGCACAGCACCGAGGTGTGGGTGGTCTTTCTGCTCAAGGAGCACCTGCGCACGGTGGGGCTGGGAAAGGACCGGGCCTGGCCGATCGTGCGCGACGTGATTACGGCGGCCGGCGTTCGCAACGCGGACGGCGATCCGTACCAGCCCGACGAGCTCAAATCCTGGTGGACAAAGCAATGGCCGCGGTCCTATGCCTTGCTGGCGACCAAGGACGCTGCCGTCCTGCCCACCGAGTTCGCCTACCAGAGCGACTACCAGTGGTTCCAGGCCTGGATGAGCCACCAGAGCGAGTCGCAGCGCTGACGCCTCGTTTCTCCTGGACGGTCTTCTGGTCGATCATTGCGACGGGGTGTGTCTGGCCGTTGTTGCTCGTGGTCGCCGTGGATAGCTACCTGGAGACCGGTCGGCTGCAGGTCTTCTTGGCCGTCTACAGCGACAGCCCGGGACTCTACCTGCTCCTGTTTCTCTCGCAGGCGCTCTGGTCTGCCTTGCCGTTTGTCGCCTTCGCGGTGCTGGCGCAGAGCATCTACGAGTCGTCGGCAGGCGAAGAAGCAACGATCTTCATTCCACGGAAGACTGGCGTGATCGTCGCCGGATGCGGGTCGCTCGTCGCGTTGTGCTGGATTCAGGTCGTCGCCTGGAGCGAATACTTCACGTCGTCGAGCGGGTCTCTCGGCATTGCGATTGCGTTGGGGCTTCCTCCGCTCGTAGCGCTTGTGGTGATGCCGATCCTGTACGCGTTGGGATGGCTGCTGGGGGAGGGGCTCGCCGCGAGCAAAGCGCAGTAAAACCTAGTGACACAAGCCACGTGCATACGAACACGCCTGTTGGCATCTTGAGTCCCCCCCACCGCACGCATTGAGGCACCCTCCAAATGCTCTTTGGCAGGCCCCTTCGACAGCTGGAGAACAATCCGGCTCGGTCTGGGGTAGGCCGTTGACAGACAACAGAATGAGGAAAAGCAACACCATCACCAGGGACATCAAATATTTTCTAACCATCTTCGGCTCCTTCCACTTTTTCTTTCAGTCATCCCGGATCACTACCGGGTCCACATCGAACTGTGACGCCAGACGCTCGGCCAGCTCTTCAGCCTGTTGTGCCGAGACGAATTGTCCGACTTGCACCCTGTAGCGCCTCCTCGACGAAAGCTCAACAGTCACGATTCGCACGTCAGAGTACGTTTCTTTGAGTTTCCGCGCCAGCGCCTGGGCATTGGCCTGCTCGCCAAACGAGGCGACTTGGACCCTGAGAGGGCCCAATGTGCCTGGGCGCCCGCCGTGCCCGACGACCCGGAGTTCGACCTGATCGGTGCCCGGCCCGGCCATCGCCAGGGCTTGTGCCCCTGCCAACGACAGATCAATGATTCGACCCCTGACGAAGGGACCGCGGTCGTTAATGCGCACCGTGACCCGACGCCCATTGGTGAGGGATCGGACCTGCACCACGGTGCCCAGTGGGAGGGTCCGGTGGGCTGCCGTTAACCGATGGCTGTCGTACACTTCGCCACTGGCGGTCTTATTCCCGTGAAATCCTGGACCGTACCAGGAGGCGTATCCGCGCTCGACGTACCCGACAGGATAGTCGGCAGGGGAAGCGGCATACTTCGGCTGACGACCCGCACACCCGCTCAACCCGTAAACAATCAGCAGGAGAAGACAAGCGAGACGGATGGGAATGAAGGGGAAAGGGGACACGTTACTGGGAAGGCGAGCGGCCGCGCCCCTGGACCGCCTTGGCCACCGACGCCAGTAGATTGTCCGGGTGCACAGGCTTCACCAGAAAATCCACCACACCTTCATCGAACGACCGGATGATGTCGGGCACATCCGGTTTGCCGGTCAGCACGATGATGGGGATGGCAGGGAACTTGGACCGGAGGAAGAAGATGACCTCCTGGCCATGAATTTTCGGCATGTACAGGTCCAGGATGACAGCATCCAGGCGCGACGGGTTATCACCTGATTGGACGGTCTCCATCGCCCGGGCGCCGTCCTCCGCCTCAATGACCTCATAGCCGGCTTGGTCTAGCACGAGGCGCACGGACTCTCGGACCGACACCTCATCATCCACCACTAGGATGCGACCGCGTGGCACAGGCGACTCCTTCGTTGAGCGTACCCAATTAAGTGTAGTCCGATCCGAGGGAAAACGCGAGAGGTTTGTCAGCGTCGTGGCGGTCGCCTGGAGGCGCTACGTTTCTTCTTCATTGCCTTTGGTAGAGTCTTTTTCGCCAATACGCAGTCTGGATTCCTGCAATCCTCAAAGACAAGCGTTGATTGATCACGGTACAGCGGCCAACCACAGAAACAGCGCATCACGGTAGCCCCACACACTTCGCACATCCACCCTGGCTGGGGATTAGTACCGACCTCATAGGGATGCTTCTTCATAGGAGTCATCTGACCGGGATGCCCATTGGGGCACTTCGGTCTCTCTTGTGCCATTTCGCGACGTCCGTTCACGCTCACCCTTTCCCCAGCAGCAAGCCGACCTGGATCGCCACCGCGAGTCGTTCGGGATCAACAGGCTTTCCCAAAATGTCGACCGACCCCATGTCGATTGCCAGGTTCAACAAGGTCTCATCTTCAGAGCTGCACAACATGATGATTCCGCCAGTGTACTTCTTGGCCCGCAATTCCCTCATGACCTCCAGTCCCTCCATCCCTTGAAGGTCCATGTTCAGAACAATGAGCCGCGGCATTTCCTTGCTCACGAGTTCCAAGGCTGTAGGGCCGTCGTTGACTTCTTCTACGGGAATCCCTCGCTGGGCCAAAAACTGTCTGAGGTATTTGCTGACATAGGTGTTGCTCTCTATGAGGAAAATACGATTGGTCCCTGGGACCTTGGGCGGAGCGCTCTTTGCCTTCGGTTTCTCTACTGGTGGTGAAAGAGACCTCGCGTGATCTGAGGGAACGCTCTTTGCCTTTGGTTTCTCGACAGGCGGTGAAGGAGACTTCGTATGAACTGGAGGTGGTTCTGGCGGCGGTGAAGGCGGCTGCACCGCCTCGGCTGCCGGTGGGAGAAACTGCTCCATGGAAGTAATAATAGTGTCGAGCGCGAGCGTTTTGCTCAGAAAATCGGTCACGCCCAACTGGCGGGCCTGCTTTTCTAGCGCATCAGATCCCCATGCGGTCAGAATCATCACGGCGGCGCTGGCATCGATGGTACGAATCTGGCGCAGCACTTCGATCCCGTTCATCTCCGGCATGCGGAGGTCCAGCAAGGTGAACTGCGGACGGTGCTGAGAAAACAAGTTGAGCGCCTCGCGCCCGTTGTACGCCGTAAAGACTTCATGGCCGTTGCTTCCCAGCACCGTCTTCAGCAGATCGCAAAAGACACGCTCGTCGTCTACGACTAGGATCGTTGCCATACCCGCCTCCGTCGAGGGAGCCATCGAGACACTGGGTTCAAAGAGGGCGCTGCCTGTGCAATGTCATTCGATCGAGGGGAACGTAGCAAGGCTAGGCCACCCTGCGGGACCTGTCAAGCCAGCCAGCGCCCCCGCACTTTTTGGCGCTTCCGATAACAGTCCGGCGCACCCTGGGGCTGATCAACTGACAATTCTGCCGACAGTGTGAAAACCGCTCGCGACTAAGTTGCCGGCATAGTCCTTGCATTCTACGGTGATCCTTGCATTAAACTGGGAGCAGCATGACCGACTTGCTCTCCGCGCTGATCATCCCCGAGGAAGTTCGAAGTTATCTGGCGGTTATTGGGCTGCTCCTGTGTTGGAAGCTGCATGCCCTCGAGCTTCGACGCAGGCGAGCGGTCACGTCACAGTTCTTCATCTGCCTCTCGGAGAACGACCCGCAAACTTGTACGCAATGTCGCAAGGCCCATTTGCACGTGTACTCAGGACCTATGGCACGGGAGGTCGGTCTCCGTATTCACTGCTCAAATCGCCTCGGCTGCCGCTGTGCCCTCATCCCGATTACAAGGCAGTGGCCCGTAGCAAAGCGACTGCGGAGGCGGGTGAAAAGAGGTAAGAGCGGGTCGCTCCTGTTGTCAGACCAGGACCTTCAGGCCCTGCTTCACGAAGGAGTGAGCCTGAGCAATCACGATCGACTCGCACAGACCCTGCTGCGCACAATGCTGGCCGAAGAGACGAATCCCGAAGCGGCGCTCCAGACCTACCGCCAAATCATAGCGCAGGCCCCCGATGCGAGCATCGCGCTGCAGCAGGCTGCTGCCTACATGCGCTTGTCCAGAATCCTCGAACGATCCGGAGATCTCAGTGAAGCGCTCCAGGTAACCCGAGCCTGTGTGAAGGCATTTTCTGACAAGGAGCGGTACTGTCTCCTGACCAAGCCTCAGTACAATGGGATGCTGGCCCGCCAAAGCAGACTGATTCGTCAGGTCCTGCGATGAGCATTCCATGGCCTTCTCTCCATGCATCGCCAGCGTGGGCCACAGTATGATTGTGGCTATGGGAGAGAGGGCCTACCGCTACGCAGCCATTCGGTCCTTCTGGAAGGCGAACATGCCGTCTAGCAGCACGAACAGCCCAATCAGCGTGATCAAGATACCGCCTTCAAACCATCCAAACGTGCCCAACTTCCAATTATGATCCGTCAGGCCTGCGAGGAGACCGATCGACCCGCAGACAAATCCCATCGCAGCCCCAATACGGGCAATCATCCTGCGCTTATTCCCCGCGTGTCTCATTGCACACCCTCCCTTCCCTGTTGCGCGTGTCTGTTCGTAAACTCTCGCGGTACCACCACCAGCAGAAGGTGCGAAAGCAGGGGGCAAGCCTAGGCCATTCTACTGGGCCTGTCAAGTGTGGTGTGGGACCCTGGCCTTCCGTCACAATCTGCGCTAGACTTATCCCTCACCTCGATGGAAGATCGTCCTGTGGACACGTTCGATGGGCCGCCATGCCCCCAGTGCGAGTCGGTAACTGTTCGCCGGTCTAAGCGCCAAGGTGCGCGAGAATACCTTGCGAGCAGTGTCGGAATCTATCCGTTTCGCTGCGGAAACTGCACCCACCGATATCTTGGCCTCTTCCTCGGAAGGCACTACTGGGCTTGGAGCGTCAAACCATTCCTCGAGGGTCTGCGCAAGGAATGGGCGCGGGATCGCAAGTATTACGTGATGGTGACCATCCTCTGTGCGGGAGCCTTCTTGAGCTTCCACGGCGCCCGTTGGCTGGGGGAGCATCCTGGGGCCCTGGAAATTGTTAAAAAGATTGTGCGGGGATTCTCAATCGATCTCAGCCGTTGATTTTCCCCACACTGTGGCCTCGATGACACGTTGGGCTGTGTCAAGATTTTCAGGCCAGTCTCCTCAAACTGCTTGAATCACAATGAGTCTTTAATTTGGCACGCATGATGCTAATTCTCCTACCTGAGCTCAGGCGAGGGCCCTCTTTCGAGAAACCAACAAGGAAGCAAGGAGGAGGTGTGTCCATGGAAGAGAATAGCGCTTCGTCAGTCAAGGCAATCACGCTTCTGTTCATCAGCGGGGCCGTGCTCGGCAGTGTGGCCGGGATCCTGTTCGCGCCGAAGCCTGGCAAGGAGACGCGCAAGGAGATCAAGCACTACGCGATGAAGGTGAAAAAGGACGTGGCCAGCACCGCGCTGCGCACCAAGGCCGGTATCGAGGCGGCCCTTGAAAAGGGGCGCGCGCTGCTCGCGGAGTCCACGGCTGCGTAGTACGCGTCACGGGCGGGTCCGGGCTCTGCCGGACCCGCTCCGCCCTCTCAGCGAACCCCCGCGCTCTCGAACGACACCCTCTTAGGTCGCCTCGGTCTTGACGCCGAGGCGCTGATCCTCTATAGTACCTTGTCAATCGGCCGAGGCCCTTCCTGCCCTTTCATTTCCTCGTAATCCCGGCCCCACGCTCAAACCGTGCCCGTGGCTTCTGTAGGGAACGATAGAGGAAGCGCAGTCGTGTCGGTAGTCGATCTTAAGCAGTCAGCGGAGAGGATATGCCCCGATCACACGAGCTGAAGAAAATCCGGAACATCGGCATCATGGCGCACATCGATGCCGGCAAGACCACGACGACCGAGCGCATCCTGTACTACACCGGCGTTGCTCACAAGATGGGCGAGGTCCATGACGGTACCACTGTCATGGATTACATGGAACAGGAGCGGGAACGGGGCATCACGATCACGTCGGCCGCGACCGTCTGCGAGTGGCGCAAGCACCGCATCAACATCATCGACACACCCGGGCACGTGGACTTCACCATCGAGGTCGAGCGGTCGCTGCGCGTGCTCGACGGCGCCGTGGCGGTGTTCGACGCCGTGCAGGGCGTCGAGCCGCAGTCCGAAACGGTATGGCGGCAGGCCGATCGCTATAAGGTGCCCCGCATCGTGTTCATCAACAAGATGGACCGGACGGGGGCGGATTTCTTCATGAGCGTGAAGAGCATCGTGGACCGGCTCGGCGCCCGTGCGGTGCCGGTGCAGCTCCCGATCGGGCGGGAGGGTGACTTCACGGGCCACGTAGATCTGGTCACGATGAAGGCGATCACCTTCAAGGACGAGACCAAGGGCGCCCAATACGACGTGAGCGAGATCCCGGCGGGAATGCTGGAGCAGGCGAAGGAGTATCGCGAGAAGATGCTCGAATCAGTCGCCGAGTTCGACGATGCGATCATGGACAAGTACCTGCATGGGAAGGAGCTGACCGAGGAAGAGGTTCGGCAGTGCATCCGGGTCGGGACCATCACGATGAAGATCAGCCCGTGCCTGTGCGGCTCCGCCTTCAAGAACAAGGGCATCCAGCACCTGCTGGACGCGGTGGTGGATTACCTGCCCTCGCCGCTGGACATCCCGCCGATGCTGGGCTACAGCCTGGACGGCGAGCGCCGGATCGAGCGCAAGGCCTCCGACAGCGAGCCGCTCTGCGCCATTGCCTTCAAGATGCTGAACGATCCGCACATCGGCCAGCTGACCTTCGTCCGGGTCTACTCCGGTGTGATCACCCAGGGGATGAGCCTCTACAATGCGAACAAGGGGAAGACCGAACGGGCCAGCCGGCTGGTCAAGATGCACGCCGACAAGCGCGAGGAGATCGACGCGATCTACGCCGGTGAGATCGCCGCCGTCGTCGGATTGAAGCTGGCCACCACCGGCGATACGCTCTGCGAGGAAAAGCATCCGATCCGGCTTGAGCTCATGAAGTTCCCCGAGCCCGTCATCGCGATGGCGATCGAGCCCAAGACCAAGCAGGACCAGGAGAAGATGGGCTACGCCTTGAGCCGGTTGGCCCAGGAAGACCCCACGTTCAAGGTCAAGATGGACGAGGAGACGGGCGAGACGGTCATCTCCGGCATGGGGGAGTTGCATCTCGAGATCCTGGTGGACCGCCTCAAGCGGGAGTTCAGGGTGGAGGCCAACACGGGCGCGCCCGAAGTGGCCTATCGCGAAGCGATCACGGCGGAGGCGGAAGCCGAAGGGAAACACATCAAGCAGTCCGGCGGCCGCGGCCAGTACGGGCATGTGGTCCTGACGGTCAAGCCGGCGGAGACCGGCAAGGGCCTGGTTTTTGTGAACGACATCCGCGGCGGGGCCATCCCCAAGGAGTACGTCTCCGCGGTCCAGAAGGGCGTGGAGGAAGGAATGACCATGGGCCCCCTCGCCGGATTCCCCCTGCTGGACGTGGAGGTGCACGTCATCGACGGGTCCTACCACGAGGTGGACTCCAGCGAGATGGCGTTCAAGATCGCCAGCAACATGGCCTTCAAGTCGGCGGTCTTGAAAGCCAAGCCCGTCCTGCTCGAGCCGATCATGCGCGTCGAAGTAGTGACGCCCAACGAGTTCACCGGCGACGTGATCGGCGACCTGAACTCCCGACGCGGGCACATCGTCGGCATGAACACGCGCGCGACCGCGTCGGTCGTGGAGGCACTGGTGCCGCTCGCGACGATGTTCGGCTATGCGACCGTCGTCCGGTCGAAGACCCAGGGGCGCGCCACGTTCACGATGGACTTCAAGGAGTACCAGCCCTGCCCCAAGCCGGTGCAGGACGCGATCATCGCCAAGTACACCGGCAAGGCCTAGTTCACCCCTCCGCAACATTCTGCTGGCCTCTCTCGGCGCGGTTCCTGAGTGTGCGCATCTGCTATACTGGATACGATGAGCCGCCAGATTCCGGTTCTTCAGGAGGCGAGGCCGCGCCTGCCGGCATGGTTCAAGGTGGAATTGCGCCAGGGGCCGGACTATCAGGAGATCAGGCGGCTCACCTGGGGACTGAACCTCCACACGATCTGCGAAGAGGCGCGATGCCCGAACGTCTGGGAGTGCTGGAACAACCGCACTGCCACGTTCCTGATCCTCGGCGACATCTGCACGCGCCGGTGCCACTACTGTGCGGTGACCACCGGCCGGCCCCTGACGCTGGATGAAGCGGAGCCCGAACGGGTGGCGGCGGCGGTGAAGAGGCTCGGACTCCGCCATGCCGTGATCACGTCGGTCAACCGCGATGAGCTGCCCGACGGCGGCGCGCGGATCTTCGCCGAGACGATCAGGGCCATCCGGCGGGAACTGTCGACCTGCACGATCGAGGTCCTCATTCCGGATTTTCTCGGTGACTTCGCCGCATTGGAGACAGTCCTGGCGGCCAAGCCCGACATCCTCAACCACAACATCGAGACGGTCCCGCGGCTGTTCCCATCGGTACGGCCTCAGGGGAGGTACCACCGGTCGATCGCGATGCTCGAGGCGGCGGCCAGCCGCGGGGCCGTCACCAAGTCCGGGCTCATGGTCGGTCTGGGCGAAACAGTGGAAGAGGTGCGCACGGTCATGCGGGAGCTCCGCGCGGCCGGCTGCGCGATCCTCTCGATTGGACAGTACCTGCAACCAACGAAGGCCCACTGGCCGGTCATGCGCTTCTACCCGCCAGAGGAGTTCCGGCTGCTCAAGGCGGAAGGGTTGGCACTGGGCTTCCGCCATGTGGAGTCCGGTCCCTTGGTGCGTAGTTCCTACCATGCCGCCGAAGGAGCGCGTCTTGGCGCGAATTGACTCTCTCTCCGCCCCCTCCCTATAATGCGCAGGTTTCCGCGGCCCACGTCTGCGAGTGGCTATGGCACCGTTCTCCAAGGGGTTTCTGGCGCAACGACTGAGCGGGCTGACGGCCCTGGTCCGGCATGCCTTTGCGGTGGAACCGGAAGGCCAGCCGCTCTCCCCCGAAGATGTGGCCCTGCTCGAGCGGGTCGCTGCGACCGTCGTGGAGCGCGGGATGGCGATGCCGGCCATCCTGTTTCTTGAGTCGGTCGGGCCGATGAGTTTCCTCGGCAGCCAGGCCCTGCACTTCTTCACTCCGATCCTCGAAGTGATCTTCCCCCAGCGTGACGTGGAGCGCGTGGCCCAGCTGCTCGAGCGGCGCGACACCCTCTCGCGACTGACAGTCCTGATCGAGCGACGCACGTCGACACTCCCGTGACCTCAGACCCGCGCCGCCCGCTCCGCACGATCGTCGCGACGGACTGCGGCAGCACGACGACCAAGGCCATTCTGATCGAGAGGGTGGGAGACGAGTACCGGCAGACCTACCGGGGGGAGGCGCCCACCACCGTGGAAGCGCCCTTCGAGGACGTCACCCGCGGAGTCCTCAACGCGATCGCGGAGATCGAGGAACTCTCCGGCCGCAAGATCCTCGACGGCGAAAAGATCATCACCCCGAGCGGAGCGAGCGGTGATCCGAAGGTCGGCGTGGACATCTACATCTCCACGAGCAGCGCCGGGGGCGGGCTCCAGATGATGGTGGCCGGGGTCGTGCAGAGCATGACGGCCGAGAGCGCCCAGCGGTGCGCCCTCGGGGCCGGGGCGATTGTGATGGACGTGCTGGCCTCGAACGACGGGCGCCTGCCGCACGAGAAGATCGAACGCATCCGCTCGCTGCGCCCGGACATGATCCTGCTCTCCGGCGGGACGGACGGCGGCACCGTGACGCATGTGGTGGAGATGGCGGAATACATCGCGGCCGCCGAGCCCCGTCCGCGGCTCGGGATGAGCTACAACCTGCCGTTGATCTACGCAGGTAACAAGGACGCGCGCGCGCGCATCAGCGAGATCCTCGGCAAGAAAACCGCGCTGACCATCACCGAGAACTTACGGCCCGTGCTGGAGAGAGAGAACCTCGGGCCTGCCCGCGCGAAGATCCACGACCTGTTCCTGGAGCACGTCATGGCGCAGGCTCCGGGCTACAAGAAGCTCATCTCCTGGGCCGGCGCGCCGATCATGCCGACGCCGGCGGCGGTGGGGCTCATCATGGAGACCGTCGCCAAAAAGCAGGGGATTAACCTGATCGGCGTGGACATCGGCGGGGCGACCACCGACGTGTTCTCGGTGTTTCACGGCATCTTCAACCGGACCGTCTCGGCCAATCTGGGCATGAGTTACAGCATCTCGAACGTGCTGGCCGAGGCGACGCTCGACAACATCATGCGCTGGGTGCCGTTCTCGATCGACGAGCAGGACTTGCGCAACCGGATCAAAAACAAGATGATCCGCCCGACGACGGTTCCGCAGACCCTTGACGAGCTCCAGATCGAGCAGGCCATCGCGCGCGAGGCCCTGCGCCTGGCCCTCATTCACCACAAGTCCCTGGCGACCGGCCTGAAGGGGGTCCAGCAGGTGCGGTCCATCTCCGATGTGTTCGAGCAGACGGCGTCGGGGAAGACGCTCGTGGACATGCTGAAGCTCGATCTGATCGTCGGCAGCGGGGGTATCCTCTCGCATGCCCCGCGCCGGGTGCAATCCTTTCTCATGATGGTCGACGCTTACGAGCCGCTCGGGTTCACCGAGCTGGCCGTGGACAGCATTTTCATGATGCCGCATCTGGGAGTGCTCTCCACCGTCAACGAGCAGGCCGCGACCGACGTGTTCGTTCGGGATTGCCTGATCCACCTGGGCACATGCGTGGCGCCCATCGGGCAAGGCGCCCGGGGGGCGCGCTGCGCGGACTACACCATCACGTTTCCGAGTGGACGTGAGTTGGTGAAAGGAACCCTGGCCTTCGGGGAGGTCCGGCTGTTTCCCCTCGCGGTCGGAGAAGAGGCCACGGTCGCCATGGCCCCGGCCCGGTCCGTGGACCTGGGGGCGGGCAAGGGCGTGCCGGTCGAGCGGCGCGCCCGGGGGGGCGTCGTCGGTGTGATGCTGGACGGACGCGAGCGGCCGCTGCAGTTGCCCACGCAGACGGACGAGCGGGTGCGCGCCTTGAAGCATTGGCACGCCGCGCTGAATCTTTACCCGGAATAACACAACGTTAATCGTTAATCGTTAAACGATAACTTCAGGATTAGGAAGGCTCTTGCCGATTATGGCACACACCTACACACCGGGTCTCACCGTCACGCCGCGAACCGTCGTTTCCAAGAAGCGGATCCTGCCGCTGTCTGGCACGGTCCTCGTCGAGGCCGGCGAGGCCGTCACCGCAGCGACGGTTGTGGCTCGCGCGGAGTTGCCCGGCAAAGTCCATGTGGTGAATCTCGTCAATCAGCTCGGCATCCTGCCTGAAGACCTGCCCGATTACATGGTCACGCGGGAGGGAAACCGGATCCAGCAAGGGGACGTCCTGGCGGAGACCAAACCCTTCCTCAAGTGGTTCAAGACGCAGGTGCGCTCTCCCATCACCGGGACCGTGGAGACCATTTCAACGGCGACGGGGCAGGTCATCCTGCGGGAGCCGCCGCGGCCGGTGGAGCTCTTCGCCTATCTTGACGGCACGGTTGCGGAGGTGCTGCCGGGCCAGGGGGTGCAAGTGGAGACGACGTGCGCCTTCATCCAAGGAATCTTCGGGATCGGCGGTGAAACCTGGGGGACCCTGGTCATGGGGGTCGCTTCGCCGGAAGAGGATGTGACGGCCGCGCACTTCACGGCTGCCCATGCGGGAAAGATCGTGGTGGGGGGCGCCTTTGTCGGGGCTGAGGCCCTCGCGCGGGCTAGAGCCGTCGGCGTCAAGGGAGTCGTCGTCGGCGGGATGCACGACCAGGACCTGCGGGCGCTACTGGGTTACGACCTCGGCGTGGCCATCACCGGAACGGAAACCGTCGGCTTTACCCTGGTCCTGACCGAAGGGTTCGGGCGCATCCCGATGGCCCGCCGGACCTTCGAGTTGCTGCGGAAGCTGGACGGACGCAAGGCGTCCATCTCCGGCGCGACGCAGATCCGTGCGGGGGTCATCCGTCCGGAAATCATCGTGCCGCTAGCGCCCGACGAACAGATCCAGGGCATCGAAGCCGGCCAATGGGGAGAGGCGAGGGGTGGGATCAAGGTCGGCGATCCGGTGCGCGTCATCCGGGCCCCCTTCTTCGGGCGGATCGGCCAGGTCGTGGGCTTGCCGTCTGACTTGCAGATGATTCCCACGGAAAGCCGCGTCCGTGTGATGGAGGTCCAGTTCACCGACGGCTCGCGCGCGGTGATCCCGCGGGCGAACATCGAAGTGATCGAGGGCTGAGGAGGAAGAGGGATAGCATTTTCCTCGTTGCTGTGCTCTCATATGCGCCCGCGAAAGCGCGAGGGAGGGCTTCTCGTCAGGCGTGTTTGACATTCGCGTGAGGGGGTGGCGATGAAAAAAACGCTTGTGCTGACGTCTTTATTGCTCGTTCTTGTCGTCATGGGGCTCTACCCTTCGTCGGTAGCGGCCAACCCGGAGCTCGTTGAGACCGGACGGCTGCTGGCGATCCTGCTCGATTCAGGCCGCGTGACGGTCGGATCGGTCCAGGCCCTCATCAACGATCTCAATAAGGGCGACAAGGGCTTCACGCCGGAGGTCTTCGGGCAGAAGCTCTTAGCAAAATTCAAGGAACGGTCGGGTGTCGATCTGCGGGATCTCCAGAGCGAGAAGGTGCCGCCGATGGCGAAGAAGCTCCTGCCGGTGCTCGTCGAGGCAAGCAAGAAGACCGTCGCCACGTACCAGCCTATCATCAATAAACAGGGGATGGGGTTCAAGAATTTCATCCCGGCCACCTTCGGCACCCATGCGGCGGCGATCTTCACCGCCAGGACTGGGTTCTATTTGAAGCAGACCACCTTTGACGAGTTGCTCAGGAATCCAAAGAACAAGGCTGATGAGTTTGAAGCGGCGACCTTGAAAAAGTTTGCCGAGCCCGCCTATCCGCGCGCAGGCGAGCGGGTCATCAGCGCGACCGTGGATGGCGGGAAGGCTGTCAGAATAATGCTGCCGCTGTTTTACGGTAAGGGATGTCTCGCCTGCCATGGAGAGCCGAAGGGCGAGCGGGACATCTCCGGCTATATCAAGGAGGGGAGTAAGGAAGGGGACCTTGGTGGAGCTATCAGCGTCAAGCTGGCGTTGAAATGAACCAATGGAGGTGGCTATGAACAGAGCGAGAGCGATCGTTATCGCCTTGGTGACGGTTTTCCTGGGGCACGATCTTCTCCTGCCACCGAAAGTTCGCGCTAATTCTGAGGTGGTTGAGACCGGGCGGCTACTGGCGATCCTGCTGGACGCGGGTCGGGTGACCATCGGGGCGAACCAGTCATTGATCAACGATCCTGAAAGGGGGGATAAGAACTTTCCCCCCGAGGTGTTCGAAAAACAGTTGATCGCCAAGTTCAAGGAGCGGGCGAACGTGGACCTCGTCAACCTGAAGACCGAAAAGGTGCCGGAGTTGGCCAAGAAGCTCCTGCCCGCGCTCGTGGATGCGGAAAAGCAGGTGGTGACGGATTACCAGATCGTGATCAACAAACAGGGTGTGGGCTTCAAAGGCTTCATTCCCGCCACCTTCGGCACCCAAGCGGCGGCCAAATTCCGTGCCAAGACTGGAGTGTACCTCAAGCAGACCATGAATCCTCCGCGGAACCCGAAGAATACGCCGGATGAGTTCGAGGCGAGAGTCCTCAAGGCGTTCGCGGATCCGTCCTATCCCCGCCAGGGCGAGAAGATCGTCAGTGACACCGTGGATGGCGGCAAGGCCATCCGGGTCATGCTGCCGCTGTTCTACCTCAAGGGTTGTCTTCCGTGTCACGGGGAGCCGAAGGGGGAGAAGGACATCTCGGGCTACATGAAGGAGGGAGCGAAGGAAGGGGATCTCGGTGGGGCCATCAGCGTTAAGATACAGTTAAAGTGATTCTCGCCCCCTTGCTCCTGTTGCTACTGCTACTCCTGGGAGCACCGGCACTGGCGGCTACCCCTGCGCCGGCAGGCTTTCGGGCCCTGGATACCCCGAACGATGCCGGCAGAAGCCTGAGTCTTGTCTGGAAAGCTTCTCCCGCCGACCGTGCTGACCGGATCGTCCAAGTCTGGATGGCGGAGGGCGCTGCCGCCCCGTTCAAGAAAGTCGCGGAGTTCCCTTCCAACACGCGCTACGTGAAACCGGGGGACTTCCCATGGTGGGCCCAGCCCGCCGCCAAGGGCGACCACTATGTGAAGCTCGTCTCCTCCCAGGCCTTTCCGATCGAAAACGGCAAGCCCTATTTCGTGAAGCTCCGCGTGCGGGAGGGCGTGCAGGAAGTCTGGTCGGAGGTGGCCGAGGCGACGGCCGCTCCCAACATCTTCAACACGGCCCAGGCAAACAACCTCGTGTTCGTCGTGGCGTTCACGGGCGTCCTGCTGGCGAGCATTGCGGCGGCGCGGCGGAACCCCCATGTCCACTTGCGTCGCATCGCCGGCCTGGACGCGGTCGAGGAGGCGATCGGCCGCTCGACGGAAATGGGCCGCCCGATCCTCTACCTCACCGGTTCCGGCGGGATGGACGAAGTCTCCACCATCGCGGCCACCGTCATCCTCGGTGAGGTAGCCAAGAAGGTCGCGCACTACGATACGAGCTTGAAGGTTCCGCACCGCGATCCGATCGTCATGGCGGTCTGTCAGGAGATCGTCAAGGAGTCGTACGTCGCGGCCGGCCGGCCTGACGCCTACAAGGATGACTCGAACTTTTTCATCACGAGCGACCAGTTCAGCTACACGGCAGCCGTGGACGGGATCATGCTGCGGGAGAAGCCGGCCGCGAACTTTTTCATGGGCTCCTATTTCGCGGAGTCCCTGCTGTTGACCGAAACCGGGGCCAGCACCGGGGCGATCCAGATCGCCGGCACCGATTCGGATCACCAACTCCCGTTCTTCGTGACCACCTGCGACTACACGTTGATCGGCGAGGAGCTCTACGCGGCCAGCGCCTACCTCTCGCGCGAGCCGGTCCTGGTCGGGACACTGCGGGGCCAGGACATCGGCAAGGCCTTGATCATGGGCGCGCTCATCCTCGGCACCTGCCTGGCGACGCTCGGCGTGCTCTTGGGCACAGACGGGTTCAGCTACCTGCTGGACCTGTTCAAAGACTTCAAGTGATCTTCCTCAAGCGCCAACTCCCGCTGGCCGTCACCTTCGTGATGGGCGTGGCGTTCGCCATCCAGTACTACATTCCCCATCCTGTCTCCGAGGAGGCCATCACCAACGTCTCCAAATGGATGCAGATCATTTCGGGGTTCGCGCTGGCGCTGGGGCTGGCCAGCATCTTTCACGTCCATGCCGTCAAGATCAAGCGGCAGGTGCCCGGCTGGGGCTACAGCATCGTGCTCTACGCCGCGATGCTCGCCACCATCATCGTCGGGTTCTGGAGCAAGGGGGAGACCAGGGTGAACGGGGCGCAGACCGCCTTGGGCTGGCTCTACGACTACTCGATGGTCCCGTTGCAGGGGACCATGTTCTCGATCCTGGCGTTCTTCATAGCCTCAGCGGCCTACCGCGCCTTCCGGGCGCGCTCCCGGGAGGCGTCCGTGCTGCTCGTGGCCGCCGTGCTGGTCATGATGGGACGCGTCCCCCTGGGTCAGTTCCTCCTGCCCTGGACCTGGGATGTCACCCAGTGGCTCCTGAACGTGGTGAACAGCGCGGTCCGGCGCGCCATTCTTATCGGCGTGAGCATGGGGCAAGTCGCCCTCTCGCTGAAGATCATCCTGGGCATCGAACGCGCGTACCTTGGTGGGGGGAGGGACCAGTGAAGGACTTTGCCCGCCGCATGATCGGGATCGACCGGCGGATCATCTTCCTGTTGATCGCTGCGGCGGTCCTGCTGCCGTTGCTCCGGCCCTTCGGGCTGCCCATCAAGATCTCCCCGGAGGTGCGGGCCGTCTATGACTACATCGAGGCGTTGCCCGAGCGCTCTGTCTTCCTGCTCTCCTTCGATTTTGATCCATCCTCCAAGCCGGAGCTTGAGCCGCAGGCGGTCGCGCTGCTCCGGCACGCTTTCCGCAAAAATCTCCGTGTGATCGGCATGACGCATTGGCTCACCGGCACGGGCTTGGCTGATGATATCTTTTCGCGCGTGGCGGCTGAGATGGGGAGGGAGCGCGGCAAGGACTATGTCTTTCTGGGCTGGAGCCCCGGAGCCGGCTCGCTGGTCATCGCGATGGGCCAGGACCTCTACAAGGCGTTTCCATCTGATTATCAGAAGACCCCGACACAAGGAATGCCCGTGCTGGAAGGGGTCAAAAGCCTCCGGGACGTGAATTACATGGTCAGTTTAGCAGCGGGCAACCCGGGCATCGAGATGTGGTACGTCTTCGGCAAGGACAAGTACCGCTTCGAGATGGCCGGAGGCTCCACCGGCGTGATCGCGCCGGGTCTCTACCCCTTCCTGCGCAGCGGCCAGATCAACGGCCTGATCGGCGGGCTCCAGGGCGCGGCCGAGTACGAGACGTTGATCAAACGGAAGGGCACGGCGACGGCCGGCATGGACGCCCAGTCCGCCACCCACTTCGTGATCATTGTCCTGGTGTTCCTGTGCAACGTGTTCTATTTCGTGTTGCGCGGGGAGGAAGGCAAGTCGAACTGATGCCAGGCCCCGTCCTCCCCACCGAGACGCTGCTGGGAGCCTGGGTGGCCGCCGGGTTGACCCTGTTCATCTACAGCTTTCTGTACAAGGATAACCCGCTGTTCAAGCTAGGGGAGCATCTGTACGTCGGTATCTCGGTCGGCTATTCGGTCGTCCTCGCCTGGCACACGGTCTTCCTCAGGCTACTGTGGGAGCCCGTCAAGAAGGACATCATCGAGAATCCCGCGGCGCTTGGCAGCTACGTGCTGCTGATCCCCGCGGTGCTCGGCCTGCTCATGTGGGCGCGGTTCATTCCCAAGATCGCCTGGCTCTCCCGCCTCGCCTTCGCCTTCGTGGTCGGTTTCGGGTCGGGCGTGGCGATTCCGCGGGCAGTCTCCTCCTACATCCTGAAGCAGATCGAGGACACGGTGAATCCGCTGGTGATCAGGGGCGCCGACGGCCTGTCCATGGGATTCAACCTGGCCTCCCCGCAGAGCGGCGTCAACACGATCGTGCTGGTCATCGGCGTGGTGTCGGTGCTGTTCTATTTCTTCTTTTCGGTCGAGCATACCGGCCCAGGCAGAGTGACGGCACGCACGGGCATCTATTTCCTGATGATCGCCTTCGGCGCGGCCTTCGGCTATACGGTGATGTCCCGCATGTCGCTCCTGATCGGCCGGTTCTCGGATCTCATCAAGTATGCGAGCGCCGAGTACGGCTATGCGGCACTGGTGCTCCTGGCGCTCACGGTGCTGGCCCTGGCCGCCTGGGAGATGGCCAGCCGCGGAAGACACGCAGTATAATCTTGCTCACAATGGAATACCCCAAGCTGCGAAATCTTGAGTTCTTCCCCGTGCGCGAGGGCGAGACGCAATCCGTCGGGCTGCGCGATCCCGAGGGGATTTCGGAGGGGATCCTGTTTCTGCCCCCCAACATCTTCTATCTGGTGCAGTTCCTCGACGGGAAGCACACGCGGAACCAGATCGCGGGCGAGTACCTCAAGCGCTTCGGCGAAATCCTCATGCCGCAGTGGGTTGACAAGTTCATCGCAGACCTGGACGAGAAGCTGTTTCTGGAAGGCGAGCGGTTTGAAGCAGCGAAACAGGCGCTGCTGGAAAGCTTCCGGGCGCAACCGACGCGGCCGGCGGCGTTCGCCGGAAAGAGCTACGAGGCCGACCCTGAGAAACTGAAGCAGCAGCTCGACGTGTTTTTCCGGTCAAAAGAGGGGCCCGGCAGCGCTCCGTCGGGGAACGCCGGCCAGACCCTCAAGGCGATTGTCGCCCCACAGGTGGAGATCAACACGGCGGGGCCGATCTACGCCTGGGCCTACAAGGAAGTGCGGGAAGCCAAGACGCCCGACGTGTTCGTGATCCTGGGGGTCGCACGCGGGGTCATCGAGACCCTCTTCGCATGCACCGACAAGGACTTCGAGACCCCGCTCGGGCTCGTCAGGACCGACCGGGAGTTCCTGCGGCTCTTCCGCGAGCACGGCGGTGGCGTGTTCTTCCAGGAAGAGCTCGCTCACCGTAAGGACCACGCCATCGAGTTCCAGGCGGTGTTTCTCCAACATATCCTGGGCCACACGAAACCGTTCACGATCGTGCCGATGCTCTGCTCATTCTCACATCTGCATTTCAGCCACTCAGACCTGCTCGCCCAGGGGCAGCGCATCGTGCAGTTCATCGAGGCGTTCCGCAAGGCCCTGGCGGCCTTCGGCAAGGAGGTCTGCTTCGTGGTCAGCGGGGACCTGGCCCACATCGGCATGCGCTACGGCGATCTCAAGCCGCCGACGGACTTCTCGTTCCACAAGACGATGCAGGCAGACCTGGCGATGCTCAAGCATGCGGAGGATGGCGATGCAGAGGCGTTCCTCCAGTTCATCCAGAAAGAAGACGACGCGCGTCGCATCGGGCTGCTGCCGCCGCTCTACACGATGCTGAAGCTCCTCGGCAATCCAACTGGCTCCGCGCCGAAAGGGAGCATGCTGCGCTACGATCGCGCCACCGTGGACCAGTACAACTCCACCGTCACCTACGCCGCGATGGCGTTTTATTGATTTAGAGCTGGTCCTGCCCCCGCATAGCCCAGCGCAGCTGGGCGTTTCGCCGTCGAGGCCCCGCAGACCCGGCTGTACGTCCTTCGCTGCATCTGGGCACCCATGCGGTGTCACCCGCTATGCTTCCTTTTTCAACCCGTCGCCCGGTCTGACCAGCAGCCACAGCAGGCCGCCGATCGCCGCGATCGCTGCGGCGAAGCTGAGCGACACGTTCCAGCCGAAGTGCTCCGCCAGCCAGGGTGTGAGCGTCGGCGAGAGCGTGCCCCCGATGTTGGCGCCGGTGTTCATGACGCCGGAGAGCGTGCCAGCGTGGCGCGGCGCCAGGTCAATCATGCTCGCCCAGAACGCGCCCACCGTGAAGTAGAGAAAGCCCGCGCCGAGCGACAGCAGCGTGATCGCCGTATACGGTTCCGCGATCTGCGTGCCGGCCACGATGCATGTGCCGGAGAGCAGCATCCCCGCGCTGCCGACCCAGGAGCGTCCCGCGTTCACGCCGAACGCGGCGGCGACGCGATCGGTGACCCAGCCACCCAGCGGACAAAGCACGGTCATCGCCAGAAAGGGTCCAGAGGCGAAGAAGGCTCCGCGCAGAACCCCGAAGCCCCGCTCGTTCACCAGATACAGATAGAACCACGACATGTAGACGTAGGCGACGTAGCCCAGTGCGGTGTAGCTGACGACGATCCACCAGACGGAGGGGGTTCGCGCGAACGCCCGCCACGGGACGGGCTCAACGAGGAGCAAAGAGGGAGTGGCACCAGCGCTCTCGCCCTGAATGTGCAACAGCTCCGCGTGGTTGACGCCGCGGTGCTGCTCGGGACGGTCGGTCGCGTACCAGCCCCAGAGCCCTGCGATGAACACGCCCGCGAGCCCGGCCGCGTAGAACGTGCTCTGCCACCCGAAATTCACCATCATCCACGCGACGAGCGGGGGCGTGATGGCTGAGCCTATGCCGATGCCGCCGATCGAGACGCCCATGCCAAGTCCTCGCTCGCGGAGCGGGAACCAGTTGGCCACGGCGCGGCTGAAGTTGGGAAGAGCCGCAGCCTCGCCCACGCCGATCAAGAACCGGATCAGGATGAGCGAGCCCAGAACCCCCAGACACTCGGCCGTGGGCAAGGTGCCGGCGACGGCGGTGAGGGCGGTGGACACGGACCACCAGACGACGGCGCCGGCCAGCACCAGGCGGGTGCCCCACCGGTCCCCCAGCCATCCACCCGGGATCTGGAAGAGGGCGTAGCCCAGCACAAAGGCCGAAAAGACGTAACCCATTTGCATCTGGGTGAGCCCGAGAGCCGGCATCATCTGCCGCGCGGCTACCGAGATGTTCACCCGGTCCACATAGGTGATGATGCTGATCAGCGTGAGCAGCGCCAGAATCTTCCAGCGCGTACCGGAGGGGGCGGGGCCGGAGGCCGGGTTGGGCGAAGGCGATGGCACGGCGCGCGGATTATACCCTAAAACCAGACCCTTCGCGTTGTTCAGTGTTACATCCCCCGTTGGCATTTTTCGCGCCGTCGGGTAATATCGGCCCTGTGTGGAACCTGCGTCGCACGGTCGCGTGGCTGATCCTCCTCCCCCTCGCCATCCTGGCCGCTCTCATCCTCTCGCTCCCTCTCATCCTGAACAGCGCCGATTATCAGGCGTTATTGATCTCGCAGGCCCAGGACCAGCTTGGCCGAAAAGTGGAGATGAAACGCGCCCACGTGGAGGTGTTCCCGTACGTCCGGATGACGCTCGATGACGTCGTCATCCGGGAAGCGGACGGCCAGGACGAATTTCTCTCCACCGAACACCTCTTCATCGACTTGCGAATCTTTCCGCTCTTGAAGCGCAAGGTCCTGGCCAAGCGGATCGCGCTGGACATGCCCAAGGTGAAGATCAAGCGCGGTCCCGACGGCAAGCTGAACATCTCCGATCTCTTTACCGCGACCGCCGACACGGCCAGCTTCACAACCCCGCTGCTGGGCGAAGAGCTGTCCATCGCCGACGGGGAGATCGCGTTTGAGGATACCTACGGCTCGGCTCTTCCCCGCACCGTTGCGTTCCGGCATGTGAACACCACTGTGAAGCGGACGGGCATGCACCTGGGGTACCGGTTCTTTGCCGCGGTGCCGCAGGAGACCGGCGACGCGACGATCACGGTGACGGGTGCGGTCGCCCGACAGGCGATCGAGCAGGCGGGCGTGGGAGGCAGGGCGACCGGACGGGTGGAGGCCAAGCGAGTGGACCTGGCGCAGCTCGCCCCGTTCCTGAACGACAACATGTTCCTGCGCGGAGTCCAGACGCCGGTTGATCTGGCGGCCTCCTACGAGTACCGCTGGGCGACAGGCACACGCGCGCTGGAGATCAAGGACCTGACCGCGACGGGCGGCGGGACGACGATCACGGGCAGCATCGGCCTGGCCAAATTGTTCACCCCCCGAATGTCGTTCACGGCTGCATTGGCGACGACGCCGTTCAAACTGGAGTCTCTGGTCGCCAGCCTTCCTGAGGAGGTGATCCAATCGCATTCGCTGGGGTTTTTGAAAGAGGCCCAAGTGGCCGGTACGGTGCAACTGGTCTCGTTGCAAGTGGCGTGGATGCCGGAGCAGGAGCACCGACTGACCGTCCAGGGGGAGGTACATCTATTGGGAGGAACCGCCGTGCTCGGTGCCAATCGCGTCCCCCTTTCTGATGTCAAGGGCAAGCTGCGGGTCATGGCTGACCGGATCGCCATCGAGCAACTGACGGGCCGGTACGGTCTGGCGGAGGTGACGGAGGGACGGGGCGAGGTGACGTCCCTCGCGCAGAACCCCACTCTCTCCCTGGATATCAAGGGCAAGGTCTCGGCCCAGGAGCTGGCCGTGATCGTGGCCCGGGTCGCGCCGAAGTCGTTGCTGCCCGCCGGACCGGCCGGCCTCACGGGGTTGAAAGGCGAGGCCGACGCTGTCGTCAAGCTGGCGGGCCCGCTGGCCAAGCTTGACCATCTGGAGGTGGAGTGGGGCCTTGCGGTGAAAGACCTCAGCTTCACGGACCAGCGGCTGTCCCTCCCGTTCGCCGACCTGCGTGGCGGCGTGCATTCCGTCCGTCGCGGGGTGGCGTTCGAGCGGCTGAACGGCCACATCGGCAAGTCTTCCGTGGCGCTGAACGGGGAGATCGCGGTCCAGTCCGATGAAAAGGCCCATTACGCCCTGACGGTGTCCGGCCAGGCTGATGCGAAAGAGGCGCTGGGGGTCTTCGTGCGGGATGCGGCGAAGGCACTCGTGGCGGACGGCGTGGCGGGATTCGGATTCAGCGTCTCGGGACGGACCGGCGAGCTCCATGGCGTCGGACGAATGGATGTGCGCCAAGCGGGGCTCACCCACGCCGTCGGGGTCCGCAAGCCCATAGGCGTGCCGGGCGCAGTCGAGTTCGATCTCCTCTGGGATCCCGGTCGGAGCCTGAAAGTCCGGAGGCTCGTGGCGGAGATTCCCCCGCTCAGAGTCCACACAAAAGGACTGCTGACCTTGTCCAAGCCGGGGCGCTTTGAGCTTGACGTGAAGGTTCCTCCGTTTTCCTTCAAGGCCCTGCCGAAAGGACTCCTGGCCTCCAAGACCTCACCGGCCACGGGGACGTTCCAGACCAGTTTTGTCGCAACCGGGACGCTCGACAACTGGCGGGCTGTGAAGCTGAACGGACAGGCGGAAGTCACGCAGCTCGGGCTCAGGCTCGAGGGGTTGCGCGCGCCGATCGAAGATCTCAACCTGCATGCCACCTTCGTGGACGACCGCATTGCGATCGATCGCGGCACTCTGAAAATCTCGGACAGCCGGATCAACGCCACCGGGGATATCCGGGGATGGCGGGGCGTGCCGCGCATCCAGGCCACCCTGGAATCACCCAGCCTCGATCTGGCCTTACTGATCCCCGAAGGCGAGCGCTCGCCGGTGCGCATTGCGATGGAAGCGATCGGCGGGAACGCCAAGCTGGCAGCGACCGTCTCCGTCAAAAGCGGCCGCTACCGCGGCATCCCCTTCGACGAGATCCAAGCGACGGTGACCGGCGCGGACGGCGTGCTGGTGGTGGACCCCATCACCGGGCGGATGGGGATGGGCACGATCGCCGGGCAGGCCCGCATCGCGTTGCCCCCAGGCAAACCGGCGTCGGTGGAAACTGGCCTGTACCTGAAGGGCATCGCGGTGGAGCCAGTGTTCCAAGCATTTGGCGTCAAAGAGCCGCCGTTTACCGGTGTGCTCAAGCTGGATGGCGCGATCAGCGGGAACGGCGCCAATCCTCGCGGGACTGCGCCGACTCTCAACGGGGATGTCAGGGTGATGGTCGAGAAGGGGTATTTCCAGAAACTCTCAGCGACCGCAAAGGTTGTCAGGTTGCTGGATCTCCCCAGGTTGTTGGCGGGCCAGGCGGAGGTCTCCGAGAAAGGCATGCCGTTCGATTGCATGTCCGGGCGGGTCGTCGTGAAGAATGGAATCGCGGAGATCCAGGACTATCGGCTGGACAGCCAGATCATGAAGATCACCGCCGCGGGCAGGTATGATATCCCCAACGACAATTACGACATGACCATGGTAGTCACTCCGTTCGGTTCGAGCGAGACGCTCCTGCAGTCGATTCCATTATTCGGAAAGCTCTTTGCCGGGGAACGGGAGGGGTTTTCCACGGCGTTTTTTGAAATCGATGGACCGTTGACCGATCCCAAGGTTACATGGATACCGAGCAAGTCGCTTGAATCAGGGGTCACCGGAACTGCGAAGCTTGCTTTCGATTTCATGAAAAACGTCATCATGTTTCCGAAGGAGGTGATTTCCCCCTCGGACAAGGCGCCGCGGTCGCCTTGCTCCGCTCAGTAAGGCCATGGTAGCATCATCGATGATGCCCACCGATCCCGACATTCTGATCATCGCCGCGAGCGAAACCAATTCCAACCTCTATTACGCCACCCGGTTTTTGGCTCCCGACCCGTTCATCTTCCTCCGCATCAAGGGCGAGCGGATCCTCATCATGAGCGATCTGGAAGTGGACCGGGCGCGCGCCACGGCCACGGTGGACGCCGTCCTGTCGTACTCGGAATATGAGGAGCGGCTGAAGCGCCGCGGCGTGATGTCGCCCGGCGCGGTTGACGTCGTAGATGAATTCTTGAAGGAGCGGGGCGTCGCGCGCCTGCTCGTGCCGGAGAACTTCGGGTTCGAGCACGCCCGGCAGTTGCAGGAGCGCGGGTACGTGTTAAGCACCAAGCGGGAGCCCTTCTTCGAAGAACGCGCCGTCAAGACCAGGGAGGAAGTCCGGGCCATCGAGGCCACCCAGCGCGCGGTGGAGCTCGCCGTGCAGCAGGCCATCGAGCTGCTCCTGGCTGCCTCTGTGAAGGACGGCCTGATCGTCCACGAGGGCCGGCCCGTGACCTCCGAGCGCATCAAGTCCCTCATCAACGTGGCGCTGATGGAGCAGGGCTGCGTGGCGCAGCACACGATCATCGCCGGCGGGATCCAGGCCTGCGACCCCCACAACGAGGGGGCGGGCCCGCTCCGGGCCAACGAGCCCATCGTCATGGATGTCTTCCCGCGCAACACGAGCACGCGTTACTTCGCCGACATGAGCCGCACGGTCGTGAAGGGCAGGGCGACCCGCGAGATGAAACGGCTCTACGACACGGTGCTGGCCGCGCAGGAGGAAGCCATCGCCTCGGTCCGCGACGCGGCGGACGGGCAGACGATCCACAGCGAAGTGCTGCGGCGCTTCGAGCTGGCCGGGTACAAGACCGGCCTGCTCAACGGACGCATGCAGGGGTTCTTCCACGGCACGGGCCACGGGGTCGGGATCGACATCCATGAGATGCCCCGGATCAGCAAGTCCGGGTCCCGCCTCCAGACGGGGCACGTGGTCACCGTAGAGCCCGGTCTCTATTACCCGGACATCGGCGCCGCCCGGATCGAGGACATGGTGCTGGTCACGGACGACGGCTGCCGCAACCTGACGAACTTCCCCAAGGGTCTCGAGATCGACTAACGCCGGCAATGCGTCTGGCCTTCACGATCCGTAGATACCACCCCGAGTTGGACGCCGCTCCGCACGACGAGACCTATCGCCTCGACATCACCCGCGGGATGACCGTGCTCGACGCGCTGATCCGCATCAAGAACGAGCAGGACGGCCGGCTCACGTTCCGCTACTCGTGTCGGTCCGCCATCTGCGGCTCGTGCGCGATGACCATCAACGGCGCGGAGAAACTGGCCTGCCGGACCTCTGTGCGCAAGGAATGGGAGCGCCACGGCGGGATTAACATCGAGCCGCTGCGCCACCTGCCGGTGCTCAAAGACCTGGCAGTGGACATGCGCTCCTTCTGGGGCAAGGTGCGGGCGATCGAGCCGTGGGTACGGGCCGACCACCTTCCGCCGACGGGGCCGCTATCCCTGCCGGCAGGTTCCGCCCAGTTCCACAACGTGGATGCCTGCATCATGTGCGGGGCCTGCGTGGCGGCCTGCACGGTGCACGAGGTGGACCAGGGTTTCCTGGGGCCGGCCGCGCTGGCGAAGGCCTACCGGTTCGTGGCGGACCCTCGTGAAGACAGCACGGCGCGGACGGCCCGGCTGGGAGCGCTCCAAGGTCCGACCGGGATGTGGGACTGCACGCGCTGCAACTTTTGCGTCGAAGTGTGTCCCAAAGATGTCAAGCCGATGGAGGCGATCATCCGCCTGCGCCGCGCAGCGATCCAGGCGGGCATGACGGACACCGGTGGTGCCCGGCATGTCGTCGGGTTCCGGGACCTGATCGCGCGGTTCGGACGTTTGAACGAGGCGCTGATGCCCCTCAAGGTCGTCGGGCCCAGCCTGCGCCGGTTGCTTCACGTGCTGCCGCTTGGCATCCGAATGCTGCTGAAGGGGAAGGTGCCGAACCCGCTGCATCCGCCGATCGAAGGCGTGCAGCATGTCCGGGCTCTGCTGGAGCGGGCCAGGCGATGAGCGAGAACGACGCCGGCAACAAGCTGCAGTTCCGGACGCCGCACATCCGGATCAAAAACCCCGAGGCCTGCCTGAAGTGCGCCCGCAAGCAGTGCACGATCGTCTGTCCCGCCGGGGTCTATCATTGGGACGCGGAGCAGTTAAAGATCAACGTGAACTGGCCGGCTTGCCTGGAGAGCGGGGGCTGCCTCGTCGCCTGCCACGAGTTCAGGAACATCGAGATGAGCTACCCGGATCCCGGCACGGGTGTCCGCTACAACTACGGGTGAAGTGACGATGAAGATTGCGGGTCCTGTCGCCGATCGGCCGCTGCCGTGCTCGCTCCGCCAAGGGCAAGCAAGTCGCGGCGCGCGTCGCGGCCTGGATCGACGCCACCCGCAGATTCATCTACATGGCGTGAGGTGTAGATGTCGCTGAAGTACGCACTGTATCCGGGCTGTGCGGCGAAGGGGGCGACGCCCGAGCTCTATCAGTCGACGAAGGCCATCATCGGACGATTGGGGATCGAGGTCATCGAATTGACTGCCTCGTCCTGCTGTGGCGCCGGCGTGGTGGCCGAAGCGGACCCGGAGGGGGCTCTCGCGCTCAGCGCGCGGACCTTCGCGCAGGCGGAGCGGCTCGGCCTCGACGTCATGACGATCTGCGGGACCTGCCAGGGCGTCATGAGCACTGCCAACCGGCAGCTCAAGGGCGATCCGGCGCTGCTCCAGCGCGTCAATCGCCTGCTGGAGCCGGAGGACCTCACGTATCACGGGAATGTGCAGGTCAAGCATCTGCTCTGGATTGTGGTCCGGGAAGTCGGGCTGGCTAAGCTCAAGGATGAAGTGCAGGTGACGCTGGGCGATCTGAAGATCGCGCCATTCTACGGGTGCTACATCCTGAGGCCGTCCTGGGACCTCGGCTTCGACGATCCCGAAAATCCCACCTCGCTCGAGAAGGTCATCCGGGCGGTGGGGGCGGAGCCGGTGGACTACGGCGGGAAGATCAAGTGCTGCGGGTTCCCGATTATTCTGGAGAAGGAGGACATCGCCCTGGCGATGAACGGTGCGAATCTCAAGGAGGCCAAGGACGGGGGCGCGGATGCGATGGTCACCCCTTGTCCTCTGTGCCACATGAGCCTCGACATCTACCAGGAACGGGCGTCCCGCAAGGTCGAGACGAACCTGAACCTGCCCGTCCTGCACCTGCCGCAGATGCTGGGGCTGGCGATGGGCGTGAAGGCCAAGGATCTTGGCGTCGAGCGCCACCTGGTCCCCGTTGATGAAATCGTCAAGCGGATTGATGCACGTAGGGATGATCCGAGGTAGGGGCGGCCCTATGTGGCCGCCCGCAGGAGGGCAAACACACAGGTTTGCCCTTACAAGGGCAAGGGGTCCTGTGTGTGTAAGGAGATGATACGGTCATGACGGTGTTGACGTTGCACGACTTCAAGCAGTTCTCGCCGGACAAGATGAAGAAGAACAACCTGTTTCAGACGCCGCGGTTCTTCTGCGACATCTACGGTTTCGAGCCGGGGCAGGCCCAGAAGGGCCACGTGCACGGCGATCAGGACAAGGTCTACATCGTGCTCGAGGGACAGGGCACATTCCAGGTCGGCACTGAAGAGCGAGTCCTCAACCCGGGCCAGGCGGTGATGGCGCCCGCCGGTATGGAGCATGGGGTCCGCAACCACACCCAGCAGCGGCTCAGCGTGCTGGTCTTCGTCTCGCCCAACCCTTCCTAGAGCGCGGCCCCTTCGAACGCTGAACCTTGACTTCGCGGAAAACCCGGAGCCAGAATGGATTTACGATGGCAACGCGGCGCGCCATGCTGATCGCCGGCCGGTGGGTGGAAACCGGCACGACCAGCCCCATACGTAATCCCTACAACGGCGAGGTCCTGGCAGAGGTCTGCCTGGCCGGGGAATCGGAAGCCGACGAAGCCATTCGTGCGGCGGTGGCGGCTTTCGCGGTCAGCCGCAAGCTGCCGGCCCACGTGCGGTCCGCGGCGCTGCAGAAGATCGCCGACGGAGTGACCGCCCGCAAGGAAGACTTCGCCCGCTGCCTGTCCTCGGAATCGGGCAAGCCCATCACCGACGCGCGCCGCGAGATCGGGCGCGCCATCATCACATTCACCGTCGCTGCGGAAGAAGCCAAGCGCATCCCCGGCGAGATCGTTCCATTGGACATCACGCCGGGCACGGACAACCATTTCGGGCTGTATCGTCGAATGCCCATCGGGCCGATGCTTGGCATCACGCCGTTCAACTTTCCACTGAACCTCGTCGCCCACAAGGTCGCGCCGGCCCTGGCGGTAGGGAATCCCATCGTGTTGAAGCCGGCGCCGCAGACGCCGTTGACGTCCTTGATGTTGGGAGAGGTCATTCTACAAGTCGGTTTGCCAGCCGGCATGGTCAGCATCCTGCCCTGCACAAACGCCGTGGCGGAGCGCATGGTCACGGACGAGCGGTTCAAGCTGGTGAGCTTCACCGGCAGCGCGGCGGTGGGCTGGATGCTGAAGAGCAAAGCCGGGAAGAAACGCGTGGTGCTCGAGCTCGGCGGGAACGCCGGCGTGATTGTCGAGCCCGACGCCGACTTGGATCACGCGGCCGACCGCTGCGCGGTCGGAGGCTACGTCTATTCTGGCCAGACCTGCATCTCGGTCCAGCGCATCTACGCCCATGAATCGGTCTATCAGGCGTTTCTCGGCAAGCTGCTCCAGCGCGTCGCGGCGCTGAAGGCAGGCGATCCCGCCGAGGACACGACCGTCATCGGACCGCTCATTGATGAAGGGGCCGCCAAGCGGGTCGAGGCGTGGATTCAGGAGGCGGTGAAGGGCGGAGCCAAAGTGCGTGTGGGCGGCAAGCGACAGGGGAGCGTGGTCGAGGCGACGGTCCTCACGGACGTGACGCCGCAGATGAAGGTGAGCTGTCAGGAGGTTTTCGGTCCGGTCGTGACCGTGAGTCCGTATGTGAAGTTCGAGGACGCGCTGGCGGGGATCAACGACTCGCCCTACGGCTTGCAGGCTGGCGTATTCACGCGGGACATCAAGAAGGTGTTTCAATCGTTCAGGGACCTGGATGTGGGCACGGTGCTGATCAACGAGATTCCGACCTTCCGCGCCGACCATATGCCCTATGGCGGGGTGAAGGACTCCGGCCTCGGCCGCGAAGGCCTCCGCTACGCCATCGAAGAGATGACCGAGATCAAGCTGCTGGTGTTGAACCTCTCTTAACTCTTTCTCGAATGTTTCTCTCCCGTCACAGACATGCTGCCCTCGCGTCAGTGTTGGCCATGCTGTGTTCGGCCACTGTGATTAGCGTATCGGCCGGCGCCCGCACGTGGACCGGCATCGGTCCGGAAGGCGGGGATATCAGAGTCCTGGCTATTGATCCGAAAGCTCCCGAGTCGCTCTATGCGGGAACGGAGGACGGCGGGATCTTCAAAAGCACGAACGGTGGTGCGAGCTGGAAGCCCCTCAAAGTCGGTCTTCCCGCCGTCAATGTTTCCGTCTATGCCTTGGCCATCGATCCGGCGTTTCCGCGCACGATCTATGCGGGGATTAAATTCTATGGCCTGTTTAAGAGCACCGATGGCGGAGAGAGTTGGACGGCCGCCAATACAGGCCTGCCACGTTCCAGTACGGTGAATGCGCTGGCGATCGCGTCCAGCCTTACCGAAACGGTCTATGCGGCGACGTTTGGCGGCCTCTTCAAGAGCACGAACGGCGGCAAAAGCTGGAGCACCGTCAGTCCGGGCCTGCCGCGCCTTCAACGCTCTGCAGACGTCCCCGTGGAATTCAAACGGGTGACCATTCTCGCCGTTGATTCCACGAATCCTACGACGCTTTATACGGGGACAGACGCGGATGGCGTGTTCAAGAGCACGACGGCCGGACGGGAGTGGAAGTCTGCCAACACGGGCCTGCCCAAGACCCATGTCAATGCTCTCGCCATTGACCTCAGGGCGCCCGCGACTCTGTATGCAGGGACGGACGATGGCCTGTTCAAAAGCACGAACGGCGGGGGGAGCTGGACACCGGTTAATCTGGGGCTCTCCCGAGCCGCTGTTCCTACGTATACCGTCGCGATTGACCGCAGGGACTCCCGCGTAATCTATGCGGGGATGTCCGATGGACTGTTCCGGAGCGTGGACGGAGGTAAGAACTGGAGCCCCATCATCTCTGGTAGAGCCGGCTTCCCAGTAAAGGCGCTGGTTATTGATGCGACCCGTCCCCATATCCTCTACGCAGGGACCTTGCGTGGCGTGTTGAAAAGCACGACAGCCGGCCAGAGCTGGAGCGCAGTTAATAAGGGGTTGACCAACACGTTTGTTGAGACCCTCGTCGTCGACCCCAGGACACCGAACACCCTGTATGCGTGGACGCGCATTGGATGGACAGCCGGCCTCCTGTTCAAAACGACGGATGGCGGAAAGAGCTGGAGTCCTATCGGCGGCGGCCTCCCGAACACCTATCCTTCTCGGCTCGTCAGTGATCCGCTGAGTCCGACCACGCTCTACGCTGGGACGAAGCGAAACGGCCTGTTCAAAAGCACGAACGGCGGGAAAAGCTGGAGCCCCATCAACGCTGGCCTCCCGCGCGCACAAGTCGAGGTCTTCTCTCTCGCCATCGACCCTGGCATCGAGAGCACTCTGTACGCGGGCACTAGCGGCGGCCTTTTCATGAGCGTCAATGGCGGTGAAGGCTGGACCCCTGTCAAAGCCGAGCCGAACACGCAAGTTGTCAACACCGTTGCTGTTGATCCCACAAACCACCGCACGCTCTACGCGGGACTGAAAGACGGCGTGTTCAAGAGCACAGACGGCGGGGAGACGTGGAGCACAAGCAAGCTGAGCCCCCAATATCTTCTGACTCTTGCGATTGACCCTACGAACGCGCGTATCCTCTATGCGGGGACCTATCTCTCCGGCCTCTTTCAGAGTACGAATGGGGGAGAGAACTGGAATTCCATTAACACCGGCCTTCCGGAACCCGGCGCGCAGAATACTGCGTTGGCGTTTGCCATCGACCCCACGGACTCGAAGACGGTCTATGTGGCCACGTCCAGCGGCGTGTTTAAGAGCACCAATGGCGGAGAGCGATGGGTGGCATTCAATGCCGGACTGACGAACTCTTTTGTCAAAGCGCTTGTCATAGACTCTACCGTTCCGAAAAAGATCTACGCGGGCACGCAGGGCGGAGGGGTGTTTGTCCTGCAGGAGTCAGTGTCGAGCGGAGACTAAAACGGGGACAGGCACGTCTCAGAAGGGGAGCCAGTCCCCTTCGTTTATCGCCTTTCCCAAGAAAACTGGTTTCGAGCGGGTGACGCCGGTAGGGGGCCCCCCGCAGAAGCGAGCCCGAGTCATCGGGGCTTCGACGGGCCGCTGGAAGGCGGGGGAAACCGGCGACAGGACCCGCTAAGAAACCAGTTTTCGAACCTTGTCGACGATGTGGCGGGCGCTGATGCCGTAGCGGTCGAGGAGCTGCTCCGGCTTGCCGCTGTGCGGGATCTCCGTCACGGCGAGCTTGTGCACCTTCACGCCGTCGGCGGTGACCGCCGCCAGCACCGTATCGCCCAGGCCGCCGTGCGCATAGTGGTCCTCGACCGTGAGGATCAGGTTGTTCGTCGCGCGGGCGCAGGCGAGCAGGGTCGTGCGATCGATGGGCGCGATGCTGTAGAGATCCACGACACGGATGGCGATGCCCTGCTTGGCCAGTTCGTCATGGGCCTTGAGCGCCTCAAACACGGTCACACCGGCGGCGACCACCGTGACGCGATCCTTGCCGCTCTCCCGTAGCACTTTCGAGCCGCCGATCGTGAATTTCTCATCGTTCTTATAAAGGATGGGCGTCTTAGGGCGCCCGGTGCGGATGTACACCATCCCCTTGTGATCCGCGGCTAGCGCGGTCAGCCAGTGCGTACAGACGGCGTCGGAGGGGTAGAGCACCACGACGCCTGGCTGCGCCGCCATCATGGCCAGATCCTCGAGTCCCATCTGCGACGGCCCGTCTTCGCCGATGGACACCCCGACATGTGAGCCCATGAGCTTGATGTTCGACCGACTGATGGCAGCCATGCGGATGAAGTCATAGGCCCGGGTTAAAAAACAGGCGAAAGTGGCCGCAAACGGAATCTTGCCCTGGCTCGCCAGGCCAACCGCGATCCCGATCATGTTCTGCTCGCCAATCCAGGTCTCGAAGAACCGCGCGGGAAACTTCTTGGCGAACTTGTCGGTAAACGTCGAGTTCTTCACGTCGGCGTCGAGGACGATGACCAGAGGATTCGCCTCTCCCAGTTTGACCAGTGTCGCGCCGAAAGCCTCCCGCGTGGCCGCGGAGTCCGTGGGGGCGTATTCCGGAGGCGCCACAGGTTTGGCCGGCGCCGGTGGCATGGAAATCGGATCCGGCTTGCGGATCTCTACCTTCGGCGGCGTGGGAAGGAGCTTCGAGCTGAGCTCGGCCAGAGCTTTGTCGGCCTCCTCACCTTTCTTCAAGGGTTTGCCGTGCCAGTCCGGCTTGTCTTCAACGAACGAGATCCCCTTGCCCTTGAGCGTGCGGGCCAGGACGACCGTGGGCCGGCCTTTCGTTCGGGCCGCCTGGGCGAATGCGTCCAAGAGCTTGGCGATATCGTGCCCGTCCACGGGGATGGCGTTCCAGCCGAACGCACTCCAGCGCGAACGGTACGCCTCCACATCGTGCTGCAGGAGGGTGGGGTCGCTCTGGCCGAGACGGTTGATGTCCACGATCGCGCAGAGATTGTCGAGCTGATAGTGGCGCGCGATCTCGGCGGCCTCCCAGATGGAGCCCTCCAGGGACTCGCCATCGCCCATGAGGACGTACGTCCGGTAGCTCGACTTGTCCAAGTACTTGGCGTTGATGGCCAGCCCGATGCCGGCGTTGAGCCCTTGGCCGAGCGAGCCCGTCGCCACGTCCACGAAGTTCAGGCGCGGGGTGGGATGGCCCTCAAGGTCCGAGTCCAAGGTCCTCAGGCGCAACAGCTCGTCCGGATTGAACGCGCCGGCTTCGGCCCACGCCGCGTACAGCAGCGGTGCCGCATGGCCCTTGGACAGGACGAACCGGTCGTTGTTCGGATGCTTCGGATTGCGCGGATCGAACCGCATGACCGAGAAGAACAGGGTGGCGACGATGTCAGCCGCCGAGCAGCAACTGGTCGGGTGACCGCTGCCGGCTTCGGTAGTGGCGCGAACGCTCAGGATCCGCAGCCGGGCGGCGAAGTGAGACAGCGCGGCTACAAGGGTGTCAGCGGATGTGGATGTCGTTGGCACGGGGCGCTCTCCTAATTGTATGGTTCAGGGTAAGAGGCGGCGGGTTGATGCGCATGCTGGAGCCTAGCAAATGGCGTTGGGTCAGTCAATCCGGAGTGTCGGTGTTCATTGACAATCTTTTACCACATTTGTTAGGGTGAAACCCCTCCGATGTTCTGATCGGGAGACCGCAAGTGTGACCCTTCAGAATCTGCTCCTCACCTTGCATCATTTTTGGGCCGATCAAGGCTGTGTGATCCACGAACCCTATGACCTGGAAGTCGGGGCGGGGACGTTCCATCCAGCCACGTTTCTCAAGGTGTTAGGCCCCGACCCCTGGCGCACCGCCTACGTGCAGCCCTGCCGGCGGCCCACGGACGGGCGATATGGAGAAAACCCCAACCGCCTCCAGCATTACTACCAGTACCAGGTCATCCTGAAACCTTCGCCGGACGACGTCCAACACCTGTATCTCCAGAGCCTTCGCGCGCTCGGCATCAACCCCAAGCAGCACGACATCCGGTTCGTGCAGGACGACTGGGAGTCGCCCACGCTGGGCGCCTGGGGGCTCGGGTGGGAGGTGCGGCTCGACGGGATGGAGATCACCCAGTTCACGTATTTCCAAGAGGTGGGCGGGATCGAACTGAATCCGATCTCGGCCGAGATCACCTACGGGACCGAGCGGATCGCCATGTACCTGCAAGGCGTGGACAATGTCTTTGACCTGAAGTGGACGGACGGTGTGATCTATGGCGACATCCACCATGAGGACGAAGTTCAGTTCTCGAAATACAATTTCGAGGCCGCCGATGTGAAAGTGCTGATGTCCACCTTCACAGCCTATGAGGCCGAGGGTAAACGCCTGGCCGGACAGGGCTTGGTCCTGCCGGCGTATGATTGCTGTGTGAAGACCTCGCATCTCTTCAACCTGCTGGATGCGCGCGGCGCCCTGAGTGTGGCGGAACGAACTGCCTATATCGCTCGCGTCCGCGGGCTCGCCAGGCTCTGCGCGGAAGGCTATGTCGGGATGACCAGCAAGACGACGGCATGAAACCCAAACCGGAGAAAGGCCGCGAGCTGCTGCTGGAGATCGGCAGCGAGGAATTGCCCGCGCAGTTCGTGTCGCCGTCGCTCGCCGAGCTGAAAGAGCGGGCCACCCAACTGCTCAAAGACGCTCGCCTCCACCACGGGACGATCAAGACCCTGGGGACGCCCCGTCGCTTGACGCTTTGGGTGCAGAATTTGGCGGACCATCAGGCGGCGGTCTCCAGTGAAGTGATGGGCCCGTCCAAAGCCGTCGGGTTCGACGCGCAGGGTCAGCCGACCAAGGCGGCGATCGGCTTTGCGGGCTCGCAGGGTGTGCCGGTGACCTCGCTGGAAGTCCGACCGACTCCCAGAGGCGACTACCTTTTCGCCGTGAAGAAGGAGGCCGGTCGCACGACGACGGTGCTCCTGCCCGGATTTCTCACCGAGTTGGTGGGCGGTCTTTCGTTTCCGAAGACCATGCGGTGGAACGAGACGAACGTCCGCTTCGCGCGTCCGGTCCGCTGGCTCCTGGCCCTCTACGGCGGTAAGACGGTCCGGTTCCAGTTGGCCGGGTTGACATCCGGCGATCGGACCTTCGGTCATCGGTTCCTCTCTCCGGACCGTCCGCTTCGGGTGAACGACTTCCGGTCCTACGAAAAGACTTTGGAAAAAGCTGGAGTGATTGTGGACCCGGCCAAGCGACAGGCCACGATCGTCTCCCAGATGGACCGGATCGCTAAGCAGAAGAAGGGACTTTTGCACGCGGATGAAGTGTTGTTGGAACAGGCCGTCTTTTCGGTGGAGATGCCGCAGGCGATCATCGGGTCCTTCGATTCCCGGTATCTCGACCTGCCGAAGGACGTGCTCATGACTGCGATGAAGGAGCATCAGGGCTACTTCTCCCTTCTGGCCAAGAATGGGACCCTGTTGCCCCACTTTGTGGCCGTGGTCAACATGCGCGGGAGCGAGGCGACGATCCGAGCCGGCAACGAGCGAGTGTTGGCGGCGCGTCTGGCTGATGCGAAGTTTTTCTTCGACGAAGATCGGAAGACTCGGCTGGAAAGCCGGCTGGAGAAACTCAAAGGGGTGACCTTCCACCAGAAGCTCGGGACCCTCTATCAGAAAGTGGGGCGCGTCACGGCCTTGGCCACGAAGCTGGCCGACACCCTCGGGGATCTCGACGCGGTCGAGCAGTGCCGGCAGGCCGCCAAGCTCTGCAAGGCCGACCTCGTGACCGGCATGGTCGGGGAGTTCCCTATGCTGCAGGGCGTCATGGGACGGGAGTACGCCCTGCATGACGGCGAACCCAAGGCGGTAGCCGACGCGATCGTGGAGCATTACCGGCCCCGCTTTGCGGAGGACGCCATTCCAGGGAGCCTTGCCGGGAAGATCCTCTCGCTCGCCGACCGCTTGGACACCGTTACGGCGTTCTTTTCCGTGGGACTGGTACCGTCCGGATCGGAGGATCCGTTCGCCCTTCGGCGCCATGCCTATGCCGTCATCCGTATTCTGGTCGAAGGCGAGCTCTCGTTGGGGCTCAACGCGACGATTCAGGACGCCGTCCGGCTTTTAAAGGAGCAGGGGATTCCGGTGGAGGACAAGGCGGCCGGGGAGCTGCAACGCTTTTTCAGTGAGCGGCTGCGGTATTATGCTCAGGAGGTCGCCAAGCTGCGTGGCGATCTGGTCGAGGCGGTGCTGGCTCGGTGGCAGTCCGGGGCGTTTGACCCGCGGGACATCCTGGTCCGAAGTCAGGTACTGCAGGCCTTCGCGGCCCGGCCGGAGTTCGAGGCGCTCGTGATCGCCTTCAAGCGGGCTGAAAACATCACGAAGTCCCAGGTCGAGGACAAAGTGGACGGCGTGTTGCTGAAGGAAGAGGTCGAGAAGAACTTGTACACCGCCGTGTGCGCGGCTGAAGAAGTAGTCCCTGGACTAATAAAGGATGCGAAATACAAAGACGCCCTTGAGGCATTGGTCAAACTCAAGGCCCCTATCGACGCCTTCTTTACCGGAGTGATGGTGATGGTCGAGGAGGCGGTGCTCCGGCGTAATCGACTGGCCTTGCTGGTCCGCGTGCGGAACCTTTTCCGC
>Ga0209802_1000019_pt1 | contig 96969 bp, 70 predicted proteins | sample GraSoiAngelo_129_FD_185886 | JGI IMG/M metagenome (GOLD analysis project Ga0209802, IMG submission 185886) | Grasslands soil microbial communities from the Angelo Coastal Reserve, California, USA - 14_0927_12_40cm (SPAdes) (version 2) | ecosystem: Environmental > Terrestrial > Soil > Grasslands ...
CCTCCGGCTGCTCCGCGATCTCGGTCCGAAACTTGCTCACGCCCGGAGCAGCTCCTCGGCCAGCCGCAGCGCCCCCTCGACCGGAGGCTCGACCAGCCTGATGCACGGCGACGGCAGGCGCTCGCGGAGAGCGGCCTCCAGGCGGGGCTGGTTGAGCAACAGACCTCCCGCCAGCACGACTGGGCCGTCCACGCCGAGCGCCTCGCGCAAATCGCGGACCAGCTTCGTCAACGCGTCCGCGGCACCACTGACGATCTCTCGCGATGCCCCGTCCATGTCGTACGTGTCGAAGACCGCCGACGCGGCCGCGGCCCACTGCATAGGTTCCCGCATGGCATGAAGGTTCGCCGTGAGCTCGCGGGCGTCGGTGGCGCGGCATGCCGCGAGCAGCGCGTGACCAAGCGCTCCCATTGGCCGGCGATCGTCGGCGCGCGCGGTCACCTCACGCGCAGCTTCGCGCGTGATCCATACCCCGCTTCCATCGTCGCCGAGCATCCATCCCCATCCGCCTCGTTGCGCCTCACCACCGTCGGCGCGGCGACCATACGCGACCGACCCTGTGCCCGCGACCAGTGCGATGCCGGCGGCGATGCCGGCGGCGGCGAGGACCAGGCGCGTGTCGTGGACCACCGCAAGCCGGCAGTCCGGAAGCATGCGCCCGAGCAACTCCTCGAGCCGGGCGCGGGCGGCCGGTATCTCGGCGCCCGCGGCGCCCGCGCAGCATGCCTGCGGGTGCGCGTCGCCAAGCCGCCCCAGCAGCGCCGTCACGCGATCGTCGACGAGGCTCCACTCGAGAGTGGCGACGTTGGCGCCCGGCCCTTCGACGTCGACCGAGGCGTGTCCGTTCGCGCGCAGCCTCGCGCGGCTCGAGGATCCGCCGATGTCGAGGCCTAGGAGGGTTGCCGGAATTTCACCACTCCTCGAATCATCGTCAGCCTGATGCGCATCTCCACATCCATCACGACCAGGTCTGCGCAGGCGCCCTCGGCAATGCGGCCCAGGCCTCGCTCGCCCAGCACCCTCGCGGGCACGGCCGAGGCCAGGCTGATCGCGCGCGAGAGGCTCATCCCCGGGAGTCGCGCCATCAACCGGACGAGGTCCGGCATGCTCGCGGCGCTGCCGGCAAGGGTTCCGTCCTTCAGCCGCACGACCCTGCCGTCGCTCACGACCGGACGGCCGGACAGGGCATATGTGCCTGGCGGCGCGCCCGCCGCCGATGTCTGGTCGGTGGTCAGGGCGACGCGCCCGCCACCCTTGACGCGCAACAGTTGCTCGCAGACAGACGCATGGACGTGCTCACCGTCGGCGATCAGACCCACCGTGACGCGAGGGTCAAGCAGCAGAGCGAGCGCGATCCCTGGCCGACGGTGGTGCACAGGCGGCATCGCGTTGTAGATGTGGGTCGCAAACCGAACTCCGGCCGCGATCGCCTTGCGTCCCTGCTCGAAATCTGCACCAGTGTGTCCTGCCGCGACCACGATGCCGGACCGATGCAGTCGCTCCGCCGCCGCGAGGGCGCCCGGCAGCTCAGGAGCGAGCGTCACCAGCCGCGGCCGCGCCGCCTCGATCACATCGACGTTTTCGGGCGTCGGCTCGGCGAGGTGCGCGCGGAGGTGGGCGCCCCTGAAGGAGGGGTTGAGAAACGGCCCTTCGATGTGCGCGCCAAGGACGCGGGCCCCTTGCGCTTCAGAGGCCGCACCGACGGTCGCGGCAAAGTCGGCGCCGACCTCTACCGGCGCCGAGATCAGGGTGGGGAGGAACGCTGTGACGCCAGTTGCCGGCAGGGCATCCGACAGGGCCGCGATCGAATCCGCGCCCGCGGCCGCGTCGTGACCGGCGTAACCGTTGACCTGGAGGTCGATGAATCCCGGGGCGATGATCTCGCCCGGAGCCGCCACCACCTCTTCGTCGGGGCGGCTCGGGGGGTCGCCTCGCCCGACCCAGGTGATGACCTCGCCTTCCACCAGAACGCTGTCCGCCGCGCCGGCGCCGTGGAGGGCGCCGCGGAACAGGGTCCTCATGATCCCTGCACGCGACCGGCGGCAAGCACCGCCTTCAAGTCGCCCTCCGCGCTGTTGAGCAGCGCGCGCGCCTCTTCGGCGTGCACGCCGCGCCGCAGCATGACGATCGCGACCTTGGGGTTTCCGTCCGCCGCCTCCAGCGCGTGTAACGAGTCCTCGCGCGTTGCCCCGCCGAGGCCCGCGACCACCAGGGTGGCGCGCGCCCGCAGCTTGTCATTGCCCGAGACGACGCCAACCATGCGGCCCCGGTGCGTGTGGGCTAGGCGCGTGAAGACTGCGGTGCTGAGCATGTTGAGGACGAGCTTCTGCACCGTGCCTGCCTTGAGGCGCGTCGAGCCGGCGATGACCTCGGGCCCGGTCTCGACCTCGATCGCGATGTCCGAGGCTCGGCCCAGAGGCGATCCCGGATTGCAGCTGATCGCCACCCGCAGCGCGCCCGCCGCGGCCGCTTGATCGAACACGCCGAGCGCGAACGCCGTCCGCCCGCTCGCGCTGATGCCGACGGCCACGTCGCGTTCGCCCAGCTGAGCGTTGCGCGCGACATCCTGGCCAAGATCGCGATCGTCCTCGTCCGCAGGCGCTTCCGCCGCATGGGCCTGCACGACATCCGCGTCGACACCGAACGTGGCGGGGCACTCGGCGGCGTCCAGCCTGGCGATGAGTCCGCTCGTCCCGGCGCCGAAGTAGTGCAGACGCCCCCCGCCACGCAGCCGCGCGGCAATCTCGTCGACCGCACGAGCGATCACGTCGAGCTCCGGCGCGATCGAGCGGACGGCTTCGACGTCTTCGGCGTGCATGAGCCCTACGAAGTCGCGGGGGGTGAGGTCGTCGAGCTCGTCCGCGCGCGGGTGAAGGTTTTCGCTCACGCCCTGAGCACCTCGGCGGCGGCTTCTGCGCAGACCCGAGCCGAGCCGTGAGTCGCGATGTATGCAATTGCCCCTCGCGGCCTGCAGATGGGAACCCCCATCTCGACGAGGATGGCGTCAGGCCGGCGCGCGAGCAGCGCGTCGACCATCACGGCCTGTTCCGGCCGGCGGTGAAGATCGCGGACGACGAGCACGAGGCTCCTGCCATTCGACTCGTCCAGGAGCACGGCCAGATCATGCGCCGCGGGATCAACGTCGACCGCCGTTACCCTCACGCCCCTGGCCGCGAGCGCGCCGCCGACGCCCCATGGCACATCGCCCGCTGCGATGGAGGCGGTCGATTCGAATCGCAGCACCGCGGCGTTCGGGCCGACTTTGACGGCTCCATGCGCGCGGATCGCCAGCCTCGCCGCGACGGCGCCGGCATCGCCTCGCGGGGCAACTCCGCCTACACGAGCTGCCCTCCAGGCGGCCACGGCGTCCACACGCGACGCGGCCTCCCGAAGACGGCTCTCGCCGAGGCGGCCCCGCGCAACCGCGGCTGCCACAGCGTCGACGATCTCGTCGACCACCCCCTCGTCAGCACATCCGCCTCCGATGCAGAGCGCGTCGCAGCCCGCGATGAGAGCCTGGACAGCCCCCTCGGCGATCCCGATCCCACGGCTCAGGCCCTGCATCTCGAGGCCGTCGGTGATGGCAAGGCCCTGGAATCCAAGCTCGTCGCGAAGGAGGCCGGTCATGATCCGTGGGCTGAGCGTCGCGGGAGCATCGTCGAACGCGGACACCACGACGTGCGCGCTCATGATCGATTGGACCCCGCGCTCGATCGCGGATGCGAACGGCCCCGGAGCTCGCAGATGCGGATCCTCGGCGACGACCGGAAGGTCGAGGTGCGAGTCGATGGCTGTGTCGCCGTGCCCCGGGAAATGCTTGGCGCAAGACGCGACGCCGGCGTCCTGCATTCCTTCTATATAGGCGGCTGTATGGCGGGCGACGGCCGCCGCGTTGGATCCGAAGGACCGCACCCCGATCACCGGGTTCTGCGGATTGCTGTTGACGTCGGCTACGGGAGCCAGGTTGAGATCGATCCCGCAGGCCGCCAGCTCGGCGCCGATCGCGGCCGCCACGTCGCGTGTGAGCGAGACGTCGTCCGCGACCCCGAGAGCAAGGTTGCCCGGGTACGAGCTTCCGGTCCGGGCCTCCAGCCGCGTCACATCGCCTCCTTCTTCGTCGATGCAGACAAGCAATCCGGGGCGCGCGCCATGCAGCTCGGCCGCCAGGCCGGTCAATTGCGCCTTGCTCTCGAAGTTGCGGGCGAAGAGGATCACGCCGCCCAGTCCTTCGGCGGCGCGGCGGAGCACCCAATCCGGGGCCCGCATACCTTCAAAACCAGGCAGGATGCATCGCAGCGCGACAGCCTCGATGGACGTCATCCCTTCACCGCGCCCGCTGTGAGGCCACCGGCCAGGTAGCGCTGCAGGATGAGGAAGAAGGCCACGACCGGCAAACCGGTCAACGTCGCGGCGGCCATGAGCGGCCCCCACTCTGGGCCGTGGTTCGTGGTGAACGACGCGAGCCACACCGTGAGGGTCTGGTTGCCGGGGCTCGACAGGAGGACGTACGCCACGATGTATTCGTTCCACGCCTGGATGAACCCGAAGATCGCGGTGGCAACCAGGCCGGGTCCAACGAGCGGAAAAGTGATCCGCAGGAACGCGCCGACTCGAGTGCAGCCGTCGATCATCGCCGACTCCTCGAGCTCCGCTGGGATGTTCGCGACGAACCCACGCAGCGTCCACACCATGAACGGAAGGACCACGGCGAGATAGACCGCGATCACGCCTGGCAGCGCGTCGGTCTGGCCGACGCTGTCCAGCATCAGGTACAGCGGGATGATCAAGGCGTTGAGCGGCACCATTTGGACGCCGATGATCATCACGAGGAACGCGGTACGGCCATTGAAGCCGAAGCGAGCCGTCGCCACCGCGGCGAGAAACGAGATCGCAAGCGCGAGGGCCAGCATCACGGCGACGACGAGCAGGCTGTTCTTGACGTCGTCGAGGAAGAAGGGCCGCGCGATGGCGTCCTGGAAGTTCTGCAGCGTGAAGGGTGCCGGGAACCACTTCGGCACCAGGGTCAGGATGTCACGGCCGGGCTTGAAGGACGTCGCCACCATCCAGTAGATCGGGAACAACATCACGACCGCGACCCCGACCCCGATCGCGTCGTAGAGCACCTGCGTCACACGCTGCCGCACGTGGACCTGAAGGTTGACCTCGGTCGCCGCGCGCGCGCGGCCGGAGCGGATTCCCTGCGCGGTGCCCGGCGCGATCATGCGATCTCCGCCACCTTCACGGTTTCGCGCACGTAGAAGAAGGTGACGAACACCAGCACCAGGACCATCAGGACTGCGATCGCCGCGCCCAATCCGTATTGGGTCACGCCGAACGACTCCCGGTAGGAGTAGATCGCGATCGTGAAGTAGTCGGAGCTGGGCCGCTGGTTGAGCATCACGTAGATCTGGTTGAAGACCCCGAAGTCCCAGATCGTCGAAAGGCAGGTGACGATCAGGAAGATGGGCTTGAGCAGCGGCGCCGTGACATACCAGAAGGTGTGCCACGCCGAGGCGCCGTCGACCTTGGCCGCGTCGATCACTTCATTCGGAACCTGCAGCAGGCCCGCGAAGACCGTGATCGTGACGAAGGGGATCGCGCCCCAGACGACGACCACCACCAGAACGCCCAGCCCCTGCACAGGGTTGTCGAACCAGTTGTGGTGGATGAAGTTGCCGAGGTGTAGCTGGGTGAGCAGGTAGTTGATGACGCCGAACTCGTAGTCGAACATCCACTGCCAGATGTCGACGCTGACGATCACAGGCGTCGCCCAGACGAAGACGAGCGAGCTCATGACCAGGATGCGTACGGCCGACCGCACCTTGAGCAGCAAGAGGGCGATCAGGGTGCTCAGGACGACGGTCAGGGCGACGCACGCGAACGTGAAGAGCAGGGAGCGGACGATCACCTGGTGAAACAGCGGGTCGACGAGGATCGCCCGGTAGTTGTCCAGCCCCACCCAATCGCCCGCGTGGTGGATGAGCTCACGCAGCCCGTAGTGCTGGAGCGAGAGCCAGACCAGCATGCCGAGCGGGAAGGCGAGGATGCCGGCGATCACGAGCACGCTCGGGCTGATCAACGCGTACGGAAGGATGTTGGCCCGCAGCCAGGCGCGGTACGGGGGTGACGGAGAAAATGGAGGGACCGGCTCGAGGTCAGGCGCCGCGACCGCCATACCCATCGAGCCAGCCCCCTTTTACTTGTGGTTCGTCAGAGCGGCGCTAGCCGCCGCCGTTGAGGATGGACGTGATCCGGCTGCTGGCCGAACCTGTCGCCTCGGGAATCGTCTGCTGCTTGGTGAATATCTTGACGAGCATGTCGGGAAGCACGTTGGCGTTCTCGACGCTGGCCCAGTTCTTCGAGTTGGGGACGAACCGGCTGTTCTTGGCCGCGCCGAAGAACACCTGGTTGAGCCCGGTGCCAAGACCCAGCAGCGAGGTCGTGTTCGGGATGACTCCGCCGACGGTCGCCATGTCCGTCATGTGTTTCTGGCCCGTGAGCATCCCGATCCACGCGTTGGCGAGGTCGGTGTGCTTGCTCCTGGCCGCGACCGCGAGGTCGGAACCGCCGAGGAATACGGGGGCGGTCTGGCCCGAGTTGTGGCTCGGGATCGGGAACGCGCCCAGCTTGTCCTTGAGGGCCGGATTGCCGGCCTTGGGGTCTGTGATCACGCCGACTTCCCAGCCGTTGGCGATGATCATCGCGATGTGACCCTGGGCAAACGCCGCGTCCTGCTTCGCCTCATCGCCCGTCTTGTCGGCGCGCGAGAGTGCGTTGACGAGGTTCTGCAACTTGACTAGGCCCTGCTGCGAGCCGTCGGCGTTCAGGCTGCCCTGCCACTTGTCGCCTGACTGGGTGGCGATGTTCCCGCCGAAGTCCCAGACGAAAGGAAGCGCCGCGTACCAGTACTTGCCAGGGAAGTACAGAGCGGAAAAGTTCGGGTCGGAGCTGTGCGCTGTCATCAGCTTTTGGCCCACGGTGAGCAGGTCGTCCATGCTCGTCGGAACCTGGACGTTGGCCGCCGTGAAAAAGTCCTTGCGGTAGATGATGGCCCGGCTGCCCGCATAGTAAGGGACGCAGTACAGCTTGCTGTTCACCGTGCAGGAGTCCGTCAGGGACTGCAGCCAGGTGTTGGAGTTGTCAAAGCTCGACTTCTTGCCGCTGATGTTCTCGAGCGCGTCGGCCGCCGCGTACTTGGCCACCAGCGTGTTGCCCAGCTCGATGACATCCGGCGGGTTGCTTCCGCCAAACGCGGTGTCGAGCTTGGTCCCGATGTCGCCCCATTGCTGGATCTCGACCTTCACGGTCACCTTCGGATACTTGGCGTTGAAGTCGGCGTTGACACTGTCGATCACGCTCTGAGGCGCGCTGCCGTTCATCAGCCATACCGTCAGGGTCCCGGTCTGGTCAGCCGGGTTTGTCGTTGTCCCTGTGCTTCCGCCGCAGGCGGTCGCGATGACAGCCACGGCGACTGTGACCACGCTTAACCATGTCCTTGTCAATTTCATCTAGGCACTTTCCCCTTATTTCTTGAATGTGGCGCCGGGGCGCCGTTGTCCTGGTCGCCTCTCGATTCGCTCCCCGCCTTACCACGCGAGGCGCCGGCCGAGCGCCCGTTGCGGCTTCGCTGCGGAACAAGCTCGGCGACCAGGCGATAACGGTCGCCGCGATAGATGGAGCGGACGAACTCGACGATCCGCCCTGACGCGGAGACGGTCGTCCGCTCGAAAAGGAATGCAGGCGTGTGCAGCGGGACTCCGAGCACCTCGGATTCCTCGTCGCTTGTCACGGTCGGCTCGATGGACTGAGTGCCGGACGCGATCGTGATCCCGTAGCGCTCGCGGAGCAGCTCATAAAAGGAGTGGTCTTCGAAGTCGGCGCGGGTGAGGCCGGGCACGAACGCCTCGGGTACGTGCAGGACCTCCATCGCCATCGGCTTCGAGTCCGCCAGGCGGAGACGCTTGACACGGATCAGCCGCGTCTCGGGGGAAACCTCGAGGCGGTGGGCGAGGCGTGCGCCAGCAACCGTGGTCGTGAGCTCGAGCGTCCTGCTGCCCGGCGTCATGCCGCGGCGGCGCATATCGTCGCTGAACGACGTGAGGGTGAGCGGCTGGGCGATCTTCGGCTCGGTCACGTAGGTGCCGCTGCCGTGGCGGCGGTCGAGGTGGCCGTCGCGCACCAGCTCATCGAGCGCGGCACGGAGGGTCAGCCGGGAGACGCCGAGGTCGATGGCGAGCTGCCGCTCCGCCGGGATGGGCTGGCCCACCGCGATCGACTCGACCAGGTCGAGCACGCGGTCGCGCGTCTCCTCCTGCTTGCTCACGGAAGTGGTACTACCCTCCAGCCCTGCGCCACGGCGGTAGTAAAGCACAGAACCGGCAAGTGGTCAATACCACTTTTAGCTCGGGCGGGCGGCGAGCCTCTTGTGGGTCAGATTTGAGCGCAGCCTGGCACGTGCGCCGGCGGTCGCGTCCAGCTCATCGAGCCCGATCAGCGCCGCGCCCAGCACGGGCGGCGCCTCCAGGTGGAGGATCTGCGCCTGCGGAGCCTGGCGGCGGATCCCGGCGGTGATCCTGGCGATCAGCTTGTCGTCCGCCGCGCGCAGGACGCCGCCGCCCAGCACGACGTGGACATCGTGGTCGCTCAGGTGGAGCCGCTTGATCGCCGCGTTGGCGGTGACCACGATCTCCTGCGTCATCTCATCGATCAGCCCTTGCGCCACACGGTCCCCGGCGCCGGCCGCCTGGAAAACCAGTGGGGCGCTCTCGCTCAGCCTGTAACTGTCCAGCTTCCCGGTGTAGACCGCCTCCATGACCGCGGTGGGCCGCGACATCCCGAAGTGCGCAGGCACGAGCTGTTCGAGCAGCGTCCGCGGGCCGCGGCCATCGCGGGCGCGGATCGCGGCACCGAGGGCGCTGCGCCCCAGCCAGCCGCCGCCGTGAGCGCGATCCCCGGAAAGCTCTCCGAACGACGGGAAGCGCACCGAGCGCCCGTCCGGGCCGACGCCCGCGCAATTCATGCCGGTGCCGCACACGACGGCGACGCCCCACTTCCGATCGGTCCCAGCACGGAGGACCGCGAACGTGTCGTTACGGACGATTGTCTTGCGCGTCCATCCCTGGCCCTCGAGCTCGGCCGCGATCCGGCGGTCGTCGATCGGAATGTCGGCCCCGGCGAGGCAGAACACGCCGAGCGCGGCGATCGCCGGTGAGCTGTCGACTCCCCGGCGGCGAGGGATCGCCTTGATCGCGTCCGTCAGCGAATTGAGTGAGCCGTTGTATCCGAGGCCAAAGTGGAAGCTGCCCCGGCGGCGCATGGCCGCGAGCACGGTACCCTTCACGTCGACCAGCGCCAGGTCGGCTTTCGACGCGCCGCCATCGACCGCCAACACCGTCTTATCAGGAAACATCCCTAACAATTTCCGCATATTCTCGCGTACGATGCCGCGGAGTGGGCGTCAAGATTGCAGTCGTCGGCGGCGGCAGCACATACACGCCGGAGCTGATCGAAGGATTCCACTCGCGACGCGACCGCCTGCCGGTCGACGAGCTCGTCCTGCACGACGTCGACGACGAGCGGCTCGAGGTGGTCGGGGGGCTGGCGCGGCGCATTCTCCAGAAGCACGAATGGCCGGGCACGCTCGTCGTCACGAGGGACCGTGAGCGGGCGTTGGACGGCGCCAGCTTCGTCATCGTCCAGCTCCGGGTCGGCGGCCAGGCCGCCCGCCTTGTTGACGAGACGTTGCCACTCGAGTTCGGCTGCATCGGACAGGAGACAACCGGCCCGGGAGGATTCGCCAAAGCCCTGCGCACGGTCCCCGTAGTGCTCGACATCGCCGAGGAGACCGAGCGGCGCGGCGCTCGCGGCGCGTGGCTGATCGACTTCACCAACCCGGTCGGCATCGTGATGCAGGCCCTGCTCGACCACGGCCATCGGGCGATCGGCCTGTGCAACTCGGCGATGGGATTCCAGCGCAAGTTCGCGCAGCTTCTGGACGTCGGGCCGGAGCGCGTCTCCCTCGACCACGTCGGGCTGAACCATCTGACCTGGGAGCGGGCGGTGCACGTGGACGGCGAAGACCGCCTCCCAGAGCTCATCGAGCGAGCCGCAGGCGAGATCGCCTCGGACATCGGGCTCCCGGTGGACCTGATCCGCCTGCTGCACGCGGTCCCTTCCTACTACCTGCGCTACTTCTACGCGACCGATGAGGTGCTCCGAGAGCAGGTTTCGGGTGGCAAGCGCTCGCGGGCGGAAGAGGTGATGGAGATCGAACGCGGGCTGCTCGAGATGTATCGCGATCCAGGCCTCACCGAAAAGCCGGCGCTGCTGGAGCGCCGGGGCGGGGCTTACTACAGCGAGGCGGCGGCCCAGCTGATCGCCTCGCTGCAGGCAGATACCGGAGATCAGCAAGTCGTCGACATCCGCAACGACGGCGCGCTGCCAGATCTTCCCGACGACGCGGTGGTCGAGATCCCGGCGCGCGTTGGCGCGGGAGGCGCGCAGGCGGACTCTCTCGCCGCGCTCGCGCCGGAGATGCTCGGGCTGGTCCAGCAGGTGAAGGCGTACGAGCGGCTCGCGGTCAGGGCTGCGGTAGACGGCGATCGCGCGGCCGCGCTGAAGGCGCTGCTGGCGAATCCGCTGGTCGGCCAGTACAAGATTGCCAAGCCTCTTCTCAACGCGCTGCTCGAGGCGAACCGCGCTCATCTTCCCCGCTTTTTCAAGGATTGAAGGGGCTTCTTGACGCGGACGCCCGGCGTGGTTAAGGTTTCGGTAAGGAATTCTTCCTAACTATGGATGCCTTCCCGGCCGCAACCGCTCGCCAACCGCATCAGGGAGTCCTGCGCGGCACGTCGCCAATCACTGTCGGCACACCAAGCCTGCTGCGGGCGATCAACGAACGCACCGTGCTGGACCTGATCCACCGCCAGGGTCCTCTCTCGCGTGCACAGGTCGCTCGGGTCAGCGGACTGTCCAAGCCGACGGTCTCCCTGGCGCTGACCGGGCTGCTCGAAGCCGACCTCGTCCGAGAGGTCGGCAGGTCCCGCGGCGAGCGCGGGCCGAGCGCGCTCTTGTACGAGCTCAATCCGATGGCGGGTTGGGTCGTCGGAGTCGACATCGGACGGAAGTGGGTCCGCGCCGCGATCGCGGACATCGCGGGGACCATAGTCGCCCGGCGCGACGAGCACGCCAGGGTCAGCAGCGCGAAAAGCCTGATCGGCCAGGTCGGCGCCATCGCCCGCCGGCTCGCGACCGAGGCTGGCGTGCAGTGGTCGCAGGTGACACACGCGACGCTCGGCAGCCCCGGAGTCTTCGACCCGGCGCACGGCTACGTAGCGATGGCGCCCAACCTTCCCGGGTGGGGCCGCACGGGCCTCGTCCAGGCCGTCCGCGAGGAACTGGGGACCAACGTCAGCTTCGAAAACGACGTCAACCTCGCGGCGCTCGCCGAGCGTACCCATGGTCTCGGCCGCAACGTGCACAACTTCGTCTTCCTGTCGATCGGAACGGGGATCGGCATGGCCTTGATGATCGACGGCCACCTCTACCGAGGCGCGCACGGCGCCGCCGGCGAGGTCGCCTACATGCCGATCGGCAAAGGCGATCCGCGCGACCCCTCGAACCGGAGACGCGGCGCGTTCGAGGAAGCGGCCGCCGCCGCGGGGATCGTGCGTACCGCACGCCGCCTGGGCATGCGCCCTCCGCTGACGCCCGAGCGGATCTTCATCGCGGCCCGACGCGGTAACGGAGTCGCCGCGCGGGTCGTCCAGAGCGAGGCGGCGATGCTGAGCCTCGCCATCGCCACGGTCACACCGGTCCTGGACCCGGAGCTGGTGATCCTCGGCGGCGGCATCGGAAGGAACGGCGACCTGCTGGTGGAACCGATCGAACGCGAGCTCCGACAGCTGATGCCATTCCGACCCAGGATCGCGGTGTCCGCGCTGGGCGAGGACGCTGTTCTGCGTGGAGCGGTTGCGACCGCGCTCGAGATTGCTCGCGACCACGTGTTTGCGCGGCAACCCGCGCGGCACGCGCAAAAGGCGGCCGTATGAAGGCACGCCGATCTGGGCTGGACATCACGGACGCGCGGAATGATTGGACATTCAGGAGGAAAGCTATGAGACGACGCGACCTTTTCATCAGCTCCCTGGCGGCGCTCGCGCTGCTGGCGGGCGCCTGCGGAGGTGGTTCGTCAGGCAACAACAACAACGCCCAGAAGACAGTCGGGGGCGTGCTGACGATCGACAACGAGAGCGGTGCGCTGTGGCAGTGCGACTTCAATCCGTACAACGGCTCGGTGAACGGCCAGTCCTTCGGCGTCCTGTACGAGCCGCTCGTCTACGACAACCTCCTGAACGACAAGAAGACGCCCTGGCTCGCGAGCGACTACCAGTGGAGCACGGACAACAAGACGCTGACGTTCACCATCCGGTCGGGCGTGAAATGGACGGACGGGCAGCCTTTCACCGCCGCCGATGTCGTGTTCAGCTTCGCGCTGTTGAAGCAGCACCCGGAGGCCGACCTGCAGTCGGACTGGCAGGTCATCCAGAGCGTCATCCAGCAAGGCGACGACAAGGTCGCCTTCACCTTCAACCAGTCGGCGGTGCCGAACTTCTACCAGATCGCCGGACAAACCGCGATCGTGCCCCAGCACATCTGGTCGGCGTTCAAGGACCCGGCCGCGCAGGTGGTCAAGGACCCCGTCGGCACGGGCCCGTTCACGATGAGCGCCTGCACAGGGCAGAACATCACCTACAAGCGCAACCCCAACTACTGGCAGAAAGGGCTGCCCTACCTGGACACCGTCAACTACCCGGCGTTCCTCGACAATGACCCGGCCAACGCGTTCCTCGCCGCGGGCCAGGCGCAGTGGGGCGGCCAGTTCATCCCGAACATCGACACCTACTACGTCGCCAAGGACCCGAAGAACAATCACTACTGGTTCCCGCCGATCGACAACATCAACGTCTGGTTCAACACAACGCTCGCGCCACTGAACAACAAAGCCGTGCGGCAGGCGATCGCCTACAGCATCGACCGCCCCTCGGTGTCTCAGAAGGGCGAGTTCGGCTACGAGCCCCCAGGCAACCAGACCGGTGTCCTGTCGCCGACGTTCGACAGCTGGATCGACAAAGCCCAGGCGGACACGTACGGCTACAAGTTCGACGTGGCCAAGGCGCAGGGCCTCCTGCAGCAGGCGGGGTTCACAAAGGGCAGCTCGGGCATCTTCCAGGACTCGTCCGGCAAGAAGCTGTCCCTGTCGATCATCAACATCGCCGGCTATACCGACTGGGTGGCTTCGGTCCAGGTCATCCAGGACAACCTCAAGCAGGTGGGCATCGAGCTCAAACCGGTCAACCTCGAGGCGACGGCCTACTTCGACAAGCTGTTCACCGGCAACTTCGAGCTCGCCTACGGATCGGTCAACACCTCACCTGGACCGAGCCCCTACTACGAGCTCCGCAACACTCTGCACAGCGCGACCACGGCGGCGATCGGGCAGACCGCGGCGGGCGACTATGGCCGGTACAAGAATCCGGCGCTCGACGCGCTGTTCGACCAGTACGGGGGCACCACCGATCCAGCCAAGCAGCACGACCTCATCAAGCAGGTCGAGAAGATCATGCTCGAAGACGTGCCCGTCATCCCGGTGACGGAGGGCGTCGCCTGGTACCAGTACTCGACGAAGGACTTCGCTGGATGGCCGACCAAGGACGATCCATTCGCGGCGCCGGCGCCGTGGAACCTGCCCGACTGGGAGGTTACCCTCCTACACGTCTACAAGAAGAGCTAGCGACGAATTGGGCGGCGTGATTCGCGCCGCCCTTTTTTCCATGGGGGCAACTACGGTAGGCACGGGATGAGCTACTTGGTGCGTCGCCTTGAATTCTTCGTGATCACGCTGTGGGCCGCGCTCACGATCAACTTCATCCTGCCGCGGATCATGCCGGGCAACCCCGCGCAGGCCATGATCGTGCGTTTTCACGGGCGCGTCAGCCCGGAAGCAGTGAAAGCGATCGAGGTCGCCTTCGGGCTCCACTCCCACGAGAGCATCTTTCAGCAGTACCTGGAGTACCTGCGCAACACCCTCACGGGAAACTTTGGCACGTCAGTCACCTTTTTCCCGGTACCGGTCGGCGACGTCATCAAGCAGGGGTTGCCGTGGACCCTTGGCCTGGTCGGGATGGCAACAATCATCGCGTTCGTCCTCGGCACGCTGCTCGGGATGCTGAGCGCCTGGCGTCGAGGGGGATTTTTCGACGCCGTGTTGCCGCCCGTGTTCATCGTCATCTCGGCTTTCCCCTATTTCTGGCTCGGCCTGCTCGTCCTTCTCGCCTTCGCACTGACGCTCGGTTGGTTCCCCCTGGGCTTCGCGTACGACCTGACCGATTCGATCAACCTCTCCTGGTCCTTCGTCGGCCAGGTGATCTGGCATGGGTTCCTCCCGGCGCTGACCATCGTCGTCACCTCGATCGGCGGCTGGATCCTGACCATGCGCAACACGATGATCACGACGCTCGCCGAGGACTACGTGAAGATGGCCAGGGCGAAGGGGCTCTCGCCGATCCGGATCATGCTCATGTACGCAGGGCGCAACGCGATCCTCCCCAACCTGACAGGCTTCGCGATGTCGCTCGGTTTTGTGATCAGCGGCGCGATCCTGGTGGAGATCGTTTTCAACTACCCGGGCCTCGGCTTCACGCTGCTACAGGCGGTGCACAGCGAGGACTACGCGCTGATGCAGACGCTGTTCCTGATGCTCACCAGCGCTGTCCTCGTGGCGGTCCTGGCAGCAGACCTGCTGACCGCGTTGCTCGACCCCCGAACGCGGGAGCAGGGGTAGCGGGCGGTGGCTGTCCGCGTCGTCACCGACCAGGTTTCGGTCGAGACCGCAGTCGTCAGCCGCCGCGGAATTGCGGGCACCATCGCTCGCGGGCTGACGGCCAACCGCAAGGCGATGGCGGGCCTTGTCCTGTTCGGCCTCTTCCTCGTGGTCGCCATCCTCGCGCCGGTCATCGCCCCGTACGATCCGCACGCGCTCCAGTTCGGCCAGATGGTTCAGCCTTCGGGCGCCCACCTGCTTGGAACCACGGGAACGGGGCAGGACATCTTCTCCCAGCTCGTCTTCGGCACCCGGGAGTCTCTCCTGATCGCGCTCGCGGCAGGACTCGGAGCGACCGTGATCTCGGTCGTCGTCGGTGTATCCGCGGCCTACATGGGCGGCTTGTGGGACCACATCCTGAACCTCTTCACGGACGTGTTTTTGGTGCTGCCGACGCTGCCGCTGATGATCATCGTCGGCACATACCTGAACAACCGCGGCCTCCTGGTGCTGGTCGCCGTCATCGTGATCACCGGCTGGTCATACGGCGCGCGACAGCTGAGGTCCCAGGCGCTGTCGCTGCGCAACCGGGAGTTCCTCGAGGCGGCGCGCGCCCGAGGCGAGCGGAGCCTTTACATCATCGTCTTCGAGGTCCTGCCCAACATGACCTCGCTGATCGTCGCGATCTTCTTCGGCGCGGCGCTCTATGCGGTGCTGGCGGCGGCCGGCCTGCAGTTCATCGGCCTCGGCGACCCAAACTCCCTGAGCTGGGGGACGATGCTCTACTGGGCACAGGCGAACGGCGCTCTGCTCGCCGGTTCGCCGGTCTGGGTGCTCGCGCCAGGGTTCTGCATCGCGGCGCTGGGCGCTGCCTTCGCGCTGATCAACTACGCGTTCGATGAGATCAGCAATCCCGCGCTCCGGCCCGTGAGGCGGCGCAAGTGATCGCAACTTCCACGCGACCCCTGCTCCAGGTCAAAGATCTGTGCGTCGACTACCTGACCGACCGCGGCCCGGTCCGCGCCGTGGATCGCGTGTCGCTCGAGGTCAACAAGGGCGAGTTCCTCGGCATCGTCGGGGAGTCGGGCTGCGGCAAGTCGACGCTTCTGTTCGCCATCGCAAGGTTGCTCAGCGCGCCCGCGGAGATCAGCTCGGGCGAGGTTTGGTTCACCGGTCACGACATGGTGTCGATGGACGAAGACGAGCTGCGCCATCTGCGCTGGCGGGATTACTCCGTCGTGATGCAGAGCGCGATGAACGCCCTCAATCCCGTGATGACGATCGCGGAGCAACTGGCCGATGCGGTCGGAGCGCACCAGCGCATGCCGCCCAGCCAGCTCCGCGCTCGATCCAAGGAGCTGATGCGGCTCGTTGGCATCGACCCCGAGCACCTGCACAGCTATCCGCACCAGCTGAGCGGCGGGATGCGACAGCGCGCAATGATCGCGATGGCGCTCGCCCTGACTCCTGACCTCGTGATCATGGACGAGCCGACGTCGGCCCTCGACGTCGTCGCCCAGCGCTCGCTGATGCTGAAGATCAAGCAGCTGCAGCGCGAGTTCGGCTTCGCGACGATCTTCGTGACCCACGATATGTCGCTGGTCAGCCACTTCTCGGACCGGCTCGCCGTGATGTACGCCGGCCAGGTGGTCGAGATCGGCCCGACGCGCGACGTATTCGCCGCTCCCAAGCATCCCTACACGGTCGGGCTGATGCGCTCGTTCCCATCCATCAGCGGACCTCGCCAGCCGCTGGCGGGGATCGCCGGCAGCCCGCCCGACCTCGGGCATCCGCCATCCGGGTGCCGCTTCCACCCACGTTGCCCGCAGGTTTTCGAGCGATGTTCCAAAGAAGAGCCTGACTTCTACACGCGCGAGCAGGACCTCGTGCGCTGCTTTCTTTTCGACCGATGACGGTCGCCGATCTGCCGCTGCGGCCCCGCGAGGATGCAAGGGAGCTCCTGCGCACTGTCGACCTCACCAAGCATTTCCGTCTTGGCGGGTTCCTTTCGAGTCGCTACCTGCACGGCGTCGACGGCATCAACCTCTCGATCCACGAGGACGAGATCGTCGCCCTGGTCGGCGAGAGTGGCAGCGGCAAGAGCACGATCGCGCGTCTGATCGCCGGGGTCTACAAACCGACGGCCGGCGACGTCCTGCACCGGGGCCAGTCGGTGAAGGGCTTGCGCTCGAGGCGCGAGGTGCTGGAGTACCGCGGCCGGGTGCCGATGGTTTTCCAGGACCCCTACGGGTCGCTGAGCCCCGTCTATCAGGTCTCGCACGGCATCATGCGGGCCCTGAAGCTGCACCGGCCGGACCTCAGCCGGCGGGGCCGTCAAGACGAGGCGGAGCGCCTGCTCGAAGCGGTCGGCCTTGTGCCCGCGCGCGACTTTCTTAGCAAATATCCCTACCAGCTGAGCGGGGGGCAGCGGCAGAGGATCGGATTCGCGCAGGCGCTCGCATGCCGGCCCGAGCTGATCCTGGCCGACGAGCCGGTATCCATGCTCGACGTCTCGGTCCGCATCGGCGTGCTGAACCTGATGGCCACCCTCCGCCGGAGAGAGCGCATCTCGTTCCTGTACATCACACATGACATCGCGAGCGCGCGCTACGTCGCAGACCGCCTGGTCGTGATGTACGCCGGGCACGTCGCCGAGAGCGGCCCTGTCGAGGACGTGCTCGCCCACCCCAAGCACCCCTACACGCAGCTCTTGCTTTCGGCCGTGCCGGACCCGCGGGCGCCGATCTCGCTGCCGGAGAAGACGGAGGTCCAGGAGCCGCCGCGGGTGATCAACCCGGGGGAAGGATGCCGTTTCCGCGCCCGCTGCCCTTACGCGATCGAGGAGTGCTCGCGCGTCACCCCGCTGCTGCGCCTGCTCCGGCCCGAGCACGAGGCCGCGTGCCACGTCGCGACATCCGATATGGACGACCGGCACGAGGTCGCCAAGCCCGCGCACATATAAGAGGTCGCCAAGCCCGCGCACATATAAGAGGACGCGCGCGGAGCGGTCAGGTAGTAGGCGGTGGTGCCGGGTTAATCAGATGAGAGCGCCTATTGGCGATCTACAAACCTACCTGGGGGTTCGGGAGATGCATCTGATCGGGTTTTTGATCATGGGAGCCATCGTTGGCTGGCTGGCGGGCAAGATCATGAGCGGCCACGGCTATGGGATCATCTGGGACGTCGTCCTGGGGATCGTGGGCTCATTCGTCGGGGGCTTCGTCTTCTCGCTGATCTTCGGCACGGCGCCGACCGGCCTGGTCATCTCGTTCATCGTCGCGTTGATCGGCGCGGTCGTCCTGGTCGCCCTCGTCCACATGATGAAGCGAGAGCCGATTCGCACCGTCTGAGAGTTCTTTTCGCACAGGCGTTCGGGTGCCGGCGAGGGCCGGCCCCATCCGGGCCGCCAATCAAGGAAAGGAGGTGGACAACCGAGATGGTTGCTGCTCTGATCGTCTTGGTCCTGCTGCTGCTCATCTTCGGTGGTGGCGGACTGCTCGCATCCGGGTTGCAGATTCTGTGGATCATCCTTCTGATCGGGCTCATCCTTTGGGCCCTCGGGTTCGTGTTCCGCGGCTCTGGCGGCGGGCGCTGGTACCGCTGGTAACGGGTAGTCAAGACTCTTAGGCGAGCGCCCTGCGGGGCGCTCGTCGTGTTTCTGGGGCCCGTGAACTGGAGTCACGGCCAGGTCCGGCGACTCTGACCCACACGGAGTTAGGGCAGTGAAGGGGTGTGCGCGTGGAGCCCGGCGACGCAGGGAGACGCGAGTTGGACGGTGAAAGGGGGTGTCAGGGCCAGGTCGGGCGACCCGGAGCCAGTCCGGAGTGAGGGCGGTGAGGGGAGTCAGGGCGAGGTCCGGCGACCCAGAAACCCACCCGGAGTGAGGATTTAGAATGGGCCGGGCACGAGGGTTGGGCGGGTCCTTTCAATATAAATTTACAGCGCAACACTTGCTCTCTCGAACGAAAGTTCGTATTATATTAGCATGTCGGCTGACCTACAAGCGCTCGAAGATGCGGCCCGCGATTTCGAACGTGATGCCGACCTCGATTTCGTAGATCCTCGGCGTCTGTCTGCGGTGATCGACCGTCTCCAGGGCGCTTTGTGCACGGTCGTCAGCCGGGGCAGAAAGCGGGGCGATCACCTTCTTGCCGGCCAAAGTGCGTGCTCGTGGGTGGCCAATCAGTGCCAGATGTCGAAGACGACGGCGGCCGATCGCCTCTGCGTCGGCGACCAGCTGAGCAACCTGCCCAAGATCGCTGAGGCCCTTAGCTCAGGCCAGATCGGCTATCAGGCGACGGCGGTGATCTGTCATCTGAGCGAGCAGGTGGGCGAGAAGCGGGAGTACATCGACGAGAACGACTGGATCGGGTTCGCCCAACGCTTTTCGATCAAGGACCTGCGCTACCTCACCTATGAGGCTCGCGTCCGCTGGGACGTCGAGGGCTTCGAGGGCAAGGTCGAACAGGACTACGAGCTGCGTTCCCTCGATATCAGCCAAACCTCTGGCGGCATATACCGCCTCGACGCTTGGCTTGATCCCGCGGGCGGGGCGGCTTTCAAGACGGCGATCGACTCCTTGTCCCAGCCGCTCGGCGCTCACGATCGGAGGACGGCCAAGCAGCGGCGCGCTGACGCGCTGGTCGAGGCGATGCATCATGCGATGGGCGCCGGCACCTTGCCGCGGCGAAACGGCGTGCGGCCGCACATCAGCATCAGCACCACCATCGAAGGTCTGAAAGGCGAGCTCGGCGCAGCAGCCTCCAAGCTCGAGAGCGGGATGCCGATCTCGAGCAAGACCGTACAGCGCCTGGCGTGCGATGGCGCCTTGCATCGGATCCTGAAGGCCGGTTCAGTCGTGGTCGACGTCGGTCGGGCGACGCGCTCGGTCTCGCCCTCGCAATGGCGAGCACTCAAGGCGCGGCATTCCAGCTGCGCAGGCCCCGGCTGCGACCGGCCGGTCAACATGACGAGCCCGCATCACCTCGAGTTCTGGGCGCATGGCGGGCGAAGCGACCTGCCCAACCTGCTTCCTCTTTGCTACTACCACCATCGGTTGGTTCACGAAGGTCGCTGGCAGGTGATCAGGGCTGGGGAAGGCGTGAAGTTCATCCCGCCGGAAAGAGTGATTCCGCGAAGGGTCCGGGGACCTGGAAGGCGCTGGGCGGCGTAAGGCCACGAAATTCGGCAGACGGAGCGATAGACTTCCGGCGCGTTGACCGAAAGCAAGTCGCTCGAAAACGGTTGGACGACCTTTCAGCTGCGACATCAGCTGTTCTCTTTGGGCGAGGACTTCTGGATCCAGAACGCCGGTGGCGAGAACGTCTACAAGGCGGACAGCAAGGCCATGAGCCTTCGCGAGACGTTCGTCGTCGCGGACGTGAATGACAACGAGCTCGCGACGATCGAAGCCAAGCTGCTTTCGCTCCAGCCGACCATGAAGATCCTGCGCGGCGGCAAGCTGTCGGCCACGGTCAAGAAGGCGATAGCCTTGTTCAAGCAGAAGTTCTCGATCAAGGTCGAAGGCGGCGCGGAGCTCGAGGCGCAGGGCAATGTCCTGAAGCACGAGTACCAGATCACGTCGGGCGGGAAGCCGGTGGCCACGATCTCCAAGCAGTGGTTCAGCCTCGACGACACGTATGGCATCGCGTTGGCTCCAGGCCAGGACGAGGTCCTGCTTCTGTGCGCAGCGATCTGCATCGACGAGATGGCGGAGACGCCGGGATAAAGCCGATCCGCCGCCCGGGCGTTGCATCATGATCTCGCCATGCCCGGCCCGACGACGCTGCTGCTCTTCGCGCTGGCAACCTTCCTGTTGACCGTCACTCCGGGTCCTGGCGTGCTCTACGTCACGGCGCGCAGCGTGTCCCAGGGACGCCCTGCTGGGTTCGCCTCCATGATCGGGATCGAATCCGGCGAGGTCGTCTGGCTCGCGGCGGCGGCGACTGGCGTCGGCGCGTTGCTCTCGGCATCGACGCAGGCGCTCGACGTCCTTCGCTTCGCGGGAGCCGCGTACCTGATCTACCTCGGCGTCCAGCGCTGGCGGGAGGTCGACCGACCCGTGACGCCGGCGCCGGCGCGGCTCGGCCGCGTCTTCGTCCAGGGCTTCGCCACCCAGCTCGTCAACCCGAAGGTGGCCGTCTTCTTCGTCGCCTTCTTGCCGCAGTTTCTCAACCCGACAGCGCCGATCGCGCTGCAGGTGCTTGTCCTGGGCGCGGTCTACATCTCCGTCGCGGTCGCCGTGGACGTCTCCTACGTGCTCGCCGCGTCGGCGGTGGGAGCGCGGTTCCTGCGGAGCACCGTCGCCCAGCGCCGCTCGGGCAGGATCGCCGCGGGCACCTATGTCGCCCTTGGCGTCGCCGCCGCGGCGTCCGGGTTCAAAAGACCATGAGAACCTTGCTCACGGTTAACGGCCTGAATGCATCGACCAAGATCGAAGAGATCACGCGCTGCTTCAACGACGCACACGAGCTTGGGTTCTGGCTCGACATCGAGGCGCCCGACGATGCGGACTACGAGCTGCTCGAGCACACGTTCAAGTTTCACCCGCTGACGATTGAGGACATCCGCCACCAGGACCAGCGACCGAAGGTCGACGAGTACAACGACTACAACTTCGCGGTGTTGTTCGTCGCCGAGCTGGCGGGCGACGATATCAGGCTGCTCGAGCACCACATGTTCGTCGGCGCCCACTATCTGATCACGGTCCACCAGGAAACATCACCGCAACTGAAAGAGCTCCAGGAGCGCATCCACAAGAGCCCCGAGCTTGCTCATGGCAAGCCGTCGTTCCTCACGTACCTCGCAATCGACACGCTGGTCGATGCCACCTTTCCGGTGCTCGACAAGCTGGACGACGAGGTCGACGCGCTGGAGGACGAGATCACCGCGAAAGCGACCCAGCTTGCGCTGAACCGCATCTACCACATGAAGCACACAGTGAGCGAGCTGCGCAGATTCCTGGGCGCGCAGCGAGACGTCTTTCAGCGACTGATCACTCATGGGATCCACCTGCAGCAGCAGGACATGACGCTGTACTACCGCGACGTGTACGACCACATGGTGCGCCAGTACGAGACCGCGGACTCCCTGCGCGACCTGCTCACCGGCGCGATGGATGTGTACCTTTCGACGGTGTCCAACCGGCTGAACGAGACCACCAAAGCCCTGACGGTGATCGCCAGCCTGTTTCTTCCCCTGAGCTTCCTCACCGGCTTTTTCGGCATGAACTTCTCGTACCTCGTCAACGTGCTCGAATCGCCGTACCTGGCCTTCGCGATTGGAGTGGCGACGATGGTGGTGGCGACCCTGATCCAGCTCTACTTCTTCCGCCGCCGCGGCTGGATCTGACAATGCCCGACTGCTGCTCACCCAAGGGCTACCGATGGGTGTTCAGCGAGCGCAGCGCACGCGGTGAGGCGCGGCGCTACCGGCGCAAGGGCCTCGACGGGACGTCACGTCGCATCGTGGACTTCTTGAAGGCGCAAGGCGTCGAGGGCAGAACGGTGCTCGAGGTGGGAGGCGGCATCGGCGCGATCCAGATCGAGCTGCTGAAAGCCGGTGCGAGCCGGGCCCTCAGCATCGAGCTGACGCCGACCTACGAAGACGTGGCCGCCGGGCTCCTGCGGGAAGCAGGCCTGGCCGATCGTGTGGAGCGGCGCGTGATGGATTTTGCCGAGGCGGCCGCAGAGGTAGACGGCGCCGACATCGTCGTCCTGAATCGCGTCATCTGCTGCTACCCGGATATGCCGAAGCTCGCCGGCGCCGCCGCCGGGCACGCGCGCCGGCTTCTGGTCATGAGCTACCCGCGCCGAACGTGGTGGACGCGCCTTGGGCTCGGAGTGAGCAATGGGGTCCTCGCGCTCATGAGACGCGAGTTCCACATCTTCGTGCATCCGCCGCAGGAGATCGCGGCGACCGCGCGCCAACACGGACTCGAGCCCGTGCTCGAGCAGACGGGCGTGCTCTGGACGGTCGCCGCGCTGGGTCGCGCTAGCTCACAAACCGCCTGACAAAAGCGAGCGCCACATCGGCGACCTCCCTCCAGCCACTGTCGATCGTCAGCGCGTGCCCCCGACCGGCGATCTTCTTGATCTCGGTCACGCCTGGGTTCCGCTTCTGGCGCTTGTAGGAAGCGTTCGCGATCGCCCACGGCACTGTGTTGTCCTTCTCGCCGTCCAGGATCAAGAGCGGTCCTCGGTCCGGGTTGGTGGTGTCGACTTTCACCTCGGTCCATGGGTTGAGGTTCGCCGCGGCCGCCTGGAAGAGCGGGAGCCCGGGGGCCGGCACCGCGTACTGCTCATAAAGCTCTTTGGCCTCGGACTCGCTGACGGCGTTGGCAAAGGCGAAACGAAACTGCTCGTAAGTGAGCGGAATTGCTTTGTTGCGGTTGGCCGGGTTGCTCAAAGCCGGCGACGCCGCCTTCAGGGCCGAGATCGGCAGCGGTAGCACCCCGCGAAATGGGGCGGGATCGATCGCGACCGACACGGCGGCGAGCCCGCGCCCAGCGATGATCTGCGCCAGCAAGCCACCAAACGAGTGGCCGATCACGGCGGGCTTCTTGCGTAGCCCGCGTACGACCGCGTCGATGTGGTCCGCGACGTGGCCGACCGACTTGCCGGCAAAAACCTCCGGATGCGCCTTGGCCTCAGCCACCGTCTCGGGGTCGTCGGGCCAGCCTGGAGCCACCGCCGAGAATCCGGATTCCTCGAACACCGTCGTCCAGCGGTCCCAGCTGCTCGGGAGCAGCCATAGGCCATGGATGAAGACGACAGGCGTGCGACCTGACGCGTTGGCGCGCTCGACCTGCTCAGCTTCGTGCTCGGTGATACCGCTCGCGTGGTCGAGGGCAGTGCTCATTGCGGGCTCCTTCCAGCTGGTTTCCACCCCCACTCCGGACGGCGCCGCGAAAGTATCGTAGCGGTGTGACGGACGCGGCCAGGACCACGGGCGGCGACCAGGAAGCGGTCTACCGGCAGGCGACGCCGGGTTCGAGAGCCATCCACGAGCAGGCCGTGAAGGTGATGCCGGGCGGCACCACGCGCACGACCACCTACTTCGATCCGTATCCCCTCTACATCGATCGCGGAGAAGGCTGCCGCGTCTGGGACGTCGACGGCACCGAGCGGATCGACATGCTCGGCAACTACACGGCCATGATCCTGGGCCACGCGCACCCGAAGATCGTGGAGGCGGTGCGTGCGCAGGCCGCGCGCGGCACGGGCTTTGCGGCCGCCAACCCCGTCGAGGTCAAGCTGGCGGCGCTGCTATGCGAGCGCGTTCCCAGCCTCGACGCCGTCCGCTTTTGCAACTCCGGCACCGAGGCCACGATGTTCGCGATGCGGCTCGCGAGAGCATTCACAGGCCGCCCCAAGATCGCCCGCATGGAGGGCGGCTACCACGGCACTCACGACCACGCCGAGGTAAGTACTCATCCCGGCCTGGCCGAGGCCGGGCCTCCCGACGCGCCGATCGCCCGGCCGGATTCCATGGGCACGCCGGGATGGGCCCTCGAGCAGACGGTCGTCCTGCCCTTCAACAACCCAGCCGCGTGCGAGGCGATCATCCGGAAAGAGGCCGCCAACCTGGCTGCCGTGATCCTCGAGCCGATCATCGGTGCCGGCGGCGTGATTCCGGCGACGGTCGAGTTCCTTGAGGTTTTGCGGCGCGTCACGCAGGAGCTCGGCATCCTCCTGATCTTCGACGAGGTGATCTCGCTGCGGGTGGCGCCCGGCGGAGCCCAGCAGCTTTACGGAGTGACGCCCGACCTGACCACCCTGGGCAAGATCATCGGGGGCGGGCTGCCCGTCGCGGCATTCGGTGGCCGCGCTGACGTGATGGAGCTCCTCGACCCGCGGCGCGATCCAAGCATCGCGCAGGGCGGCACGTACAACGGCAACCCGCTCGGCATGGCCGCCGGCCTCGCCGCGATGACGGAGCTGACGCCCGACGTGTACGAAGCCCTGAATCGCAAAGGCGCTCGGGTGTCGGAGCAGCTGGCGGAGGTGTTCGCCTCGCACGATGTCGCCGTGCAGGTCAACAGCGCCGGATCGATGTTCGCCTTGCATTTCACGGACCAACCTGTCGTCGACTACAGGTCGATGGCGGCCGCTGACAAGAAGAAGACCCGCGATCTCTTTCTCGGGCTCGTCAACCACGGCGTTCTGATGGCGCCACGGGCGATGGGCGCTTTGTCCACCCCGATGGGAGAGGACGACGTTCAGGAGTTCATCGACGCCGTCGATGACGTCGTCGCCGAGCAGAAGATGCACTGGGCGGCCGTTTAGGAACCTTCGTCGCGCGGGTCCCGTTATTCGCTGGGTCGATGAAAAGCAGACTCGCGTCATTGCTCGTGCTCGTGGGATTGACCGCCTGCGGCGGACTGCCCGTGGCCCAGGTCTCCCCCTCGCCGCAAGCGAGCGCGTCCCCGGCGCAGCAGCTTGGCCCGGGAGGGCTGACGCTGGATGAAGAGATCGGTGCGGTGATGATGGTGGGGTTTGTTGGACCACTCACAAATTCAGTGCTCGCCGACTGGACGAGGCACCAGTACGGCGGCCTGCTGATCGTCAACCTCAACCACAACGGAGCATCGGCTTACGATCTGAGCCCCCTCATCCAACAGCTCCGCGCGATCGAGCGGCATCGATTGTTGGTCGCCACAGACCAGGAGGGCGGTGGGGTTTGCATCGCGATCGGCTCTGTTCCGTGTAAGCCCATGCCGGTCGGGCAGCAGGACACGACCGCGATGGCGACCGCGCTCAAGGCCCTCGGTTTTGACCTCGACCTCGGCCCGGTCTCCGATGTCTGCTCCGGCACGGCCTCGATCATGTGGGGACGCTGCTACGGCACCTCGCCGGCGCAGGTCGCGTCGTCCGTCGGCGCGGTGGTGGATGGGATCCATGCGGCGGGCATGCTCTCCGCGGCCAAACACTTTCCCGGCCACGGCGACACCACGGTCAGCTCGGAGGCTCGGCTTCCCCGCATCGACGAGAGCCTCGCCACGCTGCGCGCGCGCGAGCTGCCGCCTTTCGAGAGCGCAATCGCCCACCACACCGACTTCGTCCTGCTCGGGCATCTCTTCTACCCAGCCCTGGATCCACATCGGTCCGCCGACCTCTCTCCGGCGACCTTTCACCTGCTTCGCACAGAGCTGGGGTTCAAGGGCGCGATCCTCTCCGACGATATGGAGATGGGCGCGATCACGGCCAGCACCCCCACTCCGGAAGCCGCGGTCGAGTTCCTGGTCGCGGGCGGCGACATGGTCATGGTCGCCCACCACCTCTCGGTCGCCGACGCGACCTACGACGCGATCAAGAGCGCCGCTGCATCCGGACGCCTGCCCCGCTCGAGGCTGGACGATGCGGTGAGGACGCTACAAGCGCTGCCTGGCGGGTAGCCGGAGCCGGCTGATCATCCACACGAGGGCACCCGCCCCGACGGCCAGCTCGACGAGCCACACATAGAACGGTCCGGGTAGGAATCCTCGATAGAGGCGCCAGGCGAGCGGCTCGACGATGAACGGCGCCACGACGGCCACGCCCGCGACCAGCGAGCGCGACCAGCGCCACCACCAGCCGAGCAGGCCGTAGCCGAGGCCAGTCGCGGTGGCGAGTATGACCCATGGAGCGACGAAGCCCAACCAGTCGGCGAGGCCCGTGATCGCCAGCTCGACCGTGGGCGTCGAGGCTGGCATCCCGAGACGGCTCGCATCGGCTGTGATGAAGCCCGCGTAGAAGCCGGCGACGCAGGCAACATCCGCGGCAAGGCCGGCGGCCGCGGCCCATGACCACGAACCCTGCGCGCGCCCCGTCAGGAACGGCAGCACCGCCCACGGCGCGGAGAAGTTGCCGATCCAGAAGAGCGCCGGGTCTTCGGGCGAGGGGATATGCGATATGGCGGCGCCGAAGAGCGCGCCGCCGGCGCCGAAGGTCAGCAGCAACGCAAGAGGGCGGCGCATGCCGGGCACTATATCCGGAGGGTGCGCACCGGATAGCGAGGGTCCGGGGCGCCGAGATAGAAGCATCGCAGGCTCCCTGCCTGTGAAGGCTGCTCGCCACACCGGGGCGAATTCGTTGACAATCACGCTCGCTAGCGATGGCTGAAGCGACGGCGGTGGGCGGCGAGCTCTTACCTGTGATCCGCTTCAACAACCTCCGCCACGCCGCGCTCGCCAGCCTCTATCTGGGCCTCTCGTTCACGTGGCTGCCCTACCCCCTGGTCGTCCTGCCCAGCGAAATCCGGGAGTTCTATCCCACCGACTTCAACACGTTCATCGGCTACGCGACTGGGATCGGCGCCATCTTTGCGATCACGGTGCCGCCGATCGTGGGCGCCTGGTCGGACCGGATCACGACGCGGTTCGGCCGGCGGCGGCCGTTCATGGTCGCCGGCGTGCTCCTCGGCATCGTAGGCCTCATGGTGATGATGACCGCTCACAGCTACACGCAGTTCGTGATCGGCCACGTCATCGCGCAGCTGTTCCTCAACGGGGCCGCCGCCGCGTACTACGCGATCATCCCCGACATCGTCCCGGACGCCGAGTTTGGGAAGGCCAGCGGCTTTCTCGCCGGGATGCAGCAGGGCGGCGCGTTGCTCGGTTTCGTTCTCACCTTCTTGTTCTCGACCATCCACCAGGTGCGGCTCAGCCTGCTCGTCATGGCGGCGGTGCTGCTCCTGTCGCTGGTCCCGGTGCTCTGGGCGTCGCGGGGCGAGGGCAGGCGGCCGATCGAGCGGCGAACGCGCGCACCGGTGCTCGCGTCGGCGATCGAGTTCGTGCGCCCGCTCTGGACCGGCGATTTCGGGTGGGTGATCTTCACCCGGATGATGGTCACGGCCGGAGTGGCGGCGGTTGTCTTCTTCCTGTCGTCGTTCTTCAAGGACGTCGTCCACGTTGCCAACACCGACCAGTTCACGTCGATCTGGCTCGCGGTCTCGTTTGCCGCGATGATCGTGCCCGGTATCTGGGGAGGCTCGGCGTCAGACCGCTACGGGCGCAAGCGCTTCGTCTACGCGGCGGGCGTGATGCAAATCACCGTTGCCCTGTACTTCATCGCCTTCTATCCCACGCAGCAGGGGATCGTGCTCGGGTTGGGTGCGCTGTACGGGATCGGCTATGGGCTCTACCTCGCCGTCGACTGGGCGCTTGCCTGCGACACCATCCCCGACCGCGCCAAGGCCGCCAAGGACATGGGCTTGTTCCACGTCGCGCAGACGCTGCCCAACAGCATCATCCCGGCCCTCGAGGGCGGGTTGATCGACCACTTCAACAAGCACGTGGCCGTGAACTCCGGCTATCGGGTGGCCTTCGGCAGCGTGATCCTCTTCTTCCTGCTGGGAACCATCTTCGTCTCGAGGATTCGGTCGGTCCGCTAAGCGCGGTCGCGCAGGGCGACCAGCATCGGGTAAAGGTCTGACGAGTTGGTGACTGCCGACATCTCGAAGTTCCAGGTCTTTTTGGCCAGCAGAAATGGACGGAGCTGATCGCCTCCGATCGACCCATGCCCCCCAACCTGGTCTTCGAAATTGACCTGCTTGTGGCCGTCATAGGTGCCGAACACGACCAGGTCGCCCGCCGTGTCAAAGGTGTTCAGGCGTGTCAGCTGCTTGGCAAGTATGTCGGGCGAGTCGAACCGCTCGAGGAGCGATCTCGTGTCGTCGACCAGAGGCAGATGGAGCGAGCGCCGGCCGTCTACGGTCGCGAGCATCCCGTCCCCAGCATCCTTCAACATCACGAGGCCGATTCCATCAAGGCGCGCCACGCGCGAGATCAGACCCGGATATCTCGACTCGACGGCGCCGGCATCGAGCCTGCCGGGCAAATCGGCGAAGTAAATGTGCGCCAGGCCGCCCGAGTACGTGACCTCGACGCGGCCCCTTGCCTGCCCGTTTCCCGCGAACACCTGGCCTCGATGCTCCGTGATGACGTGGTCGGGCAGCCACTCCGATAGATAGCTCCCGAGGCTCCGCCCGTGCTTGGCGCTGAATGGAGTCGTTTCCACCTGTCCGTGGTCAGAGAGCACGGCGATCTCGTAGTCAACACCTCCACGATTGGTCAGACGGCGCTCTGAGGCGAGCCGGATCGTGCTGTCGATATGGCGCAGAACACTCAGTGTGTTCGGATCGGCAGGACCGAAGGCGTGCGCCGCTTCGTCATAGGTGTAGAAGCAGGCGTAGATCGTCTGCAGGCCTTCGTCCATCGCCTGGAGGAGGGCAAAACGGGTGAGGTGGTGGACCACCACCTCGTGGTAGATGTCCGCGATCACATAGACATCGGCGGTGCGGCGACGCGCCAGCCGAGCCCGGGCATATTCGGACGCGATCCTGAACAGGGCAAGCCCGCTATGCCGAATCCAGAAATACAATGCGACGGGGTTCAGCAGGAAGGCCGCGATGGTGCGGCCTCCCGCGTCACGCTGATCCGGCGTGTGGCGTTCTTCGTATGCCGGACCGAACCGGTCGGTGGCCCCCGCCCGGTAGAGGGCTGCGATGCAAGCCCCACCTTGCGTCAGCGGCACACGGCCGGTGAAGTAGCGGTGCGCGACCTGAGCGAACGTCGAGCCTGATCCGAACACCACCAGAAGATTTGCCTTCTTATCCCACCAACGATAGGAAGGGATTTCGCTGTTATCGCCGAACAGGATTCCGGCCTGCGCAAATGGCGTCGTCGAGGGCACACCGCATCGGTATGGAAGCGCTGCGTAGCCTTCCGTTTGCAACAGTCGCGCAACAAACGGCATGTGGCCCCGGGCGACTGCGGTGCTTAGCTGCGCGTGGCTGAGGCCGTCGACGTGGATGACGACCAGGCCCTTGCGCCGGGGAGCTGTGGCACGCGCCATGACGCTGCCAGTGTCGCTCGGCCGGACCCTTCTAGTGCTTCTTCTTTCTGTGGTGTCCGCCGCTGCTTGGCGCGGGAGAGCTCTGCGCCTCCGGCGGCGTGAACGGCGCCGTGCCCGGTAGGTAGTAGTTGTCCCACGCGAAAACCAGGCCTGCGGGAGGCGAGTACCAGGTTTCGTGGCCAAGCAGTGGCAGGGCCTCGGACAGGAACGAGTGCCATGCTGGGACTGCGACGTAGTAGCTGTCCGAGCCTTCCGTCATCTTGACGCGCCAGTCGGGGTTGCCCATCCAGACGGCGACCGCGATCTGCGGCGTGAACCCGACCGTCCACGCGTCGGCGAAGCTGTCCGAGGTGCCGGTCTTGACCGCGACCTTGTAGCCGGGCATCGTGAGCAGCGAGTTCGCGCCGAAGATCAGGTAGCGGTTCGAGTCCTTCGACATCATCGTGCTCATGATGTAGGCGACCTTCGGGTCGAGCACCTTCTTCGCGCTGTCGGCGTGCTGGTAGATCGTTTTCTGCCCCTGTTCGATGTGCGTGATCGCAAACGGCTGATGGAGCACACCCTGCGCCGCAAGCACTGAAGCGCCGGTCGCCATCTGGAGCGGCGTCTCGCCATAGCCGCCGAGGGTCAAAGATGGGCCGAAGCTATTCAGGTCGTTGTTGTTGGTGAAGGAGCCGTTCGCCTGCTGCTGCCATGGAGGGGCCCCCATGATTCGGGCCATCTGAACGACGTCAGGCACTCCGACGCCCAGCTCGACCTTGACCGCCGGGATGTTCAGCGAGCTGCCCAGACACACCTGGAGCTGGCAGGTCCCGTGGTACAGGCCGTCGTAGTTCTGCGGCGAGTACACGGTCTGCGAGCCGGGGTCGGTGATCCGAACCGGTGAATCGGTGATCGGGGTCGTCATCGTGAAGCGCCCGCTCTCGATCGCGGCGGTATACGTGAAGATCTTCATCGACGAGCCCGGGTTGCGCGGAGGCCACACTGCCAGGTTGTACTGGCCGCCATTGGCCTTCGGGTTGGCCGAGGAGACCATCGCGATGATCGCTCCCGAGGTCGGGTCGAGGGCAACCAGCGCTCCCTGCTGCACGTTGCGCCACGCGAGCTTCGCCTGCGTGCCCGTGATCGCGTCCTGACCGATGTGCTGCAGCTTCATGTTCAGCGTCGTGTAGACGCGCAGCGCGCCGCCGTACGTTGCCCCGTTGCCGTACTTCTGCACCAGCTGCTGCGTCACGTAGCTCACGAATCCAGGCGCGAGCACGTTGTTGGAGGGTTTGAACATGTGCGACGGAGGGCTGATGTCCTCCGCGAATGCCTTGTCGGCCTGGGCCTGCGTGATCTTGCCGACATCGACCATCGCCGCCAGGACCTCATGCTGTCGCGTCCTCGCCGCCTTCCAGTCGGCAAACGGGCTGTAGAGGGTTGGCCCGCGAACGAGGCCCGCCAGCATCGAGGCTTGCGCGAGGTCCACATCGCTGGTCTTCTTGTGGAAGTAGATTTGCGAAGCTGCGGCGGTGCCGACGGCACTGTTGCCAAACGACACGCTGTTGAGATACATCTCCAGGATTCCCGTCTTCGAGTACCGCCGCTCGACTGAGAACGCCAGCAACGCCTCGCTCATCTTTCGCTGGATGGTCGGCTCACCCCCGAGGAGACGCACCTTGACCAGCTGCTGTGTGATCGTCGATGCGCCCTGGACAGTGTCGTGAGCTTTGACGTCCACGAAGGCGGCTCGCGCGATCCCCGCCGGATCGATGCCCGGCTCGGAGTAGAAGTTGCGATCTTCGATCGCGACGATCGCGTCTGGCAAAGCCGTGCCCATCGCACTGAGCGGTTCGTAGTAGTGCTGGTATCCCGCAGGGTGCAGGTCGGCGAGCACGGTGGTCTTATCGGCCGCGTAGACGACGGTGTCGCCCGGCACGTCGTTCGAGAGCTGCGACACATCCGGCAGCGACGACGCGTACGCGACGTACCACGGCCCCATCAGGAGAGCGGGCACAGCGAGGACAAGCAAGAGGGCGATTCGAACGTCCAGTCGTCGACGCCGCCTTCTTCGTCGCCTCTTGCTTGCAGTGCCCGCCGCCTGTCCGGCGTGCTCGGGATCGGGAACCGGATTACGAGCCCGCTCGATCTCCAACGTCCGTCCCAGGCCGATCTGGTTTTGTGGGTTGGTTGATCACTTCGCCCATGAAGCGAAAAACGCCCGTCGCAGACTGAGTATTGAGACTCAAGAAGATAGATCCCCTCACATTGATTTACATCTGGCCTGGCGCGACGCCGGCCCGATCAGCGCGCGCCGGCTTGTCGTTCAGTAGCGGTTCGCCTGCTCCCAGGCGCCCTGGCATCGGATGCAGCGAACCGCGTTCGGCACGGCCGCCAGTCGCTCCGACCCGATCTTGCGTCCACAGTCGACGCATAGCCCGTCCCCAGCCGCCTGGACGGCTGAATCCTCGCGATGGACGATCTTGTCGATCGCTTCCGCGACCGCCTGCTCGCTCAGCGCCTGGGTCGCGTCTGCATCCCGGAAGCCCCTGCTCATCACTCCAGCTTAGGCCCCCCGCCGGCGAGGCGGCCAAGCCATTGCTTAACAATGGCTGAACGCACCTCGCGGGGTGCCACAATGCCCGCCACGAAACACCTCGGACCTAACTCGCTGGGAGCGCTGGCGCGCTTCGGTTTGCTGGCCTTGGTGCCAGTCGTTGCGCTCGGCGCCATCCTCGGCCACGAGCTGAACGTCGACCTCCAGCAGCGCTACCTGGATACAGCCCAGAGCAGCGCCACCCTGATCACTCAGGTGGCGGTTCGGCCGCTTCTCAATCCCCGGGAGCTGAGCGAGGGGCTGACCGCGGTGCAGATTGCGGACGTCGATGACAAACTGCAAGGCGCGGCGGTGCACCAGGACGTACGGCGGATCAAGGTTTGGAACCGCAGCGGCACAGTCGTGTACTCGGACAACCACTCGATCATCGGGCGAACGTTCGAGATCGAGGACGACCTCGCCGGCGCGTTCGCCGGCCACCCACATGCTGGGGTCACGGATGGTCACGCGCCGGAGAACTCCGGCGACGATCTGCAGGGCCCACTGATCGAGATCTACGTACCGTTGGTATTCGATGGCAACTCTTCGCCCAGCGGGGCGTTCGAGCTCTACCTGCCCTACGCCCCGGTTCAGGCGGCCATCGACAGCGAGGCGCGGCAGCTGTACATCATTCTGGCCGCGGGACTGACCCTCTTTTACGCGTCCATGTTCCCGGTCGTCTTGCTGGCGGATCGGTGGCGCCGTCGACTGATCAGGGAGGCGGAGACGACAGCGCTCGCCAACCTCGCTGTCCTCGAACGACTCAACAAGATGAAAGGCGAATTTCTCACCCGGATCAGCCACCAGTTCCGCACCGCGCTCGTCGGCATTCAAGGTTTCAGCGAGCTCATCCGCGATTCGGAGGACCTCGACCTACCCAAGGTGAGGGCGTTCGCCAGCGACATCTATCGGGATGCCGAACGGCTCGACCACGCGTTCGACGATATGCTCGAGCTGGATCGCATGGAAGGCGGTCGAGCCGTCCTCAAGATCGGTCAGGTGGACGTCAACCAGCTCATCTCCGGCGTGGTCGATGGAGCCCGCGACCAAAACCCGCGACACAACATCGATGTCAGCCTCGACCCGGCGCTACCTACCGTCTCGGGCGATCCGGACAAGCTGTCCCAGGTCCTGACGATCCTCCTCGACAACTCGTTCAAGTACTCGCCGCCGGGCACAGACATCGCGGTGACGAGCGAGAGCACTGGCGATCACATCATGGTGACGGTCAAGGACCACGGCCCCGGCATGCCCGCCGGCTCTGCCAGCGGCCTCCTCGAGTCCTACCCCAACCCCGGCGACGCTCGCAACGGCACTCATGGCAGCAACGGTGGCACCGGTCTCGGTTTGCCGATCGCGCGCCAGATCGTCGAGATGCATGGGGGGCGCATCTGGTTCGATAGCGCGACCGCGCGCGGATCCAACTTCTATTTCACGTTGCCTATGAGGCTCAGGCCTTCGCGCAAGCTGCGGGCCGTCACCCGAGCCTAGCCTGCCGCCTTTTGCCGATGGCGTTACCCTCGCGCTGTGCGAGCCTTCGTCCTCGGCCTCCTGCTGCTCGTCGCCCTGAGCGTTTCTGTGCTGTCGCTGCGGCCGGGAGGACTCCGCAGGCAGCTTCGCTTCGCGGCGCGCAGGCTTCGCATCGTGCTCATCCTCGGCGGTGTCTACGTCGCCTTTTCGACGGTTGTCGGTCTGCTGTTTCCCAACGGGCCGATGGCGGAATACGGCCCTCCCGCAGTCGCTGTGGCCTTGCTCATCGTGTTCCTGGTCGCCGGCCGCGACCCTGACGACAGTCCGCGCGCGGGCGAGCGTTAGGGCCGAACTCGTGACGCCTCGCGCAACCTACCGGGTCCAGCTCTCTGCCGGCTTCGACCTCGCCGGCGCCGCCGGGCTCGCCGGCTACCTGGCCGCGGTGGGCGTCTCCCACCTCTACGCCTCGCCGCTGCTGCAGGCCGCACCCGGCAGCCGGCACGGTTACGACATCGTGGATCCGACTCGGATCAGCGCGGAGCTGGGAGGCTCAAAAGGACTCGATCGCCTCGGCGAAGCGCTGAAGCCACGCTCGATGGGGATCGTGGTCGACATCGTGCCCAACCACATGGCAACCGCAACGCCGGGCAACCCATGGTGGTGGGACCTCTTGCTCCGCGGCCGGTCGAGCCCCTACGCCGGCTACTTCGACGTCGACTGGAAGCCGTCGTCCTCCACCATCAGGGACAAGGTCGTGCTGGGCGTGCTCAACGACCGCTATGGCCGCGAACTGGCCGACCGCGAGCTGAGCCTCGAGCGCCGCGACGAGGGCCTTGTCGTCCGCTACCAGGACGTGCTCTTCCCCATCTCACCCGACTCGGTCGAGAACCTCGACCTGGACGGGATCCAGAAGGACCCAGACGCGTTCGACCTGCTGCTGGAGCGCCAGCACTACCGGCTCGAATACTGGCGCAGCGCGCAGGAAGAGCTCAACTACAGGCGATTCTTCACCGTCGACAGCCTCATCGGCCTGCGCATGGAGCGGCAGCACGTGTTCGATGACAGCCACCGGCTGATCCTCGACCTGGTCGCGAAAGGGCTCGTGGACGGGTTGCGCGTCGACCACATCGACGGTCTCCGCGACCCGGTGGGTTACCTACGGCGACTTCGCCGCGCGGCGCCGGACGCGTACATCGTGGTCGAGAAGATCCTTGCTCCCGACGAGCAGCTACCGGCATCGTTCGAGGTTCAGGGCACGACCGGCTATGAGTTCATCGCTGCCGTCGACGGACTGTTCGTCGACCCCGACCACGAGCCTGCAATGACCGCCCTCTACCACGCCTTCAGCGGCGAGACCCAGCCCTACACTGACGTCGTCCGGACCTGCAAGCTCGAGATCACGCACACCGAGCTCGCCCCCGATCTAGAGCGACTTGCCACTTTGCTGGTCGAGATATGCGACGCCGATTGGAAGCACCGCGACCGGACCCGGCGCGAGCTTTCCAACGCGATTCGTGAACTGGCGACGGCCTTTCGCGTTTACCGGACCTACGCAGGTCCCGAATCGCCCGCCGGCGAGGCCGATGTGCGCGAGGTGGGGCTCGCCATTGACGAGGCGGCCCGCCGGCGGCCGGACATCGATCCCGATCTGCTCAACCTGATCCGAGACCTGCTGCTGACCAAGCCCGCGAGCGAGCGGCATGCCGAGTTCACCGCGCGATTTCAGCAGTTCACCCCGTCCGTGATGGCAAAGGGCGTCGAGGATACTGCGTTCTATCGCTATCACCGCCTCATCTCGCTGAACGAGGTCGGCGGCGACCCAGGGACATTCGGCTGGTCGACCGAAAAGTTTCACGCGTGGTGCGATCGGACTGCGCGTGCCTGGCCGGCCACGATGCTGACCCTCTCCACCCACGACACCAAGCGAAGCGGTGATGTTCGAGCACGGCTCGATGTGCTCTCGGAGATCCCCGGCGAGTGGGAGGCTGCCGTGCGCAGGTGGGCCGAGCACAATGATCGTTACCGAACGCAGGGGTACCCGGACCGCAACCTCGAGTACCTCAGCTACCAGACGCTGGTCGGCGCCTGGCCGCTCCACGCTGAGCGCCTCGTGCAATTTCTCCAGAAGGCGGCGCGCGAGGCCAAGGTGCACACCTCCTGGGTGGATCCCGTGACGACCTACGAGGACGCCGTCGCGCAGTTCGCTGCGAGCATCCTCTCGGACGCGGAGTTCACCAGCGACCTCGAGTCGTTCCTGGGCCGGAACCAGCTCGTCGCGAGGGGACGCATCACCTCGCTGGCCCAGACGGCGCTGCTGCTCACATGCCCGGGAATACCGGATCTCTACCAGGGAACCGAGCTGTGGAACCTCACCCTGGTCGACCCCGACAATCGAGAGCCAGTTGACTACGAGATCAGACAGAGCCTGCTGGAAACGGTTGTCGGTCTCGACGCCGCCGGAGTGCAGGCTATGGCCGACGAAGGCGCGCCCAAGCTGTGGCTGATCGGTCGGCTTCTCCGCGAGCGTGCGCGCCGACCTGATGTGTTCGCAAGCCGCGTATACACGCCCCTCGACGCGAGCGGTGCGAAGGCCCGCCATGCCGTCTGCTTCGCGCGCGAGTCGCTGCTCGTCGTGGTGCCGCGCCTGGTGGCGTCGCTCAGCGGCGACTGGGCAGACACCGAGCTGGATCTGCCAGACGGGTCGTGGACGAACATCTTCACCGAGCAACACGTCCAGGGCGGACGCGCCACCGCAATCCGCGACCTGCTCGAAGACTTCCCAGTCGCAGTGATGACTCGCGAAGACTTGTGACGCATCGCTTCGCCGTGTGGGCGCCCGACACGCAACGCTTGGATCTCGTCCTCGGGAGCCTACGCACCGCGATGACGCGGGGCGAAGGCGGCTGGTGGACGGCGCCTGACGTCGATGCCGCCCCGGGAGCGCGCTACGGCTTCGCGCTCGACGGCGGGGAGACCCGCCCTGATCCTCGTTCCGCCTTCCAGCCTGACGGTGTCTTCGGGCTTTCCGCGGTCGTCGATCACCAGGTCTACCGATGGGCCGACTCTGGCTGGACGGGACGGCCGCTCGCGGGGTCGGTCATCTACGAGCTGCACGTCGGCACCTTCTCGCCGCAGGGGACGTTCGACGGAGCAGTCGAACGGCTGCCGCACCTTGTCGAGCTCGGCGTCGACATGGTCGAGCTGATGCCGGTCGCCGAGTTCTCAGGCAGCCGTGGCTGGGGATATGACGGCGTCGACCTCTTTGCGCCGCATCATGCGTACGGAGGGCCAGACGGCTTGAAGCGCTTTGTCGACGCTAGCCACCAGTCTGGGCTGGCTGTGATCCTGGACGTCGTCTACAACCATCTCGGACCGGCCGGCAACTTCCTGTCGGAGTTCGGGCCCTACTTCAGCGAGCGCCACCGCACTTTCTGGGGCGAGACGCTCAACTTCGACGGCGACGCGAGCGAGGAAGTTCGCGCCTTCGTGCTCGACAACGCGGCGATGTGGATTCGCGACTACCACACCGACGGGCTCCGGCTCGACGCGATCCAAGCCATCGCCGACGAATCGTCGGTCCACATTCTGGAGGCGATCCCGGAGGAGGTCCACCGGTTGGGGGCCGAGCTCGGGCGGTCCACCGTCGTGATCGCGGAGTCAAACCTAAACGAGCCGCGATTGGTCCGCGGCGGCGATGAGGGTGGTTATGGTCTCGACGCGGCCTGGGCGGACGACTGGCATCACGCCGTGCACGCCGTGCTGACCGGCGAGCGGGCAGGCTACTACGCCGACTTCGGCTCGTGGGAGCAGCTCGGCAAGGCGCTCCGCCAGGCCTGGGTCTTCGACGGAGCGTGGTCGGAACGGCGCAAGAAGTTCCGCGGCCGGTCGCCGGCCGGGCTTGCCCCGCACACCTTCGTGGTCGCCGTCCAGAATCACGATCAGGTCGGCAATCGCGCCGTCGGGGATCGCCTGGCGGCGCTGGTCGACCATGCCCGCTTGAAGATCGCGGCCGCCCTCCTGCTGACCTCGCCCTTCACCCCGCTGGTATTCCAGGGCGAGGAATGGGCCGCGAGCACTCCGTTTCAGTACTTCACCGACCACGCCGACCCGGAGCTCGGCCGAGCGGTGTCAGAGGGACGCCGCCGCGAGTTCGAGGCGTTCGGCTGGCGGTCCGAGCTCATCCCCGATCCACAGGACCGTGCGACGTTCGAGCGATCGAGGCTCAAGTGGGAGGAGGTCGACGAGCATGCGCACGCCGACATGCTCGACTGGTACCGCTCCCTGATTGCGCTGCGGCGTGGCCTGCCGCCGGCCAAGACCGTGGCCGTCGAGGTAGACGATAGCGCGGGCAGAATCTCGTTCGCCCGTGACGGTCTGATGGTCCGCGTCAACCTGGGCCAGAGCGACTGGCAGCTCGAGATCGCCGAGCACGATCGGCTCGCGATGGCCTCTGACCCGTCCATCCGACAAGACGGGGGGACGCTGTGCCTGCCGCCCTCGAGCGTCGCGATCGTGGAAACTGAACCCTCCGTTGGCTGACAACCTGCCCGAGATCTGGCCCGGCCGCGCGTATCCGCTGGGCGCGACGTTTGACGGCAACGGCACGAACTTCGCGCTGTTCAGCGAGGTCGCCGAGAAGGTGGAGCTGTGCCTGTTCGACGAACAGGGTGCGGAACACAGGTTGGCTCTGGAGGAGGTCGACGCCTTCTCGTGGCATGCCTACATGCCGCACATTGGCGCCGGGCAACGCTATGGCTACCGGGTTCACGGCCCAAACGCGCCCGAGCACGGCGTGAGATGCAACCCCAGCAAGCTCCTGCTCGACCCGTACGCGCGGGCGATTGAGGGCCAGGTCCGGTGGGACCCCGCGTGCTACGGCTACAACCTCGGTGACGAGAGCTCGGTGAACGAGACGGACAGCGCTCCCTTCGTGTTCCGCTCGGTGGTGCAGCACCCTCACTTCGACTGGGGAGGCGACCGGCGTCCCGACACGCCGCTGCACGAGACCGTGATCTACGAGGCTCATGTCAAGGGCATGACGAAGTGCCACCCCGACGTGCCGGACAACCAGCGCGGCACATACGCCGGCCTGGCGCACCCTGCTATCATCCAGCACCTCGTCTCGCTGGGCGTCACCGCGGTCGAGCTCATGCCCGTGCACCAGTTCGTCCAGGACCATCGCCTCGTCGAGCAAGGCCTGCGCAACTACTGGGGCTACAACACGATCGGCTTTTTTGCACCGCACAACGAATACGCCAGCAGCGGCCACCGCGGCGAGCAGGTGAACGAGTTCAAGTGGATGGTCCGTACCCTGCACGAGGCTGGGATCGAGGTCATCCTCGACGTCGTCTACAACCACACCGCGGAGGGCAACCACCTTGGTCCGACCCTCTGCTTCAGGGGCATCGACAACCGCGCCTACTACCGGCTCGTCAGGGAAAACCCGCAGTACTACTACGACACGACGGGGACTGGAAACAGCCTCAACGTCGCGCACCCCCACACCCTGCAGCTGATCATGGATTCCCTCCGCTACTGGGTCACCGAGATGCATGTCGACGGTTTTCGGTTCGACCTCGCGGCGGCGCTGGCGCGGGAGTTTCTCGAGGTCGACAGGCTGTCGACCTTCTTCGACTTGATCCAGCAGGACCCGGTCGTCAACCGCGTGAAGCTCATCGCCGAGCCCTGGGACATCGGCGAAGGCGGCTACCAAGTCGGCAACTTCCCCGCGCTGTGGTCGGAATGGAACGGAAGGTATCGCGACGCGGTGCGCGACTTCTGGCGCGGCGAGCCCTCCACCGTCGGCGAGCTGGCCTTCAGGCTGACGGGCAGCTCGGACCTCTACCAGAGCGACACGCGGCGTCCCGCTGCGAGCATCAACTTCGTCACCGCCCACGACGGCTTTCCCCTGCGCGACCTTGTCTCCTACAACGAGAAGCACAACGAGGCGAACGGGGAAGGCAACGCTGACGGCGAGTCGCACAACAGGTCATGGAACTGCGGAGCCGAGGGCGACACCGACGATCCCACCGTCCTGAAGCTCCGTGCGAAGCAGCAGAGAAACCTGCTGGCGGCGCTTTTTCTGGCGCAAGGCGTCCCGATGCTGGTGATGGGGGACGAGATGGGCCGGACGCAGAAGGGCAACAACAACGCCTACTGCCAGGACAACGAGATCTCCTGGGTCAACTGGTCCGCGATCGACCGGCCTCTCCTCGATTACGTTCGCTGGCTCATCAGGTTTCGCCGCGACCACGCGGTCTTCAGACGACGCCGATGGTTCCAGGGCCGGCCGATCCGCGGCGCCGTCGACATCGGGTGGTTCAAGCCCGACGGCAAGCCGATGACGGACCAGGACTGGAACTCGCGGCACGCCCGCTCGCTTGGAGTATTTCTGAACGGCAAGGCGATCCCCGGCCACGACGAGCACGGCCGCACCATCACCGACGACTCCTTTCTCCTGCTCTTCAACGGGCACTCGCGAGCGGTGTACTGGTCGCTGCCCAAGGAGTTCGGCGGCCCCTGGCAGCTGGTCATGAACACGGACCGGCCGGCTCCCAATTCCGAACCTCATGAGATGCCTGAGCGCATGTTGACGCGCGCCCGAACCGTGGTTGTATTGCGCTCGGCCTAGCAATCATCGGTGGCCGGGGTGGTTTCTCTCCCGGGCCGCCGGCCGCCGCCGGCCTGGTGCGAGGCCTTACCCCGCGACCTGAACGACCTTGACGCCCCTCCAGAAGGCGATCCGGTCTCGCACGCGCTCCGCCGCCTTGCTGGGCTCTGGGTAGTACCAGGCGGCGTCGCGATTGACGGTGTCGCCGACGACCACGTCGTAGTAGCTGGCGACACCCTTCCAGTGACAGGTGGTGTGCGTCTCGCTCGGCCTCAGGTGCTCGCTCCTCACGTCATCGACCGGAAAGTACTGGTTGCCCTCGACAACGGTGGTGTTAGAGCTCTCCGCAATGACAGCGCCGTTCCACGAGGCGCGATATCGCTTGGTCTGCACCGAAGTTGACATCGCATCGGAATTTACGACAGATCACAGAACCACGCACCCTGACTGCTGATTGACATGGTTGGGCGGTCGGCGGAGCATGCCTCCCGTGAAGTTGGTCGACGGATACGACGTATTGATCGTCGGCTCTGGGTTTGGCGGCTCGGTCGCCGCCCTTCGCCTGGCCGAGAAGGGCTATCGAGTTGCCGTTCTCGAGGCGGGAAAGCGCTTCGCGACCGAGGATTTTCCGCTCACCAACTGGAACGTTCGGCGCTCGCTGTGGATGCCGAAGGTCTTTTGCCATGGCATCCTGCGTCTGACTCTGCTGAGTGACGTCCTCGTCGGCTCCGGTGCCGGCGTCGGCGGCGGAAGCCTCGTTTACGCGAACACGCTTCCGGTTCCCCGAGCCGACGTATTCAGGCATACCGAATGGCCTTCAGGCCGGGACTGGGAAGAGGCGCTCGCACCGCACTACGTCACGGCAAAGCGGATGCTGGGCGCCGCGACCAATCCACGGCTCACCGAGGCCGATCGAGTCTTGAGGGAGTGCGCGGAGGAGATCGGCAAGGGCGGAACTTTCCGGCGAACCGACGTCGCCGTCTTTTTCGGCGAGCCGGGAAAGGAGGTCCCCGACCCCTACTTCGGCGGCGAGGGTCCTGCGCGGTCGGGATGTGTGTTTTGCGGAGGATGCATGGTCGGCTGCCGCCACAACGCCAAGAACACGCTGGACAAGAACTACCTCTACCTGGCCGAGAAGCGCGGGGCGCGGATCTTTCCGGAAACGAGGGTGGACGCGCTCCGGCAGGAAAACGACGGTCATTACACCCTCACGAGTGTTCGCAGCACGGCGGTCCTGGCCCGCGACAGGAAAGAGTGGAGCGCCCCCATCGTCATACTGGCCGCGGGCGTTCTCGGCACGGTCGACCTCCTTTTGCGTGCACGCGAACGCGGGTCCCTGCCGGCACTTTCGCCAGCGCTCGGCCGGCGCGTTCGCACGAACAGCGAGGCGATCGTCGGGGCAACCTCGCGCAGCAAGTCGGTCGATTTCACGGAGGGCGTCGCGATCACGTCAGGCATTGACCCAGACGATGTCACGCACATCCAACCGGTGCGGTACCCCCGAGGTTCCGACTTGATCGGCCTGCTTGCCAAACCACTGACCGACGGCGGTCCCGGGATTCCTCGAGGACTGCGTTTCATCGTCAACTGCGTCACCAAACCAGGCGACTTCCTGGGTTCGCTGCTTCCTTTTGGGTGGGCGCGCCGCTCGATCATGCTGCTGGTGATGCAGGTCGCGGAGAATCAGCTGGAGCTCGTCCGGAGACGCAGGTGGTTCTGGCCGTTCACCCTGACACTTGATTCCAGAAACCCGCTACCGAGAGGAGAGCGAAACCCTACCTACCTGCCGGTCGCCAACGATATGGCCCGCCGGGTCGCCAAAAAGATCGGTGGTTGGCCCGTCAGCTCGATCAACGAGGCGTTGCTCGACATCCCATCGACCGCGCACATCCTCGGCGGCGCGGTCATCGGAAGCGATCCCGAAAGCGCGGTCTGCGATGACCGGCATCGAGTGTTCGGCCACGCCAACCTCTACGTCGTCGACGGTTCGGCGGTCCCGGTCAACCTAGGCGTCAATCCAGCCCTCACCATCACCGCGCTGGCCGAGCGCGCCATGAGCCAGGTGCCGGCGAAGGTCTCTGGAGACCTCGTCGGATCAGCCGCGATAGGCTGAAGGCGCTCCCGGCGGCAGGTAAGGCGTCGGGTCGACAGGCTTCTGCGCCACACGCAGCTCGAAGTGCACATGCGGCCCCGTTGAGTTGCCGGTCGACCCCTCGAGGCCTACCGCGGTCCCCTGGGTCACGCGCTGTCCGGACTTGACCAGCGTGGTCGAGAGGTGTCCGTAGAGCGTGTCGAAGCCGCCCGAGTGAGCGATGACCACGTAGTTCCCGTACCCGCTGCTCGAGCTTCCGACCAGGGCCACGATGCCGTCGTCGGCCGCGTACACGGGCGAGCCAAAGGGCTCCACCAGGTCGATGCCGGTATGGAAGTGGGCGTAGTGGCCGTAGGCGGGTTCGAACCAGAACGTGCTGGGGCCGAACGGCTGCGAGATCTGCGCTTGCGGCTCAGGCCAGATGAAGCGGTACTTGGTGGAGTGGCCGGCGCTGGTTGGAACCTGGCCGACGTTGTTCGTCTGCAGCCAGAACTGCAGCTGCGCCCACACCGACTGCATCGCCGCCGCGATGATCGCGTCCTGCTGCTGCTGGAGCATGTCCGTCACGGCCTGTGCCAGCTGCGCCGACTGCCGGCTCAGCCGTGCGAGCTCGGAGCGGGTTTGCGCGATCTTCTGCTGCAGCTGCGCCATCGATTTCTCCTGCTGCGCCTGCAGGGCTCTCAGCTGCGACAGCTGCGAATCGAGCTCATTGCGTTGCGTGATCTGCTCATCCCTTGCCGCCTGCTCGGCCTCGCGCTCTTGTTCTAGCTGCGCGAGATCGGCGGCGAGCGAGGACTTGAGATCGGCGGCCCGCGAGCCGGCCACATTCAGGTCGGCGACGCGCGTGAAGAGATCGCTCAGACTCTGCGACTGGGCGAGCACGAGCAAGACGGATCCTGGTGACTCGTAGACGCTTCGCGCGAGCTGGCGGATCTGGGCGCGCTCGGTTTCGATGCGGCGCGCGAGGATCGTCTCTCGCAGCTGCGCTGCCGCGATCTGGTCATCCAGCGCGCCGATCTTCGCCTCGATGTCGCTGATCTTGCCTTGCACCTGCTGCTGCTGGGCCGAGTTGGTCTGCAGCGACAGGCGCAGCTGCTGCTGCGCAGCCAGCGCATCAGCGAGGTTGCTCCCCAGCTGGGCGCGAATCTGCTGGATGAGCGCCAGTTGCTGCTGCGGGTTGGCCGGCGTGCCGTCAGCGGTCGCGCCGCCAGGAGCCGCGCCGAGGACGAGCAAGGAGAGAGCGATGGCGACGACCACGCGCCTCACGACTCCATGTGCCTCCGCACGCTCAACAAGGACGAGCCTGAGCCGAGGCCGAGGCCGGTGCCGATGACGATGGCAGCCGCAATCGCGGCCACGGTCGTGGTGACCCCGGGCGCGAACTGCGTGAAGGACTGCGATCCCGCGGCGATACCCGACATCGCCAAACCGAACGTGACCCCGCCGGCGACCAGGCCGGCCAGGGTGCCGGTGATCGCGCCCTCGACGACGAAGGGACCGCGCACCATCCAGCGCGGCGCCCCGACCAGCTGCATGATCGTGATTTCATCGCGCCGGGATAGGATCGCGGCCTTGATGCTGTTCATGGTCACGGTCACGGCGACGAATCCGAGCAGCCCCACAAACGCAAGGCCGGCGATCGCGATTCCGAACAGAACGGCCTGGATGCGTTCATAAGCGCCGCGGTCGTACGAGGTCGGGTTCAGTGGATCGACGACGCTCTCGTTGCGGACGACGGCGTCGATCGCTCCCATATCGTTGAGGCTCTTGACCTGAACGTCAAGGCTCGCCGGGAAGGGATTGCTCTCGCTGGCGTTCGCCAGCTCGGGCAGGCCGGGGATCGTGTGCGCCCTCGCGAGCGCGTCGGCCTTCGAAACGTAAGTGACCCTCGCGATCCGCGGGTCGCTCGACAGGCGGTTCCACAGCGCGACGACGTCAGGGTCGGCGGCATCGTCACGCAGATAGACGTGCAGTAGCGAAGCCTCGCGTGCCTGGACCACCTCCAGGTTGTGCAGGGCGAAACCTGTGAGGCCGACAAGGCCCGACATGAGGAGCAGCAGGGTCATCGAACCCAGTGCCGGCGCCGTGCTCCCGATGTTGCGCCCCCAGTTGCGGGCGGCCGAACCGAACACCAGGCGGACAAGATTGGCCGCGACCGTCTGGATCAACCTGCGTCGCGGGAACCGGCCCGTTACGACGACGCCAGCCACGCCATCCTCCCCGTCTGCCCAGCCGGCTGGTCGCGCACCAACCTGCCGTCCACGAGCGTCACCACGCGCCGTTTCAGGCGGGTCACGATCTCGACGTTGTGGGTGGCCACCAGCACGGCCGTGCCCGAGGCCGCGATGTCCTCGAAGAGGTCCATGATCTCCCACGCCGTTTCCTGGTCGAGGTTGCCGGTCGGCTCGTCCGCGATCAGAAGCGGCGGCTGGGCGACCACCGCGCGCGCGATCGCCACCCTCTGCTGCTGGCCACCCGACAGCTGGTCGGGAAAAGCGCCGCCTCGGTCACCGAGGCCGACCGCTTCGAGGGCGTCGAGGGAGCGGTCCCGCGCCTCTGCGTCCGAGATCCGGAGGTCGCCTACCTGGAGTCCAAAGGCGACGTTCTCGATCGCGTTCAGCCGGGGCAGGAGCTTGTAGTCCTGGAACACCACGCCGACCCTGCGCCGCAGGTCGGCGACGTGGGACGCCTTCAGCCGATGCGCGGCGATGCCGGCCACCCAGACCTCGCCGGCGGTGGGGCGGATCTCGCGGTTGATCAGCTTCAGAAGGGTCGTCTTGCCGGCGCCGCTGGGGCCAACCAGGAGGGTCAGCTCGCCCGGATGTAGAGCCAGCTCGATGCCGTCAACGGCATGGCGCTGTCCATAGGCTCGGCTCACCCCAATGAGCTCGACGATCGGCGGGCGCTCGGCTACGTGTGGGCGCACTTGTCCGCAGAGGGCTAACGGCGAACTCGCGGAAAACCGGCGCGCAAGTCATGAGGACGCGCGCGACCCCCCCAACGGACAGTCCGGACAAACCGAGCCGGAGCCCGAAGCAAGCCTCGGACAGTCCGGACGATCCGGGGTCCCGGGGGACCTGAGCTGTAGGTAGGCTCAGGGTGGCCGATGACTGCAAACCCCCGCGAAGGCTCCCTGCTCGGTCTTGACATCGGAACCTCTGGCGCCCGCGCAATCGCCATCGACCTCGCAGGCAACGTCCTCGTCGCCGCCACCGAGGAGTATCCGCTGGCCACGCCGCGGCCTGGCTGGACGGAGCAGGAGCCTGAGGATTGGTGGGCCGCAAGCCAGGCCGTCCTGCGAAGGGTTGTCTCAGAGTGCGGGCAGCCGCCGCTGGCGCTCGGCCTCACCGGCCAGATGCATGGGGCCGTCTTCCTCGATGAGAGCGATCACGTCATACGTCCGGCCCTGCTCTGGAACGACCAACGGACGCATAGGCAATGCCAAGAAATCACTGACAAGGTCGGCATGCAGCGGTTGGTCGAGATCACGGGGAACCCGGCGCTGACAGGCTTTCAGGCTCCGAAAATCCTGTGGCTCCGGGACGAAGAGCCTGCCGCGTTCTCGCGTCTTCATCGGGTCTTGCTTCCGAAGGACTACGTGCGGTTGCGGCTCACCGGCGAGCACGCCACCGACGTGTCTGACGCGTCCGGCACGCTGCTCCTCGACCTGCGCCGTCGTCAGTGGTCGGAGGAGGTCCTGGATGCGCTGGAGATTCCGCGCGATTGGTTGCCTGTGATGCACGAAGGGCCTGACGTCACGGGCGCGGTTACGGCGTCAGCCGCAAAGTTGACCGGGCTGCCGCCAGGGCTGGCCGTGGCAGCGGGCGGTGGCGACAACGCGGCGGCGGCGGTCGGCAATGGCATCGTCCGGCCCGGCGTCGTGAGCTCGTCAGTCGGCACGAGCGGTGTCGTCTTCGCCCACAGCGACGAGCCGATGGTCGATCCGCGCGGCCGCCTGCATTCGTTCTGCCACGCGGTTCCGGGTGCGTATCACGTCATGGGAGTGACGCTTGCGGCCGGGGCAGCTTTGCGCTGGTGGCGCGATATCGTATCGCCGGGTAGCGACTTTGAGGCCATGGCCTCTCTTGCCGCCCATGCGCCGGCCGGCTCAGGCGGCCTGCTCTTCCTTCCTTATCTATCCGGGGAGCGGACGCCCGTCCTCGACCCATCCGCCAGGGGCGCGTTCGTGGGCTTGAACATGACGCACACCCTCGCCCACCTCACGCGCGCGGTGATGGAGGGCGTCGTCCACAGCCTGAAGCAGTGCGTGGACCTGATCGCGGGCCTGCCTCTGCCGGTCACCGAGATACGCGCCACAGGGGGAGGCGCGCGCAGCGCGATTTGGCGTCAGCTCCAGTCCGATATGTTCGGCATGCCGGTCTTCCGGAACACCGTCGACGAGGGACCCGCCTTCGGGGCAGCTTTGTTGGCAGGAGTTGCCTGCCGCGCTTACGCATCAGTCTCCGACGCCACCGCCCTCGTCCAGTTGAGGGCCGACGTCACGCGCCCCGATACGGACGTATCGGGTCTGTACCAGCAGCAACACGAGGTCTACGCGAGCCTTTACGAATCGACGGCCGGGGCGATGCACCGGCTCTCTGCGCTCGACTAGCTCGAGCGCGGTTTCATTCGTCGCAACGCCAGCCTCGCCGCATCCCCCTAAGGTTCCGAAGAGGGACAGGTTAGGACTGGGTCACGCCGATCGCACCGGCGGGTTGTCGTGGTGGGTTCCGACGCGCTTGCGATTCGATCGGCGATCACACGGGCGTGAAGGCCGAGCTCACGCAGGTTTCCGCTCAACGGATTCGTGTAACCGGCGAGAGCAACACCATCAGGCCCATCAGGTTGTGTGTCGGGAGGAGTCCGGCGATCTTCAAGGAGGGCCCGGGGGCCGCCCTAGCGTCGTGCAGCGCCCACACATATTGAGGACGCGCGCGAGAAGGCTCTGGGCGGAGGGCTAGTTGAGCCGGCCGGTGTCCGGTGCGGATGTCTTGAGCACGATCCCGCGGAGCCACTCGATGAGCTCGGCGCCCGCCACCGAATTGCGTTGAAAGATCCCTGCGACGTGGCCGTTCAGCGACAGCTTGTCGTCGTCAGTGAGCGACTTGGCGGTGAGGATCATGATCGGGATGGTTCGGGTCCGCTCTTCCGACCGGAGTCTCTCCACCACCTCGAAGCCGTTGACGCCTGGCATCATCAGGTCGAGAAGGATCAAGCTCGGGAGCTCCGAGGTCGCCATCTCAATCCCCTCCTGGCCACCATTCGCACGCAGCACGCGGAAACCTGCGGGCTCGAGCATGGCCTGGACGAGATCCAGGTTGAGCTTCTCGTCGTCGATGACCAGCACACGCACCTCCGAGCTTCTCGCCTTCGAGGTGAAGGTGTACTGCTCGAGGCGCGAGAGGAGCGCCTTTCCGTCCACCGGCTTGACGAAGTAGTCGATGGCGCCGAGCGCCCGGCCAAGCGCGGGATTGTCGACCACCGATACCACCACGACGGGAATGTTGCGCGTGCCCTCGTCCTCTTTGAGTCGGGTGAGGACATCCCAGCCATCGATCTCGGGGAGGAGTATGTCGAGCGTGACAGCGACTGGCTTGAGCGCTCTTGCCATCTTCAACGCGTCGGTGCCGCTGCGGGCGATTGCCATTCGGAATCCACCGACCGCGAGGTGGCGGCCAAGTATCTCGGCGGCCTCTGGGTTGTCGTCGACGACGAGGACGAGGGGCCGCGAGAGGTCAACTCCCGCGTCTTGCGCGTGCTCGGCCGGGTGCGCTGGCAGGCGGATGGTGAAGGTGCTTCCCTTGCCGAGCTCGCTGGCGACCGTGACGTCGCCACCGTGTAGCTGGGCAAACCGCTTGGTCAGGGCGAGGCCGAGGCCTGTGCCTTCCTGTCGCCGCCCCCCGCCCTGGTCCAGCTGTTGGAACTCGCCAAACAGTCGCTCCAGGTCCGCCTTCGCGATTCCGATACCCGTGTCACTCACCGCGATCTCGACCCAAGCATCGACCGGGCGGCCGCGAATGGTCACAGCACCGCTCGCGGTGAACTTGATCGCGTTGGACACAAGGTTGAGCAGCATCTGCTTCAACTTCACAGGGTCGGCGATGAGGTCGGTACCCGGTTCCAGCCGGCTGTCGAGGACAAGGCCCTTGGTGCGCGCCAGCGGATCGGCGGTCGCGACAACGTCGCGGATGATGTCGGCTAGCACAACGGGCTGGCGGTGCAGGTCCATCTGCCCGGCTTCGACCTTGGAGAGGTCGAGGATGTCGTTGATCAGCTGGAGCAGATGCTTGCCGCTCCCATGGATCTGCTCCAGAAAACGACGACGAGTGGCGGTGTCAAAACGCCCGGGCGCCTCATCGCTCAGCAGCTCAGAGAAACCGATGATCGCGTTGAGCGGAGTCCTGAGCTCGTGGCTCATGCTGGCCAGGAACCGGCTCTTGGCATGGTTGGCCCGCTCTGCTTCGGCCTGCGCATCGCTCAGCTGCCTGGTGCGCTCGGCGACCATTGCCTCGAGCTCGCTGGCGAGCAGTCTCTGGCTGCGCAAGAGCTGGGCGGTGGCGATCGCCCGTGCCGCCCGTGCCGCGAGGCTTCCCAGCAGCTCCAGGTCCGCCTCGCCGAATGGAGGGGCACCCTCCATGCGGTTGAGATTCAGACCGCCGACAACGACGTCCTGGGCGAGCATCGGGATCAGGACCGACTCGCGCATCCGCCACCTCTCGATGTGACGTTTCTGGTGCGGCGCAAGGTTGGGCGGAAGGTGGTCCGGATCGATGGATATCACAAGCGACCGTCGCTCCTGGATGACGGTTTTCCACGGCCCGGCGGAATCGAGCGCGATCGAGGCACCGACAAAATGCCGGGCGTCTTCCATGACCCTGGGGTCGGGATGATAGGCGGCTACCGGCTCAATGGTCTTGCCGTCCGGAGACAGGAGCACCACGGCGCAGAAGTCGCCCGTGGTACGGGAAATTTGCTCCGCGACGATGCCCAGCAGGGCTTCGATGTCGGGGACCGCGTCGATGAAGGCGTCGGTTGCCTCGGTGACGGCCGCCAGTCGCGCCTGCGAACCACCCGGGGCTGAGCTTGGGCGCGTGTCCTCTGACATGAGCACAGTATTGTCGAGTTAAACGGCGGAAATCGATTAGTTAATGCTTTGGGCGGCTCGGTGCCGCTAGGCCAGCCACAACAACATCCCGCCGATTGCGGCCGGGGCGGCTTGCACGATCAGGATCAACCTGGTCGTCTGCGCCAAACTGGCGGTGGTGGCAAGGCCCCGAGTCGCCGTGCTGACGCGTGAGTATCCGCCCGAGGTCTACGGAGGTGCGGGAACGCACGTCGAGTACCTCGTCCGTGAGGTTCGCATGCTGACCGACGTCTCGGTCCATTGTTGGGGCCCGAAGCGAGACGAACTGGACGTCGTCAGCCATCAACCGTGGGCCGACCTCGCGGAACCAAAGCCGGAGTCAGCCGCGCTGCAGGCGATGTCGATCAACCTCGCCATGGCCGCTGGGGTCAAAGACGCAGGCATCGTGCACAGCCATACGTGGTACGCAAACTTCGGCGGCCACCTGGCCAAGCTCATGTGGTCGATTCCGCACGTGCTGACCGTGCACAGCCTCGAGCCGCTCAGGCCCTGGAAGGCAGAGCAGCTCGGGGGTGGCTACGCCTTGTCGATGTTCTGCGAGCGAACCGCCATCGAAGCGGTCGACGGCGTGATCGCGGTGTCGGGCGCGGTGCGCCAGGACGTGATCGAGTGCTATCCCAAAGTCGATCCGAAGCGCATCCACGTCATTCACAACGGGATCGATCCTCAGATCTACAGGCCGGAACCGTCGCCGGAGACGCTCGAGCGCTACGGCATTGACCCAAGTCGGCCGTACGCGTTCTTCAACGGCCGGATCACGAGACAGAAAGGGTTGCCGCTGCTTTTGGCCGCGGCACTCGACCTCGATCCGCAACATCAGCTGGTCATAGCCGCGAGCTCACCCGACACCGCCGAGATCGGAGCCGAGGTGGACGCCCTGGCGGAACGGGTTCGCACCGAGCGGGGGAACCTGGTCTGGATCAATCGCTTCCTGCCTCGCGAGGATCTGATCCGCATCCATTCGGGCGCCACGGTCTTCGTGTGCCCGTCGATCTACGAGCCGTTCGGTCTGGTGATCCTCGAAGCGATGGCCTGCGAGACCGCGGTGGTTGCGTCGCGCGTAGGCGGAATTCCGGAAATCGTCGTCGAGGGCGAGACGGGTCACCTGGTCGATTACGAGGCACACAATCCGACGGCATTCACCACCACGCTGGCCGCCCGGATCCAGGAATTGTTGAGCGATCCGGACGAGGCTGCGAAGATGGGGAAAGCTGGACGACAACGCGTGTTGGAGCGCTTCGGGTGGCCCGCGATCGCATCGCGGACCGTCGAGCTGTACACCAGCCTGCTGTAGCCGTGATTACCGGCCAGCGTTACGGCTGAGGCGTGAAGATAAGTGATGGCTGACCTTCGCTTGGGAGCAAAGCGCCCAGCCACATCCCGGATCCTCCGACGAGGAATACCCGTCCGTCATTGAGCGGGACCGCGATCGCCTGATACCTCGCCACGGGAAGCGAGGCGGCCAGCGACCAGCTACGTGCCACGGGATCGTAGATCTCGGCTCGTGTCACGGGGTCGGCGCTGGTGTGCATTCCAACCGCGTCGGATCCGCCCGCGAGGAGCACCCGTCCGTCACCAAGCAGCGCGGCGGAGTGGTAGTACAGGCCCACCGGCATGCTCTGCCCTGGTCTGACCTGCCCGGTGGTGCGTTCCCAAAGCATCGTCTGAGAGTTGACCGCGAATATCGGCGCGCCTTCTGGCGTCGTGCCGGTCAGCATTGTGCCTCCGGCGACAAGTACGTCGCCTGACGCGAGTCCGGTGGCCGAGAACTGCGACCACGCGCTGGGGAACGAACCGGCATCGGTCCAGCCTCCCGAGGCAGGGTCGTAAACCATCGCCTTCCGAGAGCCGACCACAAGCACTCGACCGCCCGGAATCGCGGTGACGGTTTGCATATCGGCCCCACTCTCAGCCAGGCCGAGCGGAACATTGGAAGTGGTTGTCCAGTGGTCTGTGGTCACGTTGTAGAGCAATGCGTGCCTGTCCAACTGCTGCAAGGCTGTCACCCAGATCCTGCCGTCCGGGAGGAGTTCGAGACGCGACTGGCCGATCTTGCCTGGCGAAGTCACCAGCGTCGCGGTGCCAGTCTTCAGGTCGATTACCTCAGTCTTGGCCGCGATGGCGCGCTGCGGGTCGACGGTGAGAAGGAAAACCTTGCCGTTGCCAAGAGGGGCGGCTAGGAATTCCGGTGGGCTTGGTGAGCCGATCGTGCAGGTGTTGCACGGTGGAACCTTGCGGCTGAACGGCGTACTCCAAGCATCGGATTTGGGGTCGTAGACCTGGAAGTCTGCGTTGCCGTACTTGGGCACAAGCAACACGCGGCCATCAGACAGGAGCTGCGCCGAGCCGGTATAGGAGTCGATGGGGATTGGTTTGGTGGCGGCCAGCTGCCAGCGTCCGGGCCCCGCGGGCGACCGGGGCGCGGCGGGCATTCCCTTCGCCGACGGGTCGTACAGCTCAGAGCTCGCCAACGCATCCCGCGACCCGCTGCCGCCGGCCACCAGGACATGCCCGTTCGGGAGTGAGATTGCGAGGTGGTTGCTGCGCGCGGTGGCCAGGGCGCCGGTGGCGGACCAGGAGTTGGTCGTGGGATCGAACAACTCAGATGAGGCGAGCCGGCCGGCCTGGTCGGCGCCGCCGGAGACAAGCACTCTGCCGTCGGTGAGGACCCCTGCCGCGTGCGAGGTGCGAGCGCTTGCCAGGTCGGGGCCCTGCGACCACTCGTTCTTGGCGGGGTCGTAGAGAACTGTGGAACGGAGGATGGTCGATCCGTCCGCACCGAGACCACCCGCGAGAAGCGCGCGGCCATCGGCCAGGGCGGTGAGAGTGAACTGTGCTCTAGGAGTGCCGATGGTGCCGGCGCCGAGCCATCGTGCGGTCGCCGGGTCGAACAACTCAGCGCTGCTGAGCAGCCGATCGGGGTTCTCCTGGTCAGCCCCACCGACGACTAGGACCCCACCACCCTTGAGCAGCACGGCGGACTGACGGAACCGGCCATGCGTGAGCGTCGGGCCGGTCGTCCAGGTCGAGGAGGTCGGATTGAAGAACTGGCTGCTGGCCAGGGGCCGAATCTGGGCATCGTAGCCACCCGCAATCAGGACGCGACCGTCGGGGAGCGGCGTTGCCGTCGCGTAGGCGCGAGCGACACTCATGTTTGGTGCCTTGGTCCAGGTGCCGGTGCTCGGGTTGTATGTCATCGCGGTGGCGAGAGGACCTGGCGGGCAGCAGTCGCCCCGAAAATCGGGCCTACCGCCGGCCAGCAGTGAACGGCCGCCCGGCAGCGGCGCGGCCACTGCTCCGATGCGGTCGTTCGGCAGCTTTGGCCCCACCGACCACCCGCCGGCGGGGTCGTAGATGTCGACGTTGCCGACTCCGCGGCCATCGCTTGAGGTCCCCGTCACGAGTACGCGCCCACCCTGCAGCAGCACGCCAACCATCTGCCCCCAACGCGTGGTGCTGAGGTCGCCGCCGGCGTTCCATCCTCCCGGCAAGGTCGCGGGCGGGGCCGACGGAGATCCGGAGACTGCTGGTGAGGAAGAAGACCTGCCGGCCTGCGGCGCGGGGGAACAGGCTGCCGAGGCGCTGAGGACGGCGCAGCAAGTGCCCAGAACCAACCATGCGCGAGGCGCGGGACGCATATGCCTGTAACGCTCGACTTGGTTTCGAAGCTGCGGTCTGCAGAACGATGCGTTGACATACTTACGCCAAGTGGAGCAGCGGATCAGCCTTGTGACGCTTGGCGTGACAGACCTCGCGCGCGCCCGCGCCTTCTACGAAGCGATGGGGTGGCACGACGCACATCAGCCTGATGACGAGGTCGCCTTCTTTCAAGCCGGCGGAATGATCCTTGGCCTCTGGACCGCGCTGGGCGGACACGCAGCGCCTGGCATCGAGCTTGCCCATAACGTCCGCTCGCCGAGCGAGGTCGACGCTCTGCTCGCCGAAGCGGTGCACGCCGGGGGCACCATCGCTCGTCCGGCGGCTCACGCCGAGTGGGGTGGCTACACGGGCGCGTTCGCGGATCCGGACGGTCACGTTTGGGAAGTCGCTCACAATCCGGACTGGGAATTGGCTGCCGACGGGACCGTTCACCTCTCCTAGCCGCGACTTACCGAGCTCAAGAGTCGGGGCAACTTCAGCCCAGGAAGACTCCAGACAGGACAGCGTTGAGTCCCGCGGTGCGAGTCACCGTCACCGTCACCGTGCGGCCTGCGGTGACATTGATGGGGACGTTGACCCAGGCGCCCTGTGAGAAATCGGTGGTGAGGTTGGCGGTCTGCGGACCGGAGCCGTCATCGACGGTGATGGTCTCCCGCCGACCCAGGCCATCTCCGTCGAGGGCATAGAGATGGATGGTGCCGGTGTACGCGGTCGAGAAAGTGAGGTGGATGCGGACCTGGTTGGCATCGTAGATGGTGGCGGCCTGGCGGGTCGAGGTGTCCGGGCTCTGCAAGGCCTGAACCCCCGTGACATTGTTCCAGACATAGCGACTGCCCTGATCGACGACCAGGCTGCATTTGGGCATCGAAACCAGATCGCCGCCATTCCAGCCCAGCAGGGCGTAGCCGTCGGCGCCGTAGACGCCCACCCAGCTGCCCTGGGGCGATTGGCTGTAAGAGAGGCCGGCCGAGGTCGTGGCGGAAGCCACGTTGGAGGGGGCAGAGATGCCCGTTCCGTTGCTGGCCAGCACCCGATAGAAGTAAGTAGTCGAAGGGATGAGCCCGGAGTCGGTGAAGGTGGTGGTGCCGCTGGTGCCGACCTGGGTCCAGCCGGTGCTGCCGTCGGGTGAACGCTGGATCTTGTAGGAGGTGGCTCCGCTGGAGGCCGTCCAGCTGAGGCCGATCTGAGATGCGTTGACCGCGCTCGCGCTCAGGCCGGTTGGCGGCGCCGGCGCGGCGGCTGCCCCGCCCAGGAAGATTCCCGACACCACGGCGTTGATCCCGGCGGTCCGAGCGACTGTCACCGTCACGTTGCCGCCGGCGGCAACGTTGATGGGGACGTTGACCCAGGCGCCCTGCGAGAAGTCGGTCGTGATGTTGGCGGTCTGGGGACCCGACCCGTCGTTGACGGTTATCGTCTCCCGCCGGCCGATAGCGTCCCAGTCCACGACATATATATGGATGGTCCCGCTGTACGCGGTCGAGAAGCTGAGGTGGAGTCGGACCTGGTTGGCGTCGTAGATAGTGGCGGCATGGCGGGTGGAGGTGTCCGGGCTTTGCAAAGCCTGGACCGCGGTGGTCCCATTGCTCCAGAGGTAGCGACTGCCCTGGTCAATGACCAGGCTCGATTGGGGCAGCGAAACCAGATCACTGCCGCCGTTCCAGTTCAGCAGGGCGTATCCGTCGGCACCGTAGACGCCCACCCAGCTGCCCTGGGGCGATTGGCTGTAAGAGAGGCCGGCCGAGGTCGTGGCGGAAGCCATGTTGGAGGGGGCAGAGATGCCCGTTCCGTTGCTGGCCAGCACCCGATAGAAGTAAGTAGTCGAAGGGATGAGCCCGGAGTCGGTGAAGGTGGTGGTGCTGCTGGTGCCGACCTGGGTCCAGGCGGTGCTGCCGTCGGGTGAACGCTGGATCTTGTAGGAGGTGGCTCCGCTGGAGGCCGTCCAGCTGAGACCGATCTGAGATGCGTTGACCGCGCTCGCGCTCAGGCCGGTTGGCGGCGCCGGCGCGGCGGCTGCCCCGCCCAGGAAGATTCCCGACACCACGGCGTTGATCCCGGCGGTCCGAGCGACTGTCACCGTCACGTTGCCGCCGGCGGCAACGTTGATGGGGACGTTGACCCAGGCGCCCTGCGAGAAGTCGGTCGTGATGTTGGCGGTCTGGGGACCCGACCCGTCGTTGACGGTTATCGTCTCCCGCCGGCCGATAGCGTCCCAGTCCACGACATATATATGGATGGTCCCGCTGTACGCGGTCGAGAAGCTGAGGTGGAGTCGGACCTGGTTGGCGTCGTAGAAAGTGGCGGCATGGCGGGTGGAGGCGTCCGGGCTTTGCAAAGCCTGGACCGCGGTGGTCCCATTGCTCCAGAGGTAGCGACTGCCCTGGTCGAGGACCAGGCTCGATTGGGGCAGCGAAACCAGGTCACTGCCGCCGTTCCAGTTCAGCAGGGCGTAACCGTCGGCACCATAGGAACCCGTCCAGTTGCCCTGCGGCGACTGGCTGTAGGCGAGGCCGGCCAGGGTGGTGGCGGAAGCCACGTTGGAGGGGGCAGAGTTGCCAGGTCCGTTGCTGGCCAGCACCCGATAGAAGTAAGTAGTCGAAGGGATGAGCCCGGAGTCGGTGAAGGTGGTGGTGCCGCTGATGCCGACCTGGGTCCAGGCGGTGCCGCCGTCGGGTGAACGCTGGATCTTGTAGGAGGTGGCTCCGCTGGAGGCCGTCCAGCTGAGACCGATCTGAGACGCGCTGACCGCGCTGGCGCTCAGGCCGGTCGGCGGCCCAGGCACAGGTGATGCTCCGCCCAGGAAGATTGCCGAGACCACGGCGTTGATCCCGGCGGTCCGAGTCACGCTCACCGTCACGTTGCCGCCGGCGGCAACGTTGATGGGGACGTTGACCCAGGCGCCCTGCGAGAAGTCGGTTGTGATGTCCGCGGTCTTGGGAGCGGAGCCGTCGTTGACGGTTATGGTCTCCCGCCGGCCGAGGCTGTCCCAGTCCAGGGCATAGACGTGGATGGTCCCGCTGTACGCGGTCGTGAAGCTGAGGTGGAGTCGGATCTGATTGCCGTCCGAGAAACAGGCAGCGTGGCGCGTGGAGGCGTCGGGGCTCTGCAACGCCTGGACGGCCGTGGTCCCACTGCTCCAGAGGTAGCGACCGCCCTGGTCAAAGACGAGGCTCGATTGGGGCAGGGAAACCAGGTCGGTGCCGCCATTCCAGTTCAGGAGGGCGTAGCCGTCGGCGCCGTAGGCGTCCGTCCAGTTGCCCTGGGGCGACTGGCTGTAGGCGACGGCAGTCCCGGTGGTCGCGGAGGCCACCGTCGACGGCGCGGAGTCGCCAATGCTGTTGCCGGCAATGACCCGATAGAAGTAGGTGGTGGAAGGGGTAAGCCCGGAGTCGGTGAAGCTGGTGGCACTGCTGGTACCCACCTGGGCCCAACCGCTGCTGCCGTCGGGTGAGCGCTGGACCTTGTAGGAGGTGGCTCCGGCAGAGGCCGTCCAGCTGATGGTGATGTGAGATATATCGACGGCACTTGCATTAACGCCGGTGGGAGGCGCCGGCGCTGTGGGGGGTATGCCGTTCGTCGTGATGGCGTAGTTCTGGGTGGTCCACTGAGCGAAGCCGAAGAACGCTGGGCCGCTCAGCTGGTTGCTGCCCCAAATGACCCCGGGGTTGATGGGGTCGGGCGTGGCCCCGGAGTAGTCGCCCCAACGACAGGGACTGTTCGTGCAGTTGCCCTGGAACAGGACCTCCTGATCAGCAGCGCTGCTCGAGCCCAGGAGGACCTCCCCCGCGTCCATCTGACCCGGCGGCGTCGACTTAGTTCGGGTCTGCGCGCCGATCACGGGCAAGAGCGAGGAGCTTCCGCGGTTGAAGGAGATCATCGCGTCGTCGCCCGCTGACGAAGGCGAGATGGCGGCGTTCCAGTAAAAGTCCGTCGCGCTGGCCAGCTGACCCTGCTGGCGAATGGTGAGCGAGCCGGGCAGGAGCTCGTACCACCGAACGATGGAGCGACCCGAACCTCCCACCGTGTGCTGGGTCCAAACAGCCTCGGTGCCTGCACTCGGATCGAAGTTTGCGACGGCTTGCGTGAGCCGCCCGTCAAGGCTGTCGATCAAATAGGTCGTGCCAGGCTGGGGCACGTTGGGAGGAACGGTGTAGCTGCTTCCGACCGAGATGTCGCCGTTGGCCACCAACAGGGGGCCAGGCGTCATGTGCCAGACCATCACCTTCGACTGCGGGGTGACAGAGACGTCATGTGCCGCGACGATGTAGCCGTTCGCCGTAGCGTCCGTCGTGTTCGCCGGGACTGGCGTGAAGGCGGTCGTGCCGTCGGCATTGTTCAGGACATGGGTTGCGTCGGCGAAGTTCGTCACCGCCACGGATCCGCTGCAGTTGGATTGACCCGCGGCCGGTTTGGGGACGGCCGTGATGTTGGCCGTGACGAAAGGAAGAGAGGCGTTGCTGCCGTCGTAGATGTTGGTTCCGAAGATCACAAAGTTCGCGTCATGGCCGAGCTTCGGATAGTCGGGAATGTTGGCGCCGGTAGGGCTCGCGTAACGGCACCAGCCGCCTGTGAGGTCGGTTGGATCCGCGGTCTTCGACCAACCAAACAAGAGATAGGTGTTCGTCAGATTCGAATTGAAGGCGACCGCTCCGTACAGCCACCTGTTCCCCTGGGCGTCCCACTGGACTTGGGGATCACTGGTGGCCAGGCTGGAGGGCGTACCTGTGAAGGTCCCGAGGTCGGTCGAGCTCACCAGTGTGAGATTGCCCCTGTCATACACACCGACCAGCTGATTGACCATCTCCACGTATCGGGTGGGACCGATCGCCCCCGTGGAGTCGGGGGGTGTCGGCTGGAATCCCTCGTCGGCGGCGGACAAGCCGGGACTGTTCAGCCCGTTGAACAGCGCCGCCGCGTTGGGGGCGGCTGCCTTGGGTGAGGCGGTGCCTCCGGGTGGCGCCCCGCCCGCCTTTAGCTTCGCGGCGCGAAGGGCCGCGGGATTCTTGGTGCGGAAAGGAGGTGACTCGTGTCCCGAGGATTGGTGGCGTTGGCCAGGGGTCAGCAGCCGTGCCTGAACCTTGCCCACAGGCGCTATGGCGCTGCCGGGACCGGAGGCGGAGGGAACCTGGGATGGGGCAGCCCCGGCCGTGAGGGGGGCAAAGAGCATTGCGCAGACCGGGATCGCAAGTGCGGCCAGCCGGCGTGCTGCCACGGTTCCGCCCACAAAACACTCCCAGCGATGCCCGCGACGGATGCGCGGTGTTCGCAGATTATGGGCCACGGCTACCGCTTGGAGCCAACTAAGTTTTTGCCCCGACGGCCGGCTTGCAATCGTGAGTTACAGGAGTCCGAGGTCCTGGTCTTCGTCGGCGAGGGCGGCCGGCGCCGGCCGCGCGCCTCTGGCAATCAATCGGCCGGCTTTGGCCATCTCGCCGCCCTCATCAAGCTCGGGATCCCCGCCTCGATTCAGGCCGACCGCGGCGCGCAAGCTTCCAGCCTGCAGATAGAACCCGATCAGCCTGCGCTCCGCAGATGAGCCGCGGACGACGAACTGGTCCCACTTGCGGACGTGGCCCACGTACTCGAGCTTGTGCTCGTACTGATCTGACCAGAACGTATGGAGGTAGCGGTACTCGTCCAGCGCGCCGAGCATCGACCTGGCGGCGGTCGCCCCTTGTTTCTCCGCGTTGTTGTAATGCTCGACGCGGACGCGGCCGAAGAGCGGATGCTGGTGGTTCGCCACGTCTCCCGCCGCGAATATGTCTGGAACATTGGTGCTGCATCTGGCGTCGACCAGCACACCGTTGTCGAGGGGCACGTCGGTGCCCTGGAGGATGTCGACGTTCGGCTCGATGCCGACCGCCACGATCGCGAAGTCACAGTCAAGCCGTCGACCGCGCTTGGTGACGGCATGCTCGACCCGCTGTGTGCCCTCGAAGCGTACGACCTCGTCATGTGCGATCAATTCGACCCCGGCGTCGCGATGGATGCCGGCGAACAGCTCACCCATCTCGGGTCCCAGGACGGAATCGAGCGGGGCATTGCCGGGAAGCACCGCGGTCACGGTCAGCCCCATCTGACGCAAAGAAGCGGCGACCTCCGATCCGATGAAACCCATGCCGACCACCAAGGCCCGGCCGCCCTTCTGCGCAACAGCTTTGATCGCATCACAATCGCCGGCTGTGCGCAGCTGATGGACGCCCGGCAGGTCAGCCCCAGGAATCAGGAGGCGTCTGTTCCGTCCGCCTGTCGCGATCAGGAGTTTGCCGTACGGGATGACCTCGCCGGTGTCTAATTCGATACGTCTCTCCCTGGTGTCGAGGCTCACGGCGGTGGCGCGGACCAGCTCGACATCGTTCTTTTCGAACCACTGGGCGGGCTTGACAAGCCAGCCCGACAGGTCCTCCTCCCCACGCAGGTACGTCTTGGAGAGTGGCGGCCGCCCAAACGGCACGCCCGGCTCATTCCCTAGGAGGACGAGACGCCTGGAATAACCCTCCTCCCGCAAGGTCTTGGCGGCGACGCCGCCAGACATGCCGGTCCCGAGGATGACGATCGGCAGGGCGTCGCCCCGTTCGCTAGGAGACGGACGGCGCGAAATGACCGGGTACGCGACCTAGCAGCCGACCCAGCCGAACAGCTGCTGGACCTTGATCCGATCGAAGCCGCGCACGATCGCGTTGTTGCCCATGCGCAGCAGCGGAACCTGCTCGCCATCGAGCTGTTCGAACTCACGCATCGCCGTCGGACTGTGGCTGAGGCAGCGGTACTCGAAATCGACGCCCAGCTCGTTCAGGAGGTCGACCATCGCGGTCGAGTCCAGCGACTCGTCCGACCCGTACAGCACTGCTTGCGCTTCGCCCATCGTCTTAGTAACGACACACTAGGCCCGTTCCACCGATAGAGCCAATCAATTGTTCCGATGCGACGCATAGACGCGCCCGATGAGCTCTCGGCCGAGACCGCATCCGCTTGGTACGGGCAGTTCAGCGACCGAGGTACTTTGGCTTGCGCTTGCCCGTGAAGCCGGCGTGGAACTCACGGAAGTCCTCCGCCGTCATCAGCAGTGTCTGGGTGAACGCCTCCATCTCGATCGCACTGGAGTAGTCGGTTGACGCCGCCCGGTTGACCATCTCTTTCGTCATCGCCAACCCCCAAGGCGCCATATCCTTCAGGCGGCTGACATAGTCGGCGACGGCCGCGTCGAGCTGGTCGTCGGCAACCACCCTGGACGCAAGCCCCCAAGCGAGAGCGTCGTGACTAGTGATCTTGTCTCCGAGCAGGAGAGCCTCCGTGGCCCGGCCCAGACCGATGATCCGCGGCAACAGCCAGCAGATGCCCATATCGCCACCTGACAAACCAACGCTGGTGAAGAGAAATCGAAAACTCGCTGATTCGGCCAGGACACGGATGTCTGATGCAGCGGCCAGGACGGCGCCCGCGCCAGCGGCAACCCCGTTAACGGCGGCGATCACCGGCTGCGGCAGCTCGCGCAGGTTGCGCACGCAGGCACCGGTCATGTGGGCGAACTCGAAGACCTCCCGCGTGCCGCGCTTGAGCAGCTCGCCGATGATCTCGTCAACGTCGCCGCCCGAGCAAAATCCACGGCCTCTCCCACGTATTACCAGCACCTTTACGTCGCGGCGCCGGCGAAGTGAATCTGTGAGGTCGCGAACGTCCGCGTAGACCTCGAACGTCAGGGAGTTAAGACGATCCGGTCTCGAAAAGGTGAGAGTCGCAATCCCGTCGTGCTCGTCGTAGTCGAAGTGCTCCCAGCGCTTCAAGGTCGGCGAACCGCGACGGCTTCGATCTCGACCAACGCGTCAGGGTTGAACAGGGAGCGCACCTCGATCAGCGTCGAAGCGGGGTAGTGGCGACCGAACACTTCCCGATACGCCATGCCGATTGCGCTCAGGTTCTCCCGGTACACGGCCACGTCGGTGACGTAATACGTGAGCTTGACTGTGTCCTCCGGTATGCAGCCAGCCGCCCGCAAGCCGATGGCGACGTTGCCGATGGCGCGAGCGTATTGGCGCACGAGGTCGCCCGGCTCGACGATCCTGCCGCTCGCATCGGAACCGATCTGACCGCCCAGCCAGACCGTATCGCCCGCAACGGTCGCGTGGGAGAAACCCCTCGCCGGCCCAAGCTCTCGAGGATTGACGTTGCGGGGCCGGCCGGCCGACTGCATGAAGGTAGTATGTCGAGGCAGGGCTCGCCGGGCGCGCGCAGAGGCGCATCGGAGGAAATTGACGCACGTCGCACGATCGGCTCATGTCGACACCTTCACCAAAGAGAACCTTCCTCCGCGAGCACAGTGGCCTGAGTTTCTGTTCGACCTCCCCGAGCTCGCCTACCCCTCCACGCTGAACTGCGCCACCGAGCTTCTCGACCGGCACGTCGAGGCCGGCACCGGAGAGAAGCGGTGCATCGTCACCGACCGTGAGACCTGGACGTACAACGACTTGCTCACGAAGGCGAACGAGGTCGCCCACGCGCTCATCGAAGAGATGGGCCTGGTGCCTGGCAACCGGGTACTCCTCCGCGGCCCGAACAACCCCTGGTTGGTGGCAAGCTGGTTCGGCGTGGTCAAGGCCGGCGGAGTGGCCGTGACGACCATGCCGTTGCTCCGGAAGGGCGAGCTGGAAACGATGGTGGAGATCGCAGACGTGACGATGGCGATCTGCGACCACCGCTTCATCGAAGAGCTCGATGCCGCGGCCCCAGACGGTTTCCAGATCTTTACCTATGGGGGCCCTGAGCAGGACGACCTGATCAAGGTTGCGGCCTCCAAACGCTCGAAGTTCAAAAACGTCGCCACCGCCGCCGACGACGTGTGCATGCTCGCGTTCACGTCCGGAACCACAGGAAAGCCAAAGGCGACCATGCACTTTCATCGCGACGTGCTCGCCATCGCGGACACCTTCGCCCGCCACGTCTTGCGCCCGACACCGGATGACCTCTTCGCCGCCAGCCCCCCGCTTGCCTTCACATTCGGGCTGGGCCAGAGCGTCGTCTTTCCAATGAGGGCCGGCGCCGCGGTCTATCTTCTCGAACAGCCATCACCGCCGCGCCTGCTTGAGGCGGTCGAGCGACACGGCGTAACCGTGCTCGCCACGGCCCCGACCGGTTATCGCGCCATGGTGCCAGACCTCCGGGCGGCGAACCTCAAATCACTCCGCGCTTGCGTGTCGGCAGGTGAGACGCTCCCGAAGGCGACGTGGCAGGCGGTTCACGATGCATGCGGCTTGCGCGTCATCGATGGCATCGGGTCGACCGAGATGCTGCACATCTTCATCTCAGCGGCCGGCGAGGACATCCGCGCAGGAAGCACAGGCCGCGCGGTGCCGGGCTATGTGGCTCAGGTGCAGGATCCGGACGGTAGGCCGGTCCCCGACGGCGAGCTGGGGCGGCTCGCGGTGAAAGGACCGACTGGATGCCGCTACCTGCGCGGTGACCGCCAGACCACCTATGTCCAAGGCGGTTGGAATGTCACGGGGGACGTCTACGTGCGCGACGCCGACGGCTACTTTCACTACCAGGCCCGAGCGGACGACATGATCATCTCCGCCGGCTACAACATCGCCGGCCCCGAGGTCGAAGAAGCGCTCCTTAGGCACCCTGCGGTCGCCGAGGCGGCCGTGATCGGCGCGCCAGACGCGGAGCGGGGCATGATCGTCAAGGCGGTGGTCGTGCTCCAGCCGGGCGCGGACCTGGGTCCCGAGCCGGCGAAGACGTTGCAGGATTTCGTGAAGAGCCAGATCGCACCTTACAAGTACCCGCGGGCCATCGAGTTTGCCGATGCGCTCCCGCGGACGGCGACTGGCAAGCTGCAGCGGTTCCGGCTGCGAGCAACGAGCTGAGGGCCTCGAAGCCGGGCCTCAAAATCGCGATCATCGGTGGCGGGCCGGCGGGGCTCTACCTGGCGACGCTGGTCAAGCTCCTGAACCCCAACGACGAGGTCGAGGTCTGGGAACGAAACGCCGCCGACGACACGTTCGGGTTCGGCGTTGTCTTTTCCGACGAGACGCTCGGCGGCATCGAGAACGCCGACGCCGCCTTTTACGAGCGTCTCACGAAGGACTTCGCAATGTGGGACGACATCGACGTGCACTACCACGGCCACGTCCTCACATCGGGCGGGCACGGGTTCGCGGCGATCAGCCGGCAGCGTCTGCTCGCGATCCTGCGCGAGAGGTGCGTGGAGTTTGGCGTGACGATCCACTATCGCGAGCCGGCGCCTCCACTGGTGCGGCTAGCCAACTCATTTGACCTGGTGGTGGGCGCCGACGGCGTCAACAGCCCGACCCGTAACGCTCGGGCCGATGTATTCCAGCCGCAGCTCGATGTCCGGCATGGGCGTTATATGTGGCTGGGCACACCTCTGGTCTTCGACGCGTTCAAGTTCTTCATCACCGAAACGAGCATCGGAACGGTGCAGGCCCACGCCTATCCCTACAGCAACTCGATGAGCACGTTCATCGTCGAGCTCGCCGAGGAAAGCTGGATTCGCAGCGGGCAGATCGACTCCGCCGAGCGCGCGTGGAAACCAGGGGAGAGCGACGAGCGGGGAATTGCATTCTGCGCCGACGTGTTCGCGGACGCGCTGCGCGGAAAGCCCTTGCTCGCCAACAACAGCCGCTGGATCCGCTTTGCCACTCTGCGCACTCGGTGCTGGCGGGATGGCAACCTGATCCTGATCGGGGACGCCGCGCACACGGCTCACTTCTCGATTGGTTCGGGGACCAAGCTGGCGATGGAGGACGCGCTCGCGCTGGCTGCGTGCCTGCACGAAAACACCAATGTCGATTCAGCGCTCATCGCCTACGAGATCGAGCGAAGGCCGGTGGTCGAGAGCGCGCAGCGGGCCGCTCAGGCGAGCCTCGAGTGGTTCGAGAACATCTCGCAGTACACGCGGCAGGAGCCGCTCCAGTTCGCCTTCAACTTGCTGACCCGAAGCCGGCGCGTGACCTACTGGAATCTGAAGGCGCGCGATCCCGAGTTCGTGGCTGAAGTCGACCACTGGTTCAACAGAGGCCGCGAGCCGGTGCCACCGATGTTCGCTCCGATCCGGCTGCGCGAGCTCGACCTCGCCAATCGCGTGATCGTCTCGCCGATGGACATGTACGTGGCTGAGGACGGATTGATCGGCGACTTTCACCTCGTGCACCTGGGCAGCAAGGCGCTGGGGGGCGCTGCACTGGTGATGACTGAGATGGTTTGCGTTTCACGTGAAGGGCGCATCACGCCTGGTTGCGCCGGTATGTACCGGGCAGAGCATGAGGTCGCGTTCACGCGGCTGGTCGACTTTGTCCACGAGCACACGTCGGCGAAGATCGGGATCCAGCTGGGCCATTCCGGTCGCAAGGGTTCGACCAAGCTGATGTGGGAAGGGATGGACGAACCGTTGGGATCCGGCAACTGGGATCTGATCGCGCCTTCGCCTCTTCCCTACTTACCTGTCAGCCAGATCCCCCGCGAGATGACGCGCGCCGACATGGACGTCGTGCGCGACCAGTTCGTCGGCGCGACGAGAATGGCGGTGCGTGCGGGTTTTGACCTTCTCGAGCTCCACTGCGCGCACGGCTACCTTCTGGCCAGCTTCATCTCTCCGTTGACGAACTTACGTCGCGACGAGTACGGCGGCAGCCTGGAGAACGGACTTCGCTATCCCCTCGAGGTGTTCGATGCGATCCGAGCGGAGTGGCCAGCCCACAAACCGATGACGGTGCGGGTATCAGCCATGGACTGGTTCGAGGGTGGGTTGAGCGCCGAAGACTCCGTCATCGTCGCGCGCGCCTTCGCGGCTCACGGAGTCGACGCGATCGACGTGTCCACCGGTCAAACGGTCGCCGAAGAGCAGCCGAGCTTCGGCCGCAGCTACCAGACCCCGTTCGCGGACCGGATCCGAAACGTAGCTGGGGTTCCCACCATCGCGGTGGGAGCGATCAGTGGCTACGACGACGTGAACAGCATCATCCTGGCCGGCAGGGCGGATCTGTGCGCCCTCGGGCGGGCACACCTGTACGACCCTGCCTGGACGCTGCATGCAGCCGCCGACCAGGACGTCGCCGTGGCGTGGCCGGTGCAGTTCCAGCGTGGGAGCCGGAAGCCGCCGATGGGACGAACCGACGGTCCGCGACCGCGGCTGGAGCTGATCAGGGAGGCCGGTAAAGAGGGCCGCCACAAACGCTGGCGGCCTGGATTGACGCGCTAGGAATACTCTTTTCAGAGAGGCGCCTTCCAACGGATTCAGGAGGCTGGGAGCCGTGACCAAGAAGATCCTGCTCAACGAGAACGACATTCCCGAGCGCTGGTACAACATCCTGCCGGATATGCCGGCGCCGCCGGCCCCGTACCTGAACCCACAGACCTTGCAGCCGATGGGGCCGGCCGACCTGGCCCCGATCTTTCCGCAGGCCATCATCGCCCAGGAGGTGTCGGCCGAGCCTTGGATCGAGATCCCCGACCAAGTGCGGGAGTTGTACAAGATCTGGAGGCCAAGCCCCCTGTATCGCGCCGATCGCCTCGAGAAGGCGCTGGATACACCGGCGCACATCTACTTCAAGTACGAAGGCGTGTCGCCAGCGGGTTCGCACAAGCCGAACACCGCTGTCCCGCAGGCGTACTACAACGCCAAGGAAGGAGTGAAGCGGCTGACCACCGAGACCGGGGCCGGCCAGTGGGGCTCGGCGCTCGCGTTTGCAGGCGCGCTTTTCGGCCTCGAAGTGACCGTCTACATGGTCAAGGTTTCCTACGAGCAGAAACCGTATCGCCGGGCAATGATGGAGACGTGGGGTGCCACTGTCCACGCATCCCCCACCAATCTCACCAACGCCGGCCGCGGGATCCTGGCTCAGGATCCGGATTCACCCGGCAGCCTCGGCATCGCGATCTCGGAAGCGGTCGAAGACGCGGCCACTCACGACGACGCCAAGTACTCGCTCGGATCGGTCGTCAACCACGTCCTTCTGCATCAGACCGTGATCGGCCTCGAAGCCAAGAAGCAGATGGAGATGGCGGGCGAGTACCCGGACGTCGTGATCGGTTGCGTGGGCGGTGGTTCGAATTTCGCCGGCTTGAGCTACCCGTTCATTGGCGACACGTTGAAGGGCCGTGCTCCGCGGACGCGGTTCATCGCCGCCGAGCCCGCCGCGTGTCCCACGCTGACGCGCGGCGTCTACGCGTTTGACTTCGGCGACGCGGTCGGAATGGGCCCGGTCGTGAAGATGTACACGCTCGGGCACAGCTTCATCCCCGATCGAATTCACGCCGGCGGACTGCGGTATCACGGTGACGCGCCGTCGCTGTGCGCGCTGGTCGAGCACAAAGTCATCGAGGCGCGCGCCTACAAGCAGAACGAAGTCTTTGCCGAAGCCGTTCGGTTCGCTCGCTGCGAAGGTTTCCTACCTGCTCCAGAGGCAGCCCACGCCCTGCGGGCGGTCGCTCAGGAGGCGGCCGCTGCCAAAGAGGCAGGTGAGAAACGGACCATCCTGTTCGGGCTTTCAGGCCACGGCCACTTCGACATGTCGGCGTATGACGCGTACTTCGCCGGCAAGCTGGAAGACGTCGAGCTCGCGCAGTCGCGAATCGACGCCGCCATCGAGGAGCTGCCCAGAGTCCCGGCCATGTCCTGAGTCAGCGATTACCTGTTGAAGGCTCGTCGCGCTGCTTCGATCGCTCGGTCCATGGCGGACACGGGCTCGCTCACGGCGGTGCCATGACCGACCACGAGGAGCGACGGGCTGAGTGCACTCAACGCCGCTGCTGAAGTCAGGGCAGTCTGTTTGTTCCAGGTGGCCATTGCGGGAAAGGGAAACAGAGGTCGCAGGTCGCCCGACACGGCCATGCCGCCGCGGGTTTGAAACGCGTCCCCAGCGATGAGGCTGCGGTCGCGCTCGTCGAGAAAGGCGACGTGTCCAGGCGTATGCCCAGGTGACGCGACGACCTCAAGCGACCCAACCCGATCGCCGGGCTTCAGCAAGCGATCGGGCTTCCAATCGACTTTGACGAAATAGCCCTTAACGACCGTTTGCGGCTCGCCGGCGACCAAGGTCTTGTCGCCGGCCAGGATGGGGGCGTCGCGATGCGAGATCGAGACCTCGACATCTGGGAAGAGCTTGCGCACGCCGGAAACGCCGCCCACATGGTCACCGTGAGCGTGCGTGAGCGCGACGCGGCGGAGCTCCTTTCCGAGTTGTTTCACAATCGCGGTGAGGTCGTCGGCGGGCGAGGACATCGTGCTGTCGACCAGCGTGAGCCCGTCGTCCTCGATGACCAGGTAGCAGTTCATTGGGAACACCATCGGAAACCTGGTCAGCTGAACAAGCCTGGCGGTGTGGTTTGTGATCTTCACATCGTTCTGCTCATCGCGGGGAGCCTATCAGGTGCACGCTGAACGAAGGTCCGGGCAGCGCTGATTGATTGTGCGTATACCGAGCCGCGCGCTGCGATGAGGCTTAGATCGTTTGTCCCGAGGTGCAAGTGATCCGATTGCACATCCGTTTCAGACGGCACTGCGCAGCCGCCTTCAAACAAGCCGCGCAACGCAACAATCACTGTCAAATAGTGCGTTTTTCGAACTCGGTGCTGATTGTGTCAGCAAGAAATTCTGCGCACCTGCCGTCATACCACCAATAGGTCCGGCGCACTGGGCCGCATACGGGGGTGTATCGCGAGGCTGCCTGCACAGTTCGCAGCTTCGCGCAAAAAACTAGCCGGGCGCGTAAGGAGGTGAACAGAGATGTTTGCCCAGACACGACAGGCGAAACGTCGAATCGTTGCCCTACTCGCTCTGAGTCAGCTTGTCTTTGGCGCTACCGCGGTAGTCATCTCTCAGTCTGCGTCCGTGAGTCGCGTCAACGCGGCCACTTCCTTCGATCACGTGGTGATTGGAATCATGGAGAACCACGGGTACTCCGAGATCATCGCTAGCTCGAGCGCGCCTTATGAGAACGCGCTAGCTCAACAGAATGCACTGATGACCCAGTCGTATGCCATCGGCCATCCCAGCGAGCCCAACTACCACGAGCTCTGGAGTGGATCGAACCAGGGTGTGACCGACGACAGCTGTCCCCACACCTTCACCACGCCCTCCCTGGGTCAGCAGCTCATCAGCGCCGGGCGGAGCGTCGTCACCTACAGCGAATCCATGCCTTCCGACGGTTTCCTGGGCTGCACCGGCAGCGCCAACGGCGGCAACTACGCCCGCAAGCACAACCCGGGGGCCGACTGGGTCGTGAGCCAAGATGCGGCCCACAACAAGACCTACAACGCGTGGCCGAGCGATTTCACGACGCTGCCGACTGTGGCGCTCGTCGTGCCCAACCTCTGCAACGATATGCACGACTGCTCGATCGGCACCGGCGATGCCTGGCTGGCCGCGCACTGGCAGCCCTACGTGGCCTGGGCCAAAACCCACAACTCATTGGCGATCTTGACCTTCGATGAGGACGGTGGTGGCAGCAACCAGATCTACACCGTCTTCGCCGGCGCCGGGGTGACTCCTGGTCAGTACTCCGAACACATCACCCACTACAACGTGCTGCGCACGGTCGAGAGCTTCTACGGGCTGCCCGGGATCGCCGGCGCCGCCACCCTGAGCCCGATCACTGACGTCTTCGGCGTTGTCACACCGCCGAGCACATCGCCGTCGCCCACCCCGACGCCTACACCCACACCGACGCCTACACCTACACCTACACCGACGCCTACGCCCACACCGACGCCTACGCCGACGCCTACGCCGACGCCTACGCCTACGCCTACCCCGACGCCGACGCCGACACCGACGCCGACGCCGACACCTCCACCGACCCCGACACCGACGCCGGATCCGTATCCCGGAGGCGGGCCGGCTCTGGTTCAGGCGGTGGGCGCCAACGAGGCGGTCAACTCGACCACGCTGAGCGCCAGCTTTGCGGCTCCGACCACGGCTGGTGATCTGCTCGCCCTCGAGGCAAGCGTGTACGGGAAGAGCAACCAGATCAACCAGGTCACCGATTCAGCCGGCAATACGTGGGTTCGAGGCCAAGGCTTTTTCCAGCACGGCCATTATTCCGATGGCGAGCTCTGGTACGCAGCCAACGCCAAGTCGGCGACCACTGTGACGCTCACCTTGCGTGTGGCGGCGACCGTGGCCGTGCAAATCGAGGAGTTCAGCGGCGTGGCGACCAGCAACCCTGTCGTCGACGTCCTGGCCGGAGCTTCCGACAAAAGCACCCTCGCCGACTCCGGCATGGTCACACCCACCGTAGCCAACAATCTGGCGATCGGCTGGGCCGCCGGCCACGGCTCGACCCAGACCATGACGCCTAATGCGGCCGGTTACACCAACTTCGCCCAGCAGACCAGCACAAGCTCGACCCCGGTCACGCTGGTCACCGGTTACCAACTCCTCAGCTCGACTTCGGCCCAACACTTCAGCGCCAGCTTTGGCAAGGGTATGTACTGGGCGGGCGGGGTCACCCTGTTCCGGGCGGCTCGACCTAAGCCTCTGCCCAGCCCTTCGCCGACACCTACCCCAACGCCCACATCGACGTCTACGCCGACGCCTACGCCTACCCCAACGCCTACACCGACGCCTACGCCAACACCTTCGCCGAGTCCGTCTCCCTCACCCAGTCCGTCGCCGAGCGGAACCTGTTACCTGGTGCCGCCGATCCGGGCTGCCTTCTACTACCCCTGGTATCCAGAGAACTGGACCGAAAACGGAATCTACCCTGCCACCCACTACAACCCGGGTCCCGGCTTCTACAGCCTCGACTCCTCGAGCGGCGGTCTCGCAATCGAGCGCTCGCACATCGCCGCGATGCAGTACGGCCGAATCCAGGCCGGGATTGCCAGCTGGTGGGGACAGGGCTCGAGGACCGACATTCGAATCGCCGATCTGCTTGCGGCCGCCAACGGAACCCAGTTCTGTTGGACCCTCTACTACGAACCGGCCATCACCGGCGGGTCCGCACAAATCGCCTCTGACCTCGCCTACATCCAGAGCCATTACGCGACCAATCCCAACTTCCTGCACGTCAACGGCAAGCCCGTGCTGTTCGTCTACAGCCGAGCTGTGGCGAGCTGTACCGATACCGCGACCTGGAACGCAGCCAACGATGGCCGGTTCTACTTGAACCTCCAGGTGTTCGGCGGTTACACCGGGTGCGCCAGCCAGCCCGACAACTGGCACCAGTACGGACCGGCGGTCGCGGCCGACCACCAGTCAGGCCACAGCTATTCCATCTCGCCTGGCTTCTACAAGTACAGCGAAGCCAGCCCCCGGCTGGCCCGCGATATCGCCCGCTGGCAGCAGAACGTGGCTGCAATGGTGGCTTCGAATGAGCCCTGGCAGCTGATCACGACCTTCAACGAGTGGCTGGAAGGCACCTCGGTGGAGAACGCCGTTGAGTGGCAATCGGCGTCGGGTCAGGGCACCTATCTGGACGCATTGCGCGGCTAGCCAGCTTCATGTGACCGAGGTGCCCGGTCTGACCCCGGGCACCTCTCCTCCCCCTCGCCGCTTATCGCAAAGCGTCATTCGGCTCGCTCGATTACGCGGTCAGGTCGAGATCTTCTTCAACAGCTGGAGCGCAGCTTTCGTGTAGGCCGTGGCGACCGCCAGGTCTGTAGCGGAAGGCGATGAATTGGCTACGTTCACCGGAAAGTACAGGCCATCGACCACCACCGAACCGCTCAACACGTACGTGGTCGTTGCGATCCACCTTTGGCCGCCGACCTTATTGCGGTACAAGACGTAGCTCATCGCTTTGTCGCCGACGCCTTGAACCGGTGTGGCATCCCCCATCGACGTGCATACCCCACAACCAAACGCGGTCGGCGGGTTCTCAAAGAAGGCTTCAGCCCAGACCGGGTCGGCGAAGACGTAGAAAGTGACGTTGCCTCCGAGATCCGATGTTGTCGTGCTCGACTCGCCAATCAGGCCGGGAACTGCGCCGGCTACAAAAACGTCGTGCAGGGGGGCAGCATCAGCGAGCTCGGGCGGCACCACGTCCCTGGTGAACCGGTGGCCCGCGAGCGCCTTGGCAATCTGGATCGGGGTAAGCCGCACCGTCCCGATTCCGGATGCCTGTGAAGAGCCTGGATCGCCTGATTGCCTCCCCAGCGAGATCGCCAACACCACGCTGAAGATGCCCGCCACGACGAGAACCATCGCGGCCGCGACAAGCCATGTCGTGCGATTGGGGATTCGCCGCAGATTCGATGGCGCTTGCGGGTAAACGGGAGCGGCGGGAGGTGGTGGGGGCGCCAGAACCACCACCGCACCCGACCTTTGCGCCGTGCTTGGCTGCTCCGGAACGAACCTCGGAGGGGCAAATCGGGCGGTAGAAGGGGCGGGCGGGTTATGGGGTGTTCTTGCCTGCCGCCTGTCTTCCGCTTGCGAACGAGCACGTCGAGGTGGACGGCCCCGCGGAGGGCCATCCTCTCGTGTCGAGATGTGGGCCTGCCGCTCCGGCTCCGGCTCGGACTCCGGCTCTGCGGGGTGCAACGCTAATACGGGCGGGTCCGCAGCACGGACCCATGTCTGACCATCCCACGAAAGGCCTGGCGGGGGCTCCCACATTTGCGTCCAGACGTCGCCGTCCCACCACCACTGCCCGTCCGCCGACCACTGCGCGTCCGGGCCGCCCGGCGCCGGTTGCTGCGTCTTTTTCATAGTTGTCCCGTCGGTGTTGCTAATCCCCATAGTTTTTGTCGTTGGTTTGGCTCACCGCAAGGGGACATTTGACCCACATCTGGGCACAGCGACGCCTTTGGTCCAGCCGTTGCGCATGCTTCGCTAAGAACCTTTCTTGATCAAGGCGGACAGTGCATCGAGGTACTTGGATCCGTAGCGCTTGCTCGGTTCCAGGTAAGTGTTCTCGACGAACTCGTTCCAGCTGATGCCGAACCAGCCGTCGGGTCGGGTGGCGCTGTTGAGCTGCCACAGCTCGGTCAGGGTTTGGGTGCCCCTTCTTTGGACGCACGTTCCTCCCATCAGCTGCTTGTTGTAGCCGGCGATGAAAGGGGCGAACCACTGCTTACCGTCAGCGTGGACCAGGCTGGCAAGCTCGCTGACCGCCGACCCGGCGCGCGAGTTGTTCCACGGGTCCTGCGTGGACCAGTAGTAGCTGGTCCCGTCGAGGTAACGGCCGTCGTTGGGCCAAGAGGCTGCTGTCTCGTCGCCCAGCAGATACACGTATGGCTCGACTGCTTGAGAGATCGCCTGAATTGCCTGCGGCGAGTACTTGCGCGAGTTGAGCCACATGACGATCGGCTTTGGGCTGTAGCCGTTGCGGAAGGCGGGATCAGACCCGTAACGACTGACAAAGTACTGCAGGTCGGCTATGACCATGGACGCGGGTCGCGCATAGTCCCCAAAAGACGCATACGCGAGGCCGAGGCTAAAGCTGCTGCCGTGCGCGGAGTTGTAGGCGTCGACGGTCTTCACCATCAGGTCGAACCTGGAGTTGTAACCGCTCGAATTCGGACCTTGCGTAGTCGAGCCGGTGCCTTGCCAGTCGGCGAGGAAGCCTTTGATGCCGGCCTGGCTCGCAAGCTGAACGTGGCGCTCGAACGTCACGCCCTGGGTTTGGTCGTAGAGGCCTTCCGCCGGAACATCCACGATCTGCGCGCCAGAGTAAGAAACGGATGGGTTGCAGCCCTGGGCGTCAATGGAACCCGGAAGCGGTGCGGTGCTGTAGGGGTAGGCCGGTCCGAGCTTGTCGTTCCAGTGCTGCACCGTCCACCACAGGTAGTAGTGGACGTAGACGGTTGCGGGCGTGTGCGAGACGCCAGGCACCGCGGCCGGCGTGCCGGACCCGGGGTGAGTTGGCTGCTGTGAAACCGCCGGGCCAGTTCCGCATCCGGCCGTGATCACCGACATGAGGGCAGCCGCCAGCCAAACTCCTCGCGGCTTCACATTCAGAGCGTCAGGCCGGCCGTGAGGTGGTGGACGAACCCGGCGCTCCTGAATCGTCCGTCGGCGTCGCCGGGTCTCTCGGCCGCCTCTGGACCACGATCGCCGCGCCAATCAGTCCAGCCATGGCCGCGAGGAGCAGCAACACGGTGCCGGCAATCTCGAGCGGAGTGAATGCGGAGAGCTGGACCACCTGGTTGCGGGTGACCTGCACCATCAGGGTTGGAGCTACGCCGTCGCCGACCGCTGTCACCGTGTACAGACCGCGCGGCAGCGCGGTCAACGTAAGACGACCACCACCGTCGGGTTGCAGCGTCTGGCGGAAGCCCCCGGGTGACGTGACGACGATGTCCCGGATTTCACCTCCCAACACCGGCTGCCGCACTTGCAGCTGCATGGAATAGATGCGCAGGTTGATGGACCAGATCCGGCCGGGACCGGGCGTGAACGGGCTGTCTCCGCGATTGGCGACGCTGACTCCGTCATAGGTCGCCGACTGGACCGCATATCTCGGAGTCTGCGCCAGACCAAGGAGCAGAGCGCGAGAGGGAGCCGGAACATCCAGCCAGGCTGCTCTCTGCGTCTGGGACAGCACCATATCGCGGCCTTCTGGTGCGGAGATCGTCATGGGGCCGATGCGTCCAGTTTCGATAGGCCCGCCAGCGGCGTCGTGGAGCGCAATCGTTGTCAGGTAAGAGCCCGAGAACGTGGCGTAAAACGTGGCGCTCGAGAAGATCCTGATCTGTCGCGACGCATGCTGTTCGCCGTCGAACCAGTGATCAAAGCTGATGCGCGTGGTCGGCGTATCGGCCGGAGGAGTTACCGCCATCGCGTGATTTCCGATCTTGTTGACCTGCACTTTGGCCTTGCCGTCGGCGCCGGTTACAGCAGAGTGGCCATCGATTGCAAACGCCACCCCAGCAACGCCGGGAACCGTCTGGAATGAGAGGAAGAGCGGCCGTATCTCCAGGGTGCCTCGAGCTGACGATCCGATGATCCCGCGCGATTTGTCGCCGTGGTAGATCGCGACGATCGAATGCGTTCCCGCGGTCAAGCTGCGCGAGAAGTTGAAGCTGAAGGTGCCGTCGCTTCGCAGCTGCACGGTCATCAGCTTTCGCCCGTCGAGCAAAAGGTGCGCCACGATTCTTCCTGAGATCGGACCGACCGCGCTGGTGAGCCTACCCGTCAGCACCGCCGCGTCACCTGCGGTGATCGGTGCGGGAGTGCGCAGTGTCAGGCTCGTTGCCAGCGGCGGCAGCAGGTTGAACGTTCCCGCGGCCGTAGACCCGAGATAGCCCTGGTCACGCGCGCCCTTATAGGTGGCGGTTACCGAGTAACGGCCGACTCCACTCCGGCGCGACAGCCGGTACACAACCCTTCCATTGCGGTCGGTGCGCATGGCGATGCGATGGCCGGCGACCTGGATGTGGACAAGGGCGCCGGCAACTGGTCGCGAGCCCGTGTAGACCCTGGCGACGATCGAGAGCGCCGCCCCGACCCGCTGATCGGAAGGCAGGCTGAGAGCAATCCATGTCGACCACGGCTTGATCACCTGGAACGAGCCCTGCGCGGCGGCCGAGTCGGCACCAAGCTGGACGTCGGCTGCGAATGACACCTGGATGCGGTGCGAACCGATCACCAGGTTCCGGCTCATGTCAAACGTGACCTGGCCGACGTCGTTCGTCGCCCCGGCGAGCTTCGTGACGCCATCGACGAGTGCGGTCACCTGCGCATGCGCCAGACGCACCCCGTTCGCCCGCAGTGTTGCCGTCACGTGAGTCAGCACGCCGGTTGGAGTCGGATTCGGCAGACCCAGGATTATCTCGGTGTGGGCGAGAGGTATCACCGTAACCGCCCGATGAGCGTCTGACGCGGCAAATCCTGCCTTCACGTCGCCGGCGTATACCGCCCCCAGATCATGTTTGCCAAGTCCCAAGGACGAAATACTGTAAGTCGCCGATCCCCCGGGACCAGTCTTCACATCATGGGCATGCACACCGTCCACGAGGACCTGGATCGTCGCGTCGGCCAGCGGCCCGTCCGGCCCTTGCAAGACCATCGAGATCCCGAGAGCGCGCCCGACGGTGATCGAAGTTGGAACGCTCAAAGCGAGCGTGGTCGGGCGAAGCGGGACGACGTTGACGACCGCGTTGGCGTGCGCAGGTGTGTTCAAAACCGTGACGTGGACGTGATACGCGCCCGCGACCTTGACCGCGGGGAAGTGGAAGAGGGCAACGCCGTTCGCGTCGCTGTGGCTTCCGTGGCTGGCGATGATCTTGCCCCCAGGATCAGCCGCGGTGAATCCTACAGTGGCCCCGCGAATCGGCTTGCCCTCGGTTGTCACGGTCGCCGAGATATCGCTCGCGTTTCCCGCGAAAATGGCCGGACCAGGCGCGATCGCGACGTTCAGCGGCGCCGACTCGGCGATTCCCACGGCCGGCAAAAGCACCACCGCAGTCGCCACCAGAGAAGCGAAGGCCCACCTTCGACTCAGGCGTCTTGTCGTCCACCTGCCCGCCGCCGCAAGTCGCGCCCTCAAAGCCAGCACCGGCAGCGACCCGCCCAGCCGCCGCGCGGCAGAGATGACCCGTACCTCGACCCGGCTACCGCCGGACGGGCGCCCAGGTCCGCCCCCACCGGGGCCTGGCCCGTGACCATTGGACTGGCCCGCTGGGAATCTGCGGCGCCGGATGGCTGCCGCCAGTAGAACCAGAGTTGCCGCCAGCGCTACCGACCCTCCATAGAAGACGACCACGATGAGGACCGGGATGCCCCTCGTCACACTCGCCATCTGCGTGTCGACCACGACCGGCCCTACAGGTTTCCGGCTGAAATCGAACGCCTCCGTCATGCCGGTCGCCTTCGCGTCGCGGCTCGTCAGAGGCGCAAGTCCGTAGGTCGCCTCGATGAACTTGAGGATCGACGAGAAATCTGAGGTCGTGTGATCGACGAAACCCGGGCGGGCGAACGGCGAGATCACCAGCATCGGCACCCGGAATCCATAGCCGTGCGAATCGACCTGCGGCGGGCGAACGTGGTCGTAGTAGCCACCCCAGTCCGACCAGGTGACGAGGATGGCCGAGCTCGACCACGCAGGGCTGCGCTGGATCGCGGTGACGATCGACGTCACGCGCTGCTGGCCCAGGCTGATCGGATCTGGCGCCCGTTCCGAGTCACCGCTCGGATAGATGTACGAGACCGCAGGTGTGGTTGCGTCCGAACGCAGATCCCGGAACAGGTTTGACTGGTCGGTGAGGTTCGAGAAGCGGCTCGGATCGTCCACGATCGCGGGCATGTTGAGCATCGGCACGCGAACCACCTGCGGTATGAAGCTCGCGTAGCTGCCAACCCTGTGGTAGTTGAGGGTCGAGTCGTAGTGACGGATGTAAGCGCGCCAGCTCAACCCGGCCCCGTCCAGACGATCGAAAATCGTCGGGATCTTGTAGCCGCCTGCGCTCTTGAGCTGAGCGGCCGGCACCGCCTGCCCAGCGACCAGGTAGAGGTGGTTGTCAATGCTTCCGCCCATCGCCGAAGAAAAGAACTGGTCCATCAGTGTGTAGTTCTTCGCCAGCTGCCAGTAGGAGTCGACCTGCTCGGGGCTGTAATAGCCAAGGCCGGCGACCGCGCCCTTGCCGTTGGCGTTCTGGGCAGCGGCGAAACCGTTCATCCGGCCGCCGTTGAACGCGGCACGGGCGGCTCCCAAGTCGGCGGCGATGGAGGTCGCCCCTTCGGCTCCGATGACATGCAAGCCAAGCGACTGGCCGGCCGCAGCCCTGGGGTCGACAGGGACCTGGACTTTCCCTGGAACGATTCCATCGGCGCCCGGAAAGGTTCCGAAGTAGTTGTCGAAGCTGTGGCCCTCTTCGACGATCACGAAGACGTGCTTGATCTTCGTCGAGGCAGCGTTCGGGGCGGTCGGGGCGGCGAGGGCGGGGATCCAAGCTCCCGACAGGAGCGCCGCGCCAAGGATGCCGAGTGCGAGCTTAAGCGGCCGCTTCATGGGTGCACCTCGTAGATCACGACGTCCGCCGGTTGGTTCGGTCCGTCTTCGCGGAACGAGAAGACGGCCACGCCTCTGAACTTGTTGACGTAGGACATCATTCGCTTGGCGAAGAAAGGACTGCGGGAAGCGGAGTACGAGTCGTAAACGAGGTACTGAATCGAGCCGCTGCGGATGGCAGCGTCCGGATTCAGCACCGGCTCGTATTGCGGGTTGCGGTGCAGCGGATTGGAGCTGACGCTCAGGGCCAGTGCCTTCCGCTGTCCGTAGAACTGGATCACGTTCGCAAAGGAAGGACCGATCGTCAGAAAGCGCGCACTCGGGAGGGTGTGGGAGCGCACCCACTCACCGGACGGGCGGCTGGCCTGTAGACCGCCGGTGCCGGCGAGGAATGTTCGCGCGGTGGTGCCCGGCACCGTGATGTCTGAATCCGTCGCAATCGCGGCGCTGGCCGCCTGGCGCGGGCTCGCGGCCACGCCGACCGCGGGCGGGGCCATCGAGATGAGCGCGAGCGAAAGAGCCGCCGCCGCCGCCCATCGCCACTTCACCCTCTCGAGGCGAAGAGGGCGGGCGATCGAGGGTCCGAGCTCGCCCAGGGCCATCGCGCCGCGGCCTGCGAGGTAGACGACCGCCGGCACGATGGGAAGCATGTACTCGTAGCCTTTGGTGGGCCAGATCTGGAAAAAGGCGACATTGCAAAGCACGAGCGAGATCGCCAATGCGTCGAATGTCTGCCAGCGCCATCTGAGTGAGGCCAGCCCGACCGCCGCCAGGGCGACGGTCACGTAGCCGAGGCTCGGCAAGACATTCAGCAGGTAGAAGTCGGGGGTGTGGTTCGGCTGGCGGAAGAATTGCCACACCACGAACTGGTTGGTCGTGTGGGCACCGCCGCCAAGCACCAAAGACAGCGGGTAAGGCGAGATCGCGATCAAAAAGACCGCCCCTGCGATCGGCAAGTCGCGCTTCCACCGAAGCGGCAGATCGCGAGAGAAGAGCACGAACAGAATGACAGCCGGCACCGTGAGCATTCCCATCTCTTTCGCGAGGACCGCAAGCGCGGCCATGGCGGCGGCCGCGTAAAACCACACCACGCGATGCGTCCGCAGCCAGAGAGCGAGCATCAGCATCGTCGCGGCGACAAAGGTCGTCATGGGGCCGTCGAGCAGCATCTGTCGAGACACCAGGACCGCGTAAGGGCAGAGGGCGGCGATCATGCCCATCGCAAAGCCCAGGAAACGGCCGCGAAGCACCATGCCGATGCCCCAGCAGATCAATGCGAGGCCGACCCCAAAGCTCGCAGTGACCGCTCGCGGCAACCAATCGCTTACATGCCCCGACAGCGCATAGCCGAGCGCGACGATGAACTGGACCATTAGCGGATGTGCCCTGAACACGCCGAAAAGCTGTCCGTATGGTTGGAAGCCGGCGATGGAGGCCGCCTGGCCCGAATAGACCGCTTCATCCGAGTTGAAGCCGATCTGCGACAAACCCGCGAACCGGACCAAGGCGGCGGTGGCCGTGATCAGGATGAGTGCGGCCGAAGTCGCGACCCAGCGGGAAGAGACGAAAGCAGCGACCCGATTGCCGCGACCACGGCGGATGGCGCGACCGGTTGCGACGGTGTCGAGCTCGACCGGGGGAGCCGGGATGGCGGCCACACCTCCGGCAGGGCCCGCGTCGCGGGGTGGCTTTGCTCTCATTCGGGGTTCGGGGGTCGACTCCAGAGCAAAGGCGTCGGTGTGGAGGCGCGGCCGTGTTGATGGCCTGCGCGCGGCTGTCCCCCGGCGCCCACGCGGCACCGGCGATGGGTTTTCTGCGGATTGGTTCATGTGGACTAGCAAATTTCAAGGCTTCGTCGAGGGGCGAACAATCGGACAGGTCGGCAGACGGGATGGGCGTTTGTCCCGAGGTCGTGTCAGGCCGCGAGAAATTTGAGCAAACGAAAAGCACCGTCCCGTTGAAGATGGTCAGTCCTGCCCATTGACAAGGGCATCCGCCGGCGGTTTCACTTGCTCAGGTCGATCGTTTGTCGTGACCGGTATCACGAATGCCGGGACAACGCTCCGACTAGAGGGAGGACAGATTGAGTCGGGGACCTGAGGCTTTGACGACCACCAAGAACGAAACATCCGTTGCCGATCGACCGGTCGGCAACCAATCGATGCCGCGGCCGGCGCCGCGGGTCCTGGTGGTCGACGACCAGCACCTCTTTCGATCGGGTCTTGTGAAGTTGTTGGAAAACGACCCGCGGATCCAGATCGTCGGCGATACAGACGGCGGAGCTGAGGCAGTCAAGCTGAGCGCCATCCTGCGCCCGGATCTCGTCCTGATGGACGTCAGGATGCCCAACATGGACGGACTCGAGGCGGCGCAACGGATCACAACGGCGCATCCGAACGTGCGAGTCCTGATGCTGTCGGGCTTCGGCGCCGAAAGCCAGGTCGTGCACGCCTTGAACGCGGGCGCCAGTGGCTACGTGGTGAAGGATTCTCCGCTCGAGGCGATCGTAACAAGCATCCTTGCCGTTGTCGCCGGCGCGAGGGTCTTGTCAGAGGCAATCGCGGATCGGGTGTTGAGCATGATTTCAGGCGGGCCGCCAACCAAGGCCATGTACGACGGTCTGACTCAACGAGAGGTGGAGATCTTGCGACTGCTCGCAACGGGAGTCGCCAACAAGCAGGTGGCCTTCAGGCTGAAGATTTCCGACAAGACGGTGCGGAATCACATCAGCCACATCTACGAAAAGCTGAACATCTTCGACCGCTCGCAGGCGGTCCTGTACGCGGTCCGCAAGGGGATCGTAGAGGTCTAAGGCCGGCACCTTAGACCTCCTCCCCGGCGGTCCGTGACCGGCGTCTGGCGAGCTCGCGGTCGGCCTCGCCGTTCAGTCGCCGGCGCAGGCTGCGCGTCAAGGTCCTCGCGCCGATCAGGGGTGACCGGTTTCGGCGCTCGGCACGCGTTGTGCCCGACTTGATCGCAGCGCGCAAGTCGAGGGCGCTGCGCCCGGGGAAGACGGTAACGACGCTACCCACCGCGGCAAGAATATGTGCGTCGGAACCTCCTGTTTGAGCGCGAGCCCAGACACCTGATTCACGTTGCGCCTGACGGTTGGCCAGCCACGCGCCGGGTGATCCATTTTCTGTTTCGATCGCGTCCCATGGAAGGCCGACGCCTCGCAACCCAACACCGCGAGCGCCTCCCAGGCGCAGAAATGGATGAGCCGGGATGGCGAGCCCGCCCTGGGCGTGAATCTCATCGATCGTCTCCTCGACATCGAGACCCGCCGCGACCGTGCGCGTGAGAAAGAGACCGAGCACATGGCCTTGCCGTGTCGACACCTCCTCGCCGATGACAACCTCACAGCGAGTCACACCGGCTTGCAAGGCTGCCTCGATCGCCCCGTCGATGCTGTCGTGATCGGTGACGGCGATGACGGAGAGCCCCAGGTCGATCGCGCGGGCGACGACCGTCGCGGGTGACGGCGCTCCGTCGCTGAACGTCGTGTGTATGTGCAGATCGGCGGCGCCGGACGCCGGTGTGGTCACCACCGGGTCAATCTAGCCCGTGGAGCCGGGGGTCGGCTAAGCCCGGATAGTCCGGACTGTCCGAGGTTTGCCTCGGAAGTCAGCTCGGTTGGTCCGGACTATCCGTTGGTCAGGAGGCCTGGCTGGCCACCCCCACCCAATCGCCGGAGATGACTGGGACCGGCTCGTCCTCCTCCGGCACGGCGACTACCACGGTAGCCGGCGCCGCATTGATGAGCTCTGGCCAGCTGTAGTCCGGGACTCGGATTCGCTGCACGCTCACTTTCGAGAGCGCCGACGAGAGGATGTGTCGCTCCAGCTTCCGAAGACGCTCAGGTCCGTTGCCCGCGATGACGAGGTGCGGAGCGAGCGAGCTGTACGGGGGGAAGCCGTACGCGTCCTCAGTGTTCTCCAGCAGCTCATCCACCGCGGTTCCGTGGGAGATGGCTTCGGTCAGCGATGGCGTCCCACGTTCGATCACGTAGAGGCTCTCCATGCGCACCCGCGTGCCCACGACGCATGTCACCAGGTCCGTGACTTTGTACTTCGGCGGCGGGATGATGGCCTGGACGACTGCGTTCATGCTCATGATCGGAAGATTAGCGGCGCCCAGCTTCTTGCCGACAGAACGCCCCTCCCGAGAATGGAGGCGGCTCTGCCAGGTGAGGCTCAAGCGCTGAGTCCGCTTGAGCCGGTTTTGCGGGACCGCGCGCAGGGTGTGCGCGCTGATCGTCAGCGGTTTCGGATAACGGCTCGCCATGCCGTCCTCATCGATGATGACCATATCGTCGGAGTAGAAGACGCCTCCATCGGCGCGGAGCATCGTGAGGATGGTGCTGGTCTTGCCTGTGTCGGTCTTGGCCGACAGCATGATGGCCCGCCCGCCGATCGAGATGCAGGCTGCATGCAGCAGCATCCTGCCTTTGCTCGCCAGGATGAAGCGGAGGAGCGGCTCGATCACGTTCGTGTAGAGCACGTGTGGTGAGAGGGCCAGCAGCGGACCCGCGGTCACGACCACTGGATCCTCCATGTCGACCGAGAAGTTCGCAAACAGGGGACCGAGGTGTTCCCGGTACTCGAGCCTGGTCGACCCGTTTGTGATCGCGATGTTCATGCGTGGCGCCCATCCGCCCACGGGCCGCGTGCGGATGACGATGTCAGCGTCGCCGACGCTTGACGACCTAAAGAACTCCAGCTCCGGAAGGCGGACGCTGCTCTTAATGCGGACCATGCCGTCGATGTCGTAGCAATGGCGGTAAGAACTGGTTTTCGTGGACGAAAAGCCAAACATCGTTAAGCCCTCCGGGGAAGAGTGGGGCCGCGCCAGATCAGCGAGTCAGCGATCAAGAAGCGAAGCAGCGTGAGCGCGACCAGCGTGAGGAGGTTGGCGACCAGGTAGTTCATGTGAAGGCCGGCGGTCATCACCTGCAAGACCGGCAGACGGATCAAGAGTGCGGTGGAGTTGACCGCGTCGTAGACAACGAAACGTTTGATAATGCCCACCGCTCCGCCGGCCCGGCGCGACCCGAACACCCACGACTCGGTGCCGATGAAATTGAAGGTGGTCGAAGCCTGGGTCGCCATCGCAGCCGAGAGAAGCAGGTGGCCCGTGTGCAGCACATCGACCAGCAGCCAGAGCACAACCTGGTTGACGACCAGGCCGAGCGCCCCCACGGTCGCGAACTGCGACCCCGAGATGAGCTTCTTCGCCGCCGCACCAAGCCTTTGCGGCGTGAGGATCTTTTTCATGCGACCACCTGCGACTCGGCGATGACCGGAGACAGCCGGCCGTGTGATGCCATCCACTTGATCGCCTCGTCCAGGTGGCGAGACTCGAACGGACTGCGACTGGTGCGAACGAAAACGGCTACCGCCGAGACCTCGCCCGACTCGTCGACGCTAGGGACGACAATGGCGCTCGACGTCTCGATGTTGAGGCGAGCTTGCGGCCGCGCCGACTTGCGCTCGACGAAAAGGGCCGGCTGCTGATGACGCGACGCGGTGGCGACCATCTCCCGAGTGACGACGCCGCCAATGAGGTTGAGCCGTGGATCGGACAGATCGCCGTGGTCAGTGATCCAGAAGCCCTCCTGCGCGCCCAGCCTCCGCGCGAGTGCATCGATGTCCAGCCTCGGCACGAGGCGGAGCATCCGGGCCAGCCGTCTCCACACCGGAGGCTGGTTCACCGTCAAGGTCAGGAGCAACCCGCACGCCTGTCCCACGGCAGCACCCAGGAATAGGTGGTGCTTGCCCGGGACGAGCAGGATCGCGAAAACGGCAAACGACGTCACGGCCGACACGCTGGCCGCCGCGTAGTAGAGGCGTTTGCCATCGGGCTCGCCATGGCGCCCGAGCTCTCGGAAGGGCGCCAGCTGCAGCAGCGCTAGGGTGCATGCGGCGCTGGCCGCGGTGCCGGTAAGCCACGCAAGCAGCGGGTGGACGCCTGCATGGACGAGCCCGTACAGCAGGCTCGCGAACACGGCCAATCCCGCGAGAGTGACCATCGCGAACTTCAACGGCCCCGCGCCGCCCGGGACGTAGACAAACAGCGAAGCCAGATGGCCCAGGAACAGGATTCCCTGCCGGGTGCTGGCCTTGCTCTCCCCCGCGTGACGCGCCGCGAAAACAAACGGCACGTTGGCCACGCGAAGGCGAGGCGCGCAGACCAGGAGCTCGAGGAGAATCTTGAAACCCCTTGGCTTTAGCTCCAGGCCTTTGATAGCGGCGCGGCGACAGCAGAAGAACCCGCTCAACGGGTCGCTCGTGCGGCGGGCCTCGGGAAAGACGCCCTGCGCCAGCCACGTGCACGATCGACTGACAAGGTTGCGGAGCGTGCCGTCGAGGCCCGCCCGACTACCGCCGCGCATGTAGCGAGAAGCGACCGCGAGGTCAGCGCCTGCCGAGATGGTCGCGAGAAGCTGCGGCACGATCGCCGGTGGATGCTGCAGATCGCCGTCCATCACGCATACGGCCATCCCGCGCGCCGCATCGATGCCTGCGACGACAGCGCTGGCCAGGCCGGTCTGGTCACGTTGACCCCTTTCGATCACACGCCAACGCGGATTGCGGACGGCTGCGGCCCGGAGGGCCGGCCTGGTCACATCGTCATTGCTGTCGTCAACGACCACCACTTCGTAGTCCACGCCGCCCAAGGCGGAGTCGAGCTGGCGCTCGAGCTCTTCCACGTTGCCGGCCTCGTTCCGCGTCGGGATGACCACGGAGATCCGGACCGGCTGAGTCCGACCTGGCCGGCGTGTCCGTGACGTGACACGCGGAGCCGTAGCTCGCGCCGCCTCAACTGTCGCTGCCATCAAGCTGTGCTCCTTGTGTCGAACACGCGGGCCAATTCGGATCGTTCTCGGCCACACCGAAAGTCATCGGCGCCGCCGCGCGCACAGTGCGCGATTTCGTAAGTGCGATTGCACAGGTCGCATGGCCGCCCGGTCAATGGGCGCCTGTCCCTACGGCGTTAGATCAAATTGACCCTTCGCTTAATCAGGACTTAATCGAGCTCAGCACCTGCCATAACGGTCCTCGAGCCGAACCACGTCATCGAGATCAGGCGTCGACACCTCCAGCACATCGCAGTCGGCTGTCGCGGTCATCCGGTGACGGCGGCCTGGATAGATTCGTCGCGAATCCCCGGGCCCGAGACGATGATGTCCGAGGACTCCGGCATCGTCTTCCAGATCCAAGACCATCGTCCCGGTCAACACCAGGATCGACTCGTCTTTGCGGTTGTGATACTGGAGTGAAAGCGCCTCGCCGCGGTTGATGTGCAGCACCTTGCCGAGATACTTGTCGGTGATCGCCCAGCGCAGCTCGTAACCCCACGGCTTCTCGACTCGGACCTCTTCCGCCGTAATCAAATCGATCCTCTCCTTGCGTGTGATCAAGCGTATTCGGCGAACTCGCCGAGTCGAAGATGCTCGACCAAGCCCTTGACCTCTTGGGCTCGCGACTTCAGACAGATGAGCAAGGCATTGCCCGATTCCACGACCACCAGGTCTTTGACGCCGATCGCGGCTACGAATTTCCCCGGCACATCGAACAGACTGGACTCCGAGTCGATCAGGACGTGCGCGCCGGCCGCCACGTTGCCGGCAACGTCCTTGGGCAAGATCGAATGCAGCTCGGACCAGGATCCGACGTCGATCCAATGAAACCGGGCGGGGATCAGCAGCAGACGATCTGTCTTCTCCATGACGGCGTAGTCGATGGCGTCTTTTGGAAGATCGCTGTATAGCGTCGCCACGCTTGCCTCGTCGCCGGCCAGGCGCGCGGTCGCAACCTGCCGCAGTACGTCGTGGTGGATTGGCGCGTGCTGGCGTAGCTCATCCAGCAGCGTTTCCACACGCCAGCCGAAGATCGCGAGATTCCAGTAGTAGCCTCCGCTGCCTACGAACCGTGAGGCTCTCTCGAAGGCAGGCTTCTCGATGAACTCCACAACCTTGAGCCCCGTCGTTCGGCCGAACCGAACCTGACCGTCAGTGCGTATGTACCCGAAACCGGTCGCCGGATAGTACGGCGTGAGGCCGACGGTAACCAGCTGAGACGACTGGGACGCGAGCTTGACCACGCGCCGGATCGTTTGCCCGAATCGGCGGCCGTCACCCACTATGTGGTCGGCGGGGATAGAGAGCATGACCGCGCCGGCATCGCGCTGGGCGAGCGTCATCGCGGCGAGTCCGAGCGCGCTCGCAGTTCCGCGCGCGACAGGCTCGATGATGATGTGATCCGGCGTCAGCTCGGGGAGCACCTCGCAAATGCTGTCCACCTGACTCCGCTCGGTGACGACATGAACTTCGTCGACCAGAGACCTGATGCGCTCGTAGGTTTGCCGAAGCAAGGGAGCGCTGCCTTTCTGCAATGCAAGCAGGTGCTTGGGCTGTCCCCGACGCGATCGAGGCCAGAGACGTGTGCCGGCTCCACCGGCGAGGATCGTTGCGTGCACCGCCATTGCTGGTCATGGTCGGATCTCACACAGGGCGCGTCCATGAGTGTTCTAGGTATCGACTGGGCGTTCGTCCCGCAAGCCGACCCTTGTGCCGACCGGAAGGTCTTGGTCCGGCGGCCTTAGTCGGCGCTCAGCCGGACTCGCGCTCGAACTGACGCCGAACCGTCTCTATCGACACGAGCACGTCCGTCAGCTCGCCGGCCACGGTTTGAGCGAGGCGTCGATCCGTGGCTTCGAGCGCTTCGAGGTATCCGATCAGCCGGCCCGCGCATAGCGAGGTCGCGCAGAGCCGGCGTGCGTCAATGGATCGGAAAGGCGCTCCGCTGCCGAGCTCGTTAAGGCTTGCCTTCAGCGAATTGGCCGCGAGATGGAGTCCCGGCAAGACGCGATATCCGGCCGATCGACCCGATGGACGGGCCAAGACTGCGCTATCTCGAAGCACAGGATTCGCCGGCCCCGAGCTGTGGGTCGCCGCCGTGACGAAAAGCCTGTATCGCCGCCGGCCGCGGCAACATCGAGACCAGGCCGCGACCAATCGATCTCTGTCCGCTCTCATAACGTTCCCTCGCAAGCCCGCTGACGCGCACAGAGAAGTTTCTAACGCCGAAGCGCAAGCCCAGGCAATGGGCCTGGTGCACAGAGCATGGGTCAGGTCGTCAGGCGGTCTCCGCCTGTGCGACCGGGAATGGCAGCGTCGCGGGGACGGGCTCCGGCCGAGGAATCTCGACGATCGTTTGCGTGCCCTTGCCAAGCTCGCTGGTGATTCTGAGCGTCCCACCCAGAAGCCTGGCGCGCTCATGCATCCCGCGGATTCCCAATCCAGGGCTGGTCAAACCGCCAACCATTCCCCGGCCGTCGTCACGCACGCTGGCGGTCAGAGCTTGTTCCTTGACGCTCAACTCGATCCAGATCGTCGTCGGCGCTCCATGGATGGCTGAGTTGTGGGCCGCTTCTTCCAGGATCCGGATCAAGTCCACGACCGCGGCCGGGTGAAGATCATTGGGCCAGTCCTGGGCGATGGAGACGCTGACCACGGCTCCACACGAGGTCGCCAGGCGCGTGGCCAAACCCTGCAACGACGGCCGCAGGTCTTCCGCGGTCGCGGTGTCCTTCCGAATGTCGTGAAGAATGCCGCGCACGTTCGCCAGCACGCCACGGATGCTTGTCTGCATGCGGTCGAGCTCGCGGAGAACGCCTTCCCGGCCCACCTGGTCTGCCTTGAAGATCTCCATCTCCAGGAGGAGGAGGTTCAGGGTCTGGCTGATGTGGTCGTGGAGCTCCCTGGAAAGGTCAATGTCCCCCCGCGCTCCTGATCGAATCGGACGGCGACGCGGCCGGATTGTGTTGGCGGTTTCACCCTGTTCTGCCGGAACGATCATCCGAATGCTCCCTCTTGTGGCGGTTGGGTAGGCTTGGAAATTCCCTAACGGTCAGACGTCGCCCCTTTCCAAACCTTAACCCGATACGAGTGTCAACAATACAAATGACTTTGATAATCCAAGTCAATGGTCAGTTCTAGCCAATTTTTGCAAATTGTATGCCAGGAACTCCGCGCCGGCGGATGACGAGACATTTCACCATCTCCTCGGCGCACGAAGGGCAGAGCATCGTGCCCACGAGGGACTGCCCGCAGTAGCAGGTGTAGTGCCGACCCGCCAGGAATCCCAGCGCATCCGCGGCATCTGGCCTCCGGGGCGGCTCGACCGCGCGCGCGGGTTGCAAAGCCGGCGACGTGACCATTCCGATGGGTAAGTTCTAGGACTCGCCACCGGCCCAGGCAATGGGATTTCCCGCCCCCGGGCAACGTGCCAGCGCCGCCAGACCGACCGCAAGCACGTGTAGCGCCTGCCGGCGAGAAATTCCCAGCGGGTCGACCGCGATCTCGCCGACGACGCTGTCGCCCGTGTGGAAGTGCTCTTCGATGTGGGGAGCGATCGCGCGCAACATCCGACGCTCCTCGAATCGGCGCCTGGCGGCATGCCGGCAATGGGATTAGCGCCTGCGCGTGTGGGCCGGTTGTCCCGGCTCTGTCGAGCCTGGACGTGGAGAGTTCCGGACCCGCAGGCGAACTCGTGCGAGCGATCCATCGGACGGAGGACAAACGCCCATGCCTTGCCTCGATGAACCATTGAACGAATGGGGACCCGACCCGACCATTCCGGATGTCTTGTTCCGGCTCCGTCGAACGCGCCATCTGATGGCTTTGAGACCACTCCAGGTGATCCCACTCGCCGTTGCTTTGCTGCTCGCAACCCCGGGCGTGGCTGTGGCCAAACCGACCCCGGAAACCATCATCGACAGCGGGCCGGCGTCCCCTACGAGCGCAACGACAGCCTCGTTCACGTTCCACTCGACCTTCTCCGGGGCGACGTTCACATGCAGACTGGACGGAAGCCCGTTCGTCACGTGCGCGAGCCCCACCGCGTTTTCGGGCCTGGCCGCCGGTTCTCATACCTTCATGGTCGACTCGAGCTCGGGCGGAGTCGCCGATCCAAGTCCGGCGAGCGCGACCTGGACGATCGACCTGACGCCGCCGTCGGCTCCGACTAACCTCGCGGGCACCGCGCGGTCGACGACTTCAATAGCCTTGACCTGGCACGCGGCAACCGACAACGTCGGGGTCACGATGAACTTGATCAACCGTGATGGCTCCCTCCTGGCCACTGCCGGCGCGGTGAACTCGTACACCGATTCAACAGTGGCGCCGGCCAGCACGTATACATATACAGTCCAGGCTCAGGACGGCGCCGGCAACGTTTCGGCTGTCAGCAACAGCGTAGTCGTGACGACGCCTCCGGTTCCCGACACGCTTATTGACAGCGGGCCGACGCCCCTGACGACGTCCACCACCGCCACGTTCGTCTTCCACTCGACCGCCTCGGGTGCGACTTTCACGTGCAAGCTCGACGCCGCGAAGGCCGGCGGCTGCAACAGTCCCAGGACCTATAACGGATTGATCGCCGGGGCTCATTCATTCTCGGTTTTCGCCACCGCGAACGGTGTAAATGACCCGACACCGGCGGTGGCCAGCTGGACCATCGATGTCGCACCACCAAGCACACCGACAGGACTCAACGCCTCAGCATCGGCCACGTCGGTCACCCTGAGCTGGGATCCGAGCACCGACGACGTCGGCGTGACCGGCTATGACATATACCGAGGCGGGTCGCTGCTGGCTTCGGTCGGCGCGGTCACCGTGTACGCCGACAGTACAGTCGCGACGGGCGTCACATATTCGTATGCTGTCGACGCACGCGACGGGGCCGGCAACGTTTCTCTGCAGTCCTCGCCGGTGTGGGCGAGACCGACGGCCTCCTACAACGCGCACCTGACCCGCGCGCCGTACCTGACCGACCTCGTCGATCTTCACGTGGCGGTCAACTTCGCCACCGACCAGTCGGCCACGACCGCGAGCGTGGTGTATGGCGCCGTGGGCACTGGAGGCAGCTGCTCACCGTCGACTGTCGCTTCCGCGAGCCGCATCACGATCTCCGTCGGCACAGTGTTCGAATATCAGTGGAAGGGCGATATCACACTGCCCGCCACCGGGACGTACTGCTATCGCGTTTATCTCGGCACCACCGATCTACTGGGCGCCAACGCGTCGCCCGCGTTCACAACCCAGGTGCAGTTCGGCTCGACCGAGTCCTACTCATTCGTCGTCTTTGGCGACTGGGGGCAGGTCGACGCCAGCGGCCAGAACGCAGGCCAGGCGAACCTGATGGCCCAGATCGCCGCAAGCGGAGCGCGCTTCGCGGTCTCAGTCGGCGACAACGGCTACCCCAACGGCAGCCAGATCAACTATGGCGATCTGCAGCAGTCCGGAGCCGACACGAGCGCCATCTTCGGCTCGCAGTTCTGGACCTTGCCAAGCGGCTCCATCCCACTGTTCGCGGCCGTGGGCAACCACGGCGTAAGCGGAGTGAAGCACACTGACATAACGACGTGGACCCAGGCCACAGCGGTCTCGTCTTCCGGTGGTCGCTACCAGAACGATGTCTACTGCTGCATCAACGGGACGTTCTCATCGAACTATGGCAGCGAGTGGTATGCGTTCTCGGCCGGCAATGTGCGCTTCTACATGCTCGACTCCGCCTGGGGCGACACGAACGGCGGCACCGCGTCGCCCTACGCGAATGACGCCCTGGCCCACTTCGCGCCGGGGACGCCTGAATACATCTGGCTCCTCAACGACCTCGCCACGCACTCCACGCAGCTGAAGTTCGCCGTCTCTCACTACCCGTTCTACTCCGACAACCCAACCCAGCCGTCGGACACATACCTCGACGGCCCGGCGAACCTCGAAGGCCTGCTCGGCCAGCACGGCGTGCAACTCGTCTTCAACGGTCACGCCCACATCTACGAGCGCAACCGCGCAAGCGGGGGCGGGATGCCTATCACCTACGTCACGGGCGGCGGCGGCGCGACCCTCGAGCCGATGGGCACGTGCAGCACCTTCGATGCGTACGCCATTGGCTGGTCACCGACCAAGCTCAACGGCAGCGCGTGCGGTTCGGCGCCCGCGCCGACTTCCGACAGCCAGGTCTTCCACTTCCTCAAGGTGACTGTGTCCGGGACCTCGATCACCGTGGCGCCGACCGACTCGACCGGGAACACCTTTGACGTGCAGACCTATACGTTCAAAGTCCCCACCGACACCTACATCGACTCCTCGCCGCCGCCGGGGACGACGAGCACGTCGGCGACCTTCACCTTCCACGCCAGCGGGACGCCGGCGACGTTCATGTGCCAGCTCGACGCCAACCCCAAGACGTCGTGCACCAGCCCGATCACGTACTCCGGCCTGACCCAAGCCGCACACACCTTCAACGTGGCGGCGACCGTCAACAGGTCAGCCGATCCGACCCCAGCGACAACGTCATGGACCGTGGACACCACACCCCCAACGACACCCGCGAACCTCGCCGCCACGGCGACGAGTCCCTTCACTGTGGCGCTGACCTGGTCGGCCGCGTCAGACAACCTCGGGGTCACCGGCTACGACCTCTACCGCGACGGCGAGCTCTACCAGGCCCTGGGCGCGGTGACGAGCTACACCGACTCGGTGCTTGGTTCATCGACGCACCAGTACGCAGTCAGGGCGCGCGACATTGCGGGCAACGTCTCAGGGCTGACACCGGTAGTTTCAGTGACGTCTGCGCCACCGCCATCACCGGTTTTCTCAGACGGCTTCGAGTCTGGCAATTTCAGCGCCTGGAACTCGAGCGCCGGGTTGGTGATCGAGTCGGCCAACGTGAACAGCGGGACCAACGCGGCGGAAGGAAACACCACGGTCGGCAACACCTTCGCCAAGAAGACTTTGCCGTCCACATACACGGATGCATATGCACGTGTGGCATTTGACATCGCGGCTCAGCCGAGCCAGGTCAACATCCTTCGATTCCGCGACGCTAGCGGCAATTCCATCGGATACGTTTACGTCGACACCACCGGGCTGCTTGGCTTCCACAACGACGCGACTGGGCTGAACATCCTGAGCGGCGTCTCGCCGTCACCCGGATGGCACGCGCTGGAGCTTCATCTCAAGCCCGACGCCACTGGAGGCGTGGTCGAGATCTGGCTCGACAACACCTACGTCGCGGACCTCTCCGGGACTGGGCTGAACACCGGCAGTTCGCCGGTAGCGTTGATGCAGATCGGCGAGGTGCAGTCAGGACGAACGTATGACGTCCTGTTCGACGACGCGGCCTTCGGTACAGCCCGACTGGGTCCTGCCGCCGACATCGTCCCGCCCACGGTGCCCACAGGCCTGGCCGTAACGGCGGCAGGACCCTTCGAAGCCGACCTGACGTGGAACGCTTCGACCGATGACGTCGGAGTGGCCGGATACGACGTGTTCCGGGATGGGACCCTGATCGCGTCGCTCGGACCTGTTGTGACATATGCGGACACCGCGACGACAGCCGGGTCGACTCATTCGTACGCCGTGCGGGCGCGCGACGCATCAGGCAACGCTTCAGCACAGAGCGCGGGGGTCTCGGTGACGCAGCCGGCAGCCGCTTCACCGCTCTTCGCGGACGGCTTCGAGACGGGGGATTTGTCGGGTTGGACCAGCAACTCAAACCTGAGCCTAGAGTCAGGCGACGTCCACTCGGGTGGCTTCGCCGCGGAGGGCAGCACCGCGGCCGGCTCGACCTTCGCCAGGAAGACCCTGCCCTCGACCTACATGGACGCGTACGCCCGGGTCGCTTTCGAGGTCAAGAGCCAGGCTTCCCAGGTGACCCTGCTCCGGCTCCGCGACACGCCCACCGGCAACGGCGCATATCTATACATGACGCCCCAAGGAAAGCTCGGGTTCCGGAGCGACGCGCTGCTCGGCGGCACGACCAGCGCTGTCGCCCCCGGGCCGGGCTGGCACGCGCTCGAGCTGCACCTGAACATCACCACGGGTGTTGTCGAGGTCTGGCTTGACGGCGTGGCGGTGCCCGACCTCACCTTCAGCAGCACCAACCTCGGGACCGCCGCCATGGGGGTGCTCCAGGTGGGTGATAACACGACCAGCGGCACCTGGGACGTGGTCCTCGACGACGCCGCCTTCGCCACCAGCCGGCTCGGCCCCGGCGGCGATACCACTCCACCGAGCGTACCCGCCAACCTGTCCGCCACGGCCAACTCGGCCTTCTCGGCCCAACTGACCTGGGACGCCTCCACCGACAACGTCGGGGTGAGCGGCTACGACCTGATACGCGACGGCTCCCTGCTGGTCCAGGTCAGCTCGCCCGGCTACACGGACAATACGGTCCTGGCGGGGAGCACACACACGTACGCGGTCCGGGCGCGGGACGCCTCAGGGAACGTTTCTGCCCTCAGCGCTCCGGTCTCGGTGACCACGCCCGCGGCGGCGGCGCCGATCTTTGCGGACGGCTTCGAGACTGCCGACCTATCGGCATGGACCACCTCCGCGGGCCTTGCCGTGGAATCGAACAACTTCCATTCGGGCGGCTTCGCAGCCGAGGGAGCAACGACCAACACCTCGGCAAACGCCAAGGAGACTCTGCCCTCGACCTTCCTCGACGCCTACGCGAGGGTCGCCTTCAAAGTCAACGGCCCGAATTCCCAGGTGACGCTCCTGCGGCTCCGCGATACGTCGGTGGGCACAAACGGAGGATTCATCGCTCTCACCAGCGGTGGAAAGCTCCAGTTCAAGGACGCGTCCGGCACGTCGACTACAAGTGCTGTGACCCCTTCGCAGGGCGCCTGGCATGTGCTCGAGCTCCACCTGTCCATCAGCAATGGTGTCGTCGAGGTGTGGCTCGACGGTGCGGCGGTTTCGGACCTGACGTTGAGCGGGGCGAACCTTGGCGCCGCGCCCATGGGCACCCTGCAGATCGGCGACACGGCGATTGGCACCTGGGACGTCTTCTTTGACGACGCCGCCTTCGGCACCAGCCGGCTCGGTCCCGGTGGCGACACCACGCCCCCCAGCGTGCCGGGCAATCTCAACGGCACCGCGACGTCATCCTTCTCGGTCCAGCTCACCTGGGATGCGTCCACGGACAACACTGTGGTCGCCAGCTACGACGTGATTCGCGATAGCTTGGTCCTCGCCCACGTCAGCTCGCCGGGGTACACCGACAACACGGTGCATGCCGGTGAGATCCACACTTACGCGGTTCGAGCGCGCGATGCTTGGGGCAACGTCTCTGCTCTCAGCACATCCGCCGCTGTCATGACCCCGGTGCCTGACGACTTCTCGATCAGCGCCAGTCCGAGCAGCGTGACTGTGGTTCAGGGCCAGAGCGTGACCTCGACCGTGAGCACCACCGTGACCAGCGGGAACGCGCAGACGATGACCCTGAGCGCGAGCGGGCTGCCCGCGGGGGCGACCGCGTCCTTCAACCCCAGCACGGTCACGGCGGGGGGCAGCTCGACGCTGACGATCAGCACCGTGACATCGACTCCAGTGGGCAGCTACACCCTGACCGTGACGGGCACCGGCGCCTCGGCCACGCACAGCACTTCAGTCTCACTCACCGTGACCGTGCCTGACGACTTCTCGATCAGCGCCAGTCCGAGCAGCGTGACTGTGGTTCAGGGCCAGAGCGTGACCTCGACCGTGAGCACCACCGTGACCAGCGGGAACGCGCAGACGATGACCCTGAGCGCGAGCGGGCTGCCCGCGGGGGCGACCGCGTCCTTCAACCCCAGCACGGTCACGGCGGGGGGCAGCTCGACGCTGACGATCAGCACCGTGACATCGACTCCAGTGGGCAGCTACACCCTGACCGTGACGGGCACCGGCGCCTCGGCCACGCACAGCACTTCAGTCTCACTCACCGTGACCGTGCCTGACGACTTCTCGATCAGCGCCAGTCCGAGCAGCGTGACTGTGGTTCAGGGCCAGAGCGTGACCTCGACCGTGAGCACCACCGTGACCAGCGGGAACGCGCAGACGATGACCCTGAGCGCGAGCGGGCTGCCCGCGGGGGCGACCGCGTCCTTCAACCCCAGCACGGTCACGGCGGGGGGCAGCTCGACGCTGACGATCGGGACCACGTCTTCGACCCCGGCGAGCAGCTACACCGTGACCGTAACGGGCACCGGCGCCTCGGCCACGCACAGCACATCGGTCTCACTCACCGTGACCGCGGCATTATCGGGACCGCGCTTTGTTCAGACGGCCGCCGCCGGCGAATCCGCCAGCTCGACCACGCTCACCGCCACCTTCCCGACTCCGACCGGTGCAGGCCACCTGCTCGTGCTCGCTGCGAGTGTCTACACAGGCGCGACGAATCAGATCTCGAAGGTCACGGATCCGGCGGGCAACACCTGGACCAAGATCGGAGCGTACTGCGCCGCAGGCCACTTCTCAGACGGGGAGCTGTGGTACGCGGCCAACGCCAACAGCGTGACGAGCGTGACCGTCACAGTCGCCGCTGCAGCCGTGATAGCGATTGAAGTGAATGAGTTCTCTGGGGTGGCCACCACAAACCCACTCGACGTCTCTGGGGGTGCATCGAATACGGGCACCGCTGCAGCCTCGGGCGCGATCACGCCGGCGACCTCGACGGAGCTGGCGGTGGGCTTCGTCGCGGGCCATGGGTCGGTTCAGGCAATCAGCGTTACGGCCGCGGGATACACCGCGCAGTCCCAGCAGACAAGCTCGAACGGGGGCTCGACCCCGGTGAGCGTGGTGTCCGCTTATAAAGTCCTGAGCTCAGTCGGTTCTCAGGAGATGACCGGCATCTTTGCGGCCTCGATGTACTGGGCTTCCGGAATCGCGCTTTTCAGGTCCGCCTGACGCAGCCCTAGGCTGAACGGCTCACCAGATCTGTGGACAGCGGGGGGCTTCCCAGCGTCAGTAGGTCCAGGCTGGCATATCGTCGAGCTCCAACTGAACATCAGCACCGGCCTCGTCGAGGTGTGGTTCGACGGCGCGGCAGTCCTGACCTTGAACGGTGTCAACATGGGAACCGGAACCATTGGCGCGATGCAGATTGGCGACACCGCGGCAGTGACCTGGGACGTCCTCTTCGACGATGCCGCCTTCGGGACCAGCCGGCTGGGAGTGAGTTAAGCCGGCTCAGCCTCGCCCGAACGTCGGCGTGTACGATCGGGGCGCCGGCCCGCCGCGCATGCGGGCCATGACCTGGGCGCGGGTCTTCGCCTTGAGCTTGCTGAGGATGTGGTGGACGTGCTTGTTGATGGTCGTGACGGAGACGCCCAACCGCCCAGCGATGTCTCGGTTGCTGCGCCCGCAGACCATCTCGAACAAGACCTCGCGTTCGCGGCGGGTCAAGCCGGCCTTCGCAACCAGATCTGATCCGCTGTTCGGGCGGCCGGGGTTGACTCGGTCCGAAAAGCTCATTCGGCCGAGGTTCGGATCGGCCAGGGCTCGAATGGCGGCGACCATATCCTCGACCGACAGGTCCTTCGGCAGATAGCCGCTGGCGCCTGCCTGGCGAGATGCGGTCACCGAGTCCCAGTCGAGTGACGCCGAGACGACGATGATCCGAACGTCGGAGAAACGCTCGCGAGCCGCCCGCGCGGCTGCAAGCGCGTCGTCCTCTGGGCCGAGATACAGGTCCAGCAGGACGACATCGACCGGATCGTGTTCGAGGTCCTCGACGAGGTTGACCGCGGTGCCTGACTCCCACACGACCGCAAAGTCGGGTGCCCTTTCGAGGACTCGGCGCAGCCCCTCCCGGAACACCGGGTGGTCGTCAATGAGGGCGAGGCGGATCACTTGGTTTTACTCACACGGTTAACAGGTCTGCCGACAAAACTCCCCCACCCACCGCCCACGCCACAATGGTCTCTCGAAGCATAGAACGGTTCGGGAGCCAATATGGGTCGCGTAACAATCGACCGCCCGCCTTGACAGTCGAGGTCAAGCCGTGTAAAGCTCGCCGTTGGATCGGGGCAACCGGCAGCCTCGTGACGGGCAACGATGAAGCTTCCATACACCTATGCTGCCCGCTGTGCTGCCGCGTCCGCGGACAGCCGCGGGCTGCCTAAAAAGCACCCGACACGGCCCCGATTTGGGGCCAAGATGCCCACATCTCCTGAGCAGTCTGCCCAGGCCCTGCTGACGATAGCGATCCTGGCGTGCGGTCTCTTGGTCGCAACGCGACCGCTCGCGTCGGCTACCGCCTCGACCACGACCTTCGATCACGTGGTGATCGGGATCATGGAGAACCACGCCTACGAAAACATCATCGGCAACTCTGCGGCGCCCTACGAAAATACGCTGGCCCAACAGAACGCGCTGATGACCCAGTCCTTCGCCATCGGCCACCCCAGCGAGCCCAACTACCTCGAGCTCTGGAGTGGCTCGAACCAGGGTGTGACCGACGACAGCTGTCCCCACACATTCACCACGCCGTCCTTGGGCCAACAGCTCATCAGCGCCGGGCTGAGTGTCGTCACCTACAGCGAGTCCATGCCGTCCGACGGCTTCCTGGGCTGCACTGGCAGCGCCAACGGGGGCAACTACGCCCGCAAGCACAACCCCGGGGCCAACTGGGTGGTGAGTCAAGACGCCGCCCACAACAAGACCTACAACGCGTGGCCGAGCGATTTCACAATGCTGCCGACCGTCGCGCTCGTCGTGCCCAACCTCTGCAACGACATGCACGACTGCTCGATCGGCACCGGCGACGCCTGGTTGGCCGCGCACTGGGATCCCTACGTGCAGTGGGCGAAGGCCCACAACTCGCTTGCGATCTTGACCTTCGATGAGGACGGTGGCAGCAACGGCAACCACATCTACACCGTCTTCGCCGGCGCCGGGGTGACCCCCGGTCAGTACTCCGAGCCCATCACGCACTACGACGTGCTGCGCACGGTGGAGAGCTTCTACGGGCTGCCCGGGATCGCCGGCGCCGCCACGCTGAACCCGATCACTGA